>Ga0315900_10006076_pt1 | contig 16366 bp, 11 predicted proteins | sample LakEriMetagenome_FD_203521 | JGI IMG/M metagenome (GOLD analysis project Ga0315900, IMG submission 203521) | Freshwater fungal communities from buoy surface, Lake Erie, Ohio, United States - Buoy 12 MA114 | ecosystem: Environmental > Aquatic > Freshwater > Lake > Lake biofilm | place: USA: Lake...
AATAAATATGCTAGTTATCAACCTCATATTTAACAATGTCTAATTAAGCAAAATAATTTCCATAAAATATGTGTAATATTATATTTATATGAATAGCTTGATCATTTTTCAATATTTTTAACTGTTTGCATTATATTATTCATAACGTGGATATACAGTTTGGTTACTAATTTTTGTCTTTCCAAATGGTAAGGTCTAATAGCTTTGATAGTATCTTCATATGTGAGATATTTAATATCCCCTATCTCGTGACATTGATTTTTATTATTTATATCGACTGAAGGTATTTTATCCGTTTTAGCAATTGCAATATAGTAAATATGTTTATAGGTAATACCGTTTGTCCCGATAAATACTTCTTCTATGGGTTGTACTTTATCAAGTAACATAATATCACTATCTTTATAATTTGTTTCTTCCTTAAATTCTCTCAAGGCGCATATAATATCATTTTCTTTCATATTTCTTCTTCCTTTTGGGAACCCCCATTCAGGTGTTTCCCAAGAAGGAACAATATTATCGAGATAAAAATCTAGGTTTAAATATCCATTATCATCATTTTTTAATTTATTAAATTTATCTTTCGATAATGTGTATTCGACTTGATAAGAGACTTTATTTTTGTTTTCTCCCCATACTTCGTCCCACAGAGTATCAAAATCGCATATTTTAATTTTATTGATTTCATTATGTGTCATTTGTTTGAATAAAAAAATAATTCCATCAATATTATCAATACTATATCTACCTCTTATGAATTCTATGAATCCTAAAGTATGTTTTCTTTGAATCAATAAAAATTTAATATAATTTTTGATTTGGCAAAATAGTTCTATATCTTTAGAATTATCAATCATAATACCATTATTTATACTATTATCTATTTTATCGATAATATGATTTACATTCATATTTTGCGTAATAATATCTTTAATTTTTTCATCGATACCATCAAGACTAATTAAAATGATACCATAACTTGTGATAGGATCTTTACAATTTTTAAAAATATGATCATTTTTACCACAATTTAGGCAATAAAAATCCTTTTTGGGATTATTCCTCTTAAATTTATTAATAAACATATTAAATAGATATATTAAAAAAATTTTAAGCCTTATTCATTATGTTCTTCATCTATAATTTCTTGATTTTTATATTTTTCGAAATCCAAATATTCATTATTATCGGCATATTGATCTTCATAATATTTTTTTTTCTCGGCTTCGGAAGCAATATCTTCCATAAACCCAATAGCTTTAATTTTTTCGTCGCCATCGTAAAATTGTATAGTTTGTAGTGTTACAATAATAAAGTCATGGGGCTGTAACATTAAAGATTGGCCATCTTTTTTATATCTAATATTATTGTTATTATCTTTGAAAAAAACTTTGCTATTAACTCTGTCGTTAGTTATGACAACTAGTATGGGTCCATTAACTGCAGTTATTAAAAGTTTGTTAACTCTGTCAATTTCACACACAATTTGGGTATTTTTTAATGGTGAACATATTCTACACGAAAAAGTAAGATCAAAAATAGCGGAAGATTCAGTGTTTTCCGCTTCAATTATTCCAGATTCACAACTTACAATTTCAATAATTTTAACGATATATCCATAATTTGAAAAACATCTACCCACAATTTTTTTCTCCAAATTTTTTTTTAAGTTTATATATATTTTATTATCCATTTGATAAGGATGTAACATGACGTTATGTGATATAATTGTATTTATATAAGGCGAAATTAAAGTTTTTAGAGACATTATCCTAAATTTGAATATATATTATTATCTTTATATATTTTTTTCAAAATTTTGAAAAAGTTGATTTTTTTAATTATTATACTTCTTTTTATATCTATAACATTAAAAATGGACAAGTTAGAAGAAATAGCCGCTCAGGCGTTAATAAATATTAAATATAAACCCAAATTTTCTAATATTATCCAAATTATACCAATTACCGATCCTATTAAAACAAATACCACACCTCCAGGTATAGACACACTTATTAACAATTATCACAATTTATACAACAGAGAAAAATTATGGCCTTCTGATGTTATAAAAATGATTGAAGATTTTGAAGACCAAAAAATATTAACACCACCAATTGAAGACCAAAAAATATCAACACCACCGATTGAAAATCAAAAAATATCAACACCGCCGATTGAAAATCAAAAAGTATCGGTTGAAGATACCATCCAAAAAATAAATCAGAAAATGGCAACTGTAACAATTGGTAATCAAGCAAAAATATTTCCTCAACCGAAAATTAAAAAAAGAAGGTATCGCAAAAATACAACCCAAATAACTATTTTAGAAAACTATTATTCGCAAAATAAAATCCCTTCAAGGGAAACTAAAACTGAATTGGCATTGTTGTTGAATATGTCTATTAGGCAAATTACAGTATGGTTCCAAAATAAGAGGTCGTCCGAAAAGAAAAAAATAAATAAAATCTTATCTACAATGTAATTCACAAAAATTGAAATATAAACCATTTAATATCACATTTTTTATAATAAGGTAAATATGGATATATACTACGATATATCACAACATATTATTGAATTTATTGAAATCGACCAACTAAATAACTTATTATTGACCAATCGATTTTGGTTTGATTGTGTCACAACTAATCCAATTTTTATAAATCTAAAAAAATGTATTGAAGGTAATAATATTTCAGCAGAAAAATGTTTGCTTTATGGAAATTATAAAATAATCAAATGGTATAGTCAAAAATATGAATTTAATTTTGGAATTGATATAATTATAAAAATAGTTCATTATATTGATATTAATAAAATTGATTTGTTTTACAATTTAATTTTGTCGAAAATAAATTGTTATCCCTATTGTGAATTTTTTAATAATGTTATTGAATCTCTTGATGTGCATAAATTAGAATATTTATGGAAAAAAATACCCCCAAAAAGTAGTTATGATCTGAATAATACGACGATAGGAGCATTAATTAGCACCTATACAACATTTGAAAAATTAATTATTTCTGATAATATTGAAAAAGCAAAATGGTTTTATATTAAATGCAAAGAAATATTAATTAGATCATCTAATAAGAGCAGGCTTATGATTTTATTCACCTACATTTGTAGTTTTTGCCATCTAAAAACAATTAAATTTTTATATAAAATTATTCCGGAAAAAAAGTCGTGGCATCGCGAAATTATATATCTTGGATCTGTTAGTGATTTCGACAAATTATCGTTTTACGATAAGTATGTATTTTTCGAAGCTATCTTATTGAGAAGTAAAATGAATAGTACATGTGTTTATGAATGGGTATCCAAAAAAATTAGTAGTTAATATATATCTTATTTTATTTAGATAGCATTGAATCGAGTATAAGAATCCATATTCCCACATGGCGATTTTTTAGTTGATGGATGTTTATAGTACGATTATAATAAAATGGTATTATAGCAGCTTGGTAAAAAGCTTGTTGTGCAATCATGTATGTTTATAATCAGCAATGTAACAACCTGATATTTAATCTAGAAAACCACATAGATTGAATTTGTATTGCGAAATATTAGCCTGGATCACATTGGAATAATTAATCAAATTTAGAAAAAGATGTTAGCTAACAATTTCAATACAAACCAGGCCAGGGAATTCACGATATGACAACATGATATTTAATCTGGAGATCCATATTGTGAATTGATGGCCGAAACTATTTGATTAACTGTTCGGCTGAGGACCCACAACATAGTAATCATCGAATATGATGATTGGATACCACTTGATAAATATTATATTGTGAAATACCAACTATTATGCTTTTTCGAGCCAAATTTATTAAAAAAAAGTCAATGAATAAATGTCACTTATGAATAAGGAAAAAAATTAGTAATCAACTAATTATTTTTAAAAATAATTATTTCATATCTTTTTTAAGCATAATTATGATAGTTACCGCTATAGTCTAGGCCATAACATCAACAATACAACAACCTGGCGATTATCTGGATACCATATTGTGGTATTGATGGCCGAAATTACCAGATCACTAATCCGGCCACTATATTCACAATATGGTAATCCATCAAATAGTTATTGGGATATCATTTGGTGGATTATCGTATTGTGAATATGGTAGCCCTATGTTTATTATATTATCGCATATAATTGAAAAACAAAAAAGACAGCTCGGGTTATAACATCAACAATACAACAACCTGATGATTATCTGGATACCATATTGTGGTATTGATGGCCGAAATTATCAGACCACTAATTTGGCTACTATATTCACAATATGGTAATCGATCAAATGATATTTTAATTACAGCACAAGTTGTGCGGGGCATGTTGGGGGGAACTCCTCCCAGCATGCCCCATTTGACAAATTATCATATTGTGATACAATAGCCTTATATTTATTATCTAGTCACATATAATACTTTTCCTTATTCATAAGTGACATTTATTCATTAAAAAAAAGTTGAAGTAATAATTGCTTGGATTATTAGGATTATATACAAAAGCAATATATAGTTAAGATGAATAATTAAAGATTTTGATTACCAATTAGATTATGCCTTTAAATTGAGTTTTGTTAAAGTGGTATTTATTTTTAAGGCTTTTGCTAAAGATTATACATTTGATTACCAATTTGATTATACCTCAAATTGAGTTTTGTTAAAGTAGTATTTATTTTTAAGGCTTCTGCTATATGCCTTAAATTGTATTTTATTTATAAAAATTAATTGATATTGATAATCCATACACCTTTTGCCAATGTAAAGCCAATTTCTTTCAAAAAATCGGAAAACTCTTTTAGTTCGGTAGAATCTTTGATTTCTATTTTGTATTCTAAAACATTTTCGTTGTCTACTTTGGTGGGAATATCTTTGGCACTCATATTTAGTTTAAATTTAATTTTTTCTTTGATTGAATCCACAATATACTCTTTTCTATCTTCTAAATTATATGGAAATACATAGACAGGATGATTTTTTGGTATCATAACGTAAGTCATTTTGTTTCCTTTCTTTGCGGTCGAGTATTTTTCCATAAAAAGTAATTTATTTTTAATTTTTTCACAAACGTTTTGTCTTGTATCTTCATAAACAATTTTAATATTAAGAGATTTTGCGATAGATTGTAATTCTTTAGCGCTACGGGCGGTGCTACATACAGATCCAAAAATAGAGCTAATACCCACACCTCTTTTCTTTTGTAATATTTTGGGTCTTTTTTCCCTAATTTTAAATACATCGGCAAGTTCTTCGACTGTTTTGGTTTTTCTTCTACTGGATTCTTTATCAATAATACCAACGTATTTAAATTCATCCCTATTATCATAATAGTCCATAACACTTGCAAAGTCGTAAATACTAGCAAGTTTTTCAGCCAAATCTTCATCTTGTTTTTGTTTAATTTTTTTGTCAGCAGGAAGTTTAGCGAGATTTTTAAGGTAATTGTATAGAGTTAAATTGCTTTGCATGGGTTTATCAAAAACTGTTCTATGGTACATAGGTATATTTTCATTTTGATCGTAAGGTTGGAATATATAGTATGTTCCGATATAAATCAAATATCCTTGGCGGTTATATTTATCAAAAATAGTATCTTTAAAATTATTAAAATCGTTTTCAGTAACAGGCGTTAATTCATTTAATGCTTCAAAAACGAAAAAGTCATCAAATAGATCTTTTTTCTCTCCTTCATAAGAATTTCTGACATAAGACACAATATCTTTCAATGTATATAAATATTTAATTCTATACATTTCTTTTATTTTCCCCTTTACAGCTTCAATTTCACTTCTAGCCAAGATTTGGGTGAATGTGGCTTGGTCTAAATCACTTTTATCTAATTGTTTATAAGTATTTGTATTTTGATCAAAATATTTTTTGTTTAATCCTTTACTATCACAAACAAAATTACATTGAGTATAATCACACAATGCGGGACATTGTAGTTCATCATCTTTAATTGGTTTACCTGGTTCAACACATTTTTTATATTTTTTAATTTCTTCTTCAAAAATATTGCCTGTTCTATTTAATGGACAATCAATGGAAATTTCTTTTAATGCCCTTTCTACCTTTTTGATTAACAAATACTTTAATTCTGCTTTTTTATATAATTCTTCTTCGCTGGAAAATCCATTTCCTAAAGTCACAGCATATTTATAAACATTAACTTCAGGGAAAGGATTTTTTTCGTTCATAAGTTGGTAATGTGAACACCATCGAATAGCTCTTCCTATAACTTGATCAACCTTTCCTAAATTAAAATAAACATCCAAAATATGTACTTCAGAAACAAATTTCAAACTCAATCCTTCGTTCATAACTTTTGATCCTAAAACTAATTTGATTAACTTGCCTTCAATATTCTCAATATTACTAAAAACATTTTTTAAAATATATTGTTTTTCTTCCGGTATAACTTCTGCTGCTTCTTCTGTTGATTTACCGGTCACGGATACAAAAACGCATGGATGGAAAATATGTTCAGGGACTGGTCCATTTTGTTTTTCATATTCTGAAGAAGAGTCAGATATATTTATTTGCTGCCTACTTTGTTGTGTCTGTTTAATTTTTTGTTGTTGATGTTCCATATAAGTTTTACCACAATAGTAGCATTTCGTATTTGGTTTTATTTTATAGTTATTAGGATTTTCATCATATTCCAAATATCCGTTCATTAGTAAAACTTCTTGAAAAACCTCAATACCTACTTTGACTAAATTAGAATATACAAAAGCTGTCCTCGCCCCTTTTTTGCCCCAAACTAATCGATTAATTTTCTTTAGTGCTTTATAAAATTTGATAGAAAAATTTTTTAAATATTCCATCTTTAATATTTTTCCGGTTATTGATTTACCATTATCTGAAACATACAATAGATCGGTATCGTTTTCTAAAGATTCATCTTTTAATATTTCAAGGGCTATTTTTTTATTTAAAATCTCTGCATGTGTTTTCAATTGATTTTTAACAATATTGATACCATCTCTTCCAGAATATCCAACCAACTCTTTTTTGTCATTAAGTCCCGGAAAAGCGAAGTTAGCCACAGCTTCAGATCGCCTATCCAAAGTATCTTCAGATAACATTATGGTATCATCATAAACTTTTCGTTGAAAAGGTAACATTTTACATTGTGTTATTTTAGTAAATAGTAATCCTTTAGGTGTTATTCCTTTTTCAACTCTTTTAGCAAAAGTAAGTGGATCGGCACCCCTTAAATAAGATATATATCCACTAGTCATTTTTTTAAGATACTCTAAACCGCCAGGTTTTAGTTCCATCTCATGATTTTTTTGGCTTGTGAAAACTTTGTCTCTTGCAATGGGATCTTCTGGTGGTCTAATGAAATTGATCAATTCGATAATATCATCAGCTAAATTTTTCATCGGTGTTGCGGTTAAAAGAACAATTTTTAAATTGTGTGAATTTTTAATAATATTCATTAAGGCCTCACCATAAGCATTTCCTGTTAAACTATGTGCTTCATCTATAATTATTAAACTATTGTTCAAATTATAAATTCTATCGATAGCAACATCTCTTTCAAATTCACCTTCTTCATTTTTCCGATAAGTAATCTTAATTTTATTGTCACCTGTTTTAACTTTTTCAACAATTTTCTCTCCTAATACTTTTTTATAAAAACTTCTATAACTCATAAAACGGTAATATTGGAGTGCAACATTGATGGCATTTTTCTTAGCTTTTTGTTTATCTTGTTCATTAACATAAACAGTTGAATCGTGTTGTTTAAGATATGTTTCCCCTGTGCATTCGAGGAGTGAATCTTTCCAATTTTCTTTTAAAATTGGTCCAGGTACTAAAACATAAATCTTCGTGCCATATTTTTGCACAAGTGGTTTAAATTTTTCGGCAATAGCGATACCAGCGCAAGTTTTCCCGACTCCTGTACCATGCATCACTAAGACACCGCGATAAGGGGTATCAGGATTAATAAAGTTACTCAAAAATGCTTGTTGTGGCAAAAGTCCTTGTACCCCCGGTGAACAAATTTTATCTCTGTAAGATTTCATTTGCTCATATGTTTCAGTTTTAGGTCTGGGAGGAATTTTATGGTAATAAAATTCTCTTTTTTTGAATATTTGTTCTTGGAAATCGGAATCATTTTCTAAAGGATAACTGTAAGTTATGTTCATGAGAGATTTCAATTTGTTGTCTTTAATGATATTTTTATCTTCTTCCGAAAGTGAGATAGTTTCTAAATTATCAGGATCATTATTGGACATTATTGGCTATATATTATGAATATATTTTTTTTACTTATGGAATCGTTGAGATATCATTTGTGTTTAGATACCCCATTTTAAAATATTATAGTTTTATATACATATATCATGGAATCGTATTCCTATGAAAAAAAGAAAAGAATGGCTGAAACAATATCAAAACTTAAAAAAAACGATATGAGAGAGATATTAAAAATAATATATGAAGACAACAAAAATATTACAGAAAATCAGAATGGACTATTTATGCTTTTTAACAAATTAGATAATGGGACTTATTGTAAAATAGATAACTATTTAAAATCAATAAAGAAAAAAAAATACAATACACAATCAACTAGTGAAAATAAGACATACGATGAAAATAGTTCCATCGAATATGACCAATTAGATCCAAAATTAAAATATAGTAATAAAGAAAAGAATATTATTAAAAGGCAACGATACGATTCACAATTAAATAGTGAAAATAATAGTGATTCAAGGATAATTTATAAAAAATTTGATGTTAATATATTGTCCGATTCTGATAATATTAGTCTTGATATTGAATCAAAAATAATATAAGTGACATAAAAAATTGAATAATAAAAAATAATACATAAGTACTTCTACATATTCATAATCATGTTGTCTAAAAAAAGAGTAACATTCAATAAATTAATCTCTTATGTATTAACATTTGCAACACAAAATGTCAGTGAAAATGTTTTAGATAATATTTTCACTATTCAAAACAAAAGTAACGATGAATTTATTTTCACAAACCTTAAATTTGGTGAAAGTAAGAATATTAATGATTTTCCAGAAAAATTAAAACAAATTTTTGACCCTTTTATTAAAGATCTTAAAAGACATGGCACACAAAAAAATCTTGGAAATAATCTCAATTTAACTCTCTATTTCAGCATTTTAAAATTATTAATTAAAGATTATGATATTTTGTCATCCAATGAACAATTAAACCATATTACCCGACTACGAGATAAATTAATTCTTTTTATTTCTAACGATGAAATAGTTCAAATGTACGGTTATAATAATATGGGATGGACTAAAAACGATATAATGAACTCTCTTGCTCAGTTCAAGTCTAATAAAGTTATTATCAAAATATTAGCAGATTTTTTCAATTTAAATATCTTTGTTTTAAATATTATCGAAGATAAAATTTATGTTGTTTCAGATGATGGATATTTAGATATATTCAGAACAAATATTATATTGGTTTTTAATAAAGATACATTTGAACCATTAACCTTTCTTGACAACAGTGTTGTTTTATATGACTGCCCAATTATCAAAAAACTTGTAACCGTCGATAAACATTTTATTAATTTAATGAATATTAATATTAAAGATAGTTCCGCTTTGATATTTAATCTTAAATTGGATAATTTAGAAAAATATGTTAAAGAACCGACAACAATACAAGAAAAAACTCCATCCGATAATACCGAAGAAGTGGAAAATGGTTATGGGGAAATATTACCAGATGAATCTGATGCCAATGTATATGTTAAAGATATTGAAGATGAAACTGTTGTTGAACCTGAATTAAATAGTACACAATTGGTTTTCAAAATATCACCTAAAATGAAATTAGAAGAACTCAAAGAAATTGCTAAAAAATTAAATATTGAAACGGAAAAAACCGCTAAAACAGCAACTAAAAAAAATGTTAAAAAATGTGCTAAAACAAAGACAGAGTTAATAGAAGAAATTAATAAAATATTGAAAAAATAACTTTTTGTATTTATTTATTATTATATTCCAATAAAATGGTATTTACAGGGATTGTTCAAGCCATTGGTGATTGCTATTCTAAAGATCATCGACTGCATATTGTTTCCCCTAATTTTTTTGTTGGATCGAAATTAGGGGATTCAATTTCGGTCAATGGAGTATGTTTAACATTAGAAAGCGTTAATCCTGATGAAGGAATCTTTTTTGTTATGGAGGAGACACAAAAATTAACTAATTTACACCAAAATAATAAAGTTAATTTAGAGTTAGCGTTGTCGTATGGTTGTAAAATTGATGGACACCTTATCTCAGGACATGTTGATAATGTAGCACAGATAACAAAAATAATAACTAATGAAGATCGTTCGATCGATGTTTGGATTGATTTAACTAAGTTTGATCGATCTTTTATTACACATAAAGGATCAATCTCTTTAGATGGAGTCAGTTTAACAATTGCAGAAGTTTCTTTTGGTCGTAAAGTATTGTGTAGAGTATCACTTATTTTGTATACAACAGAAAATACTATTTTCAAATATAGGAAAGAAGGAGATTATCTTAACGTTGAACTGAATCGATCTAATTTAACTACCCAATCAGACGAAGATTATATGAAAAAAGCAATTAAACAAAGTCATAAAGGAAGATATACAGCTCCTCCTAACCCTTGGGTTGGTTGTGTACTTGTTGATAATTATGGACAAATTATTGGGAAAGGATACCATCGTTGTCCAGGAGAACCTCATGCAGAAGTTAATGCTGTCAACGATGCAATCAAAAAAGGATTTTCTGTTAAAAATTCTGTTGCTTATGTTACTCTGGAACCTTGTCACCATACTGGTAGAACGGGTCCTTGTGATGAATTTTTAATTAAACATCAGATTGCTAAAGTAGTCGTTGGCATCGAAGATCCTGATTTAAGAGTTAGAGGAAAAGGTATTCAGAGACTGAAAGATGTAGGAATTGATGTTGTTGTAGGGGTTTGTTCAGATTTAATTACTAATTCTTTAAAACCGTATATCCACCAAAGATTATATGGTAAGCCTTATATTATTGCCAAATCAGCCACAAGCATAGATGGTTATATCGGATACCAAAATAATGAACCTTTTTGGATAACAAATGAAAAATCAAGGTATGATGGACATTTAGTGAGGGCCGAATCACAAGCAATAATTATTGGATCTAAAACAGCTAAAATAGATAACCCATATTTAAATATTAGAGGAATTAAACAACCTGTTAAAGAACCTTTGAGAGTGGTTTTAGATAGTCATGGTATTGTTACAGAAGGTCATTTAATGGATCAAACAATAGGTCCAACTTTAATATTTTGTGGGCATAACACCTCTATAAAAACAACCAATATATGGGATCAATTTGGTGTTGAATATTGCAAAGTAGATCTTGATGATGGTAAAATAAATTTATTGTCGGTTGTTCATGAATTAAATCAAAGAGGTATTATGCAAATTTTAATCGAAGGCGGAGGTATTGTAATAGGTGAGTTTATTAGAAAAGGATTAGTTGACAAATTAGTTGTTTACCAAGGGCCCGTTTTGATCGGATCTACAGGTGTATCGATGTCTGGATTGTATGGAGATTATACCCAAAAATGGAAATTATTACAAGTTGAGAAATTTGATGACGATATAAAAGTGGTTTATGAAAAAGTCATTAGTATATAGCTTGATAAAAAAGTATAGTTATTTTATTTATACTCATTATAAAATGTTTTTTCCGATTGATAGTCTATATCACTTTTAATATAAAAAATAAAAAGCTTATAGTGTGTAATATCGCATAAAAAAAAGTAATAATTAAATAAATAGGAAAATTATTATAACAATATATTTTGGGAAAATTATATTGTAAAACTATAGTAATATATTTTTATTTTGGACAAATAAACGCAAAAAAAAATTTGGCGTTGTTTCCTCTCTCCGTGTACAAATCAAATTAAAAAGTATTATAGCGTACAAAAATATTTTTTTTATAATTTTCCATTAAATTTGCAATGATTTTTTATAAAAATTATTTAAGTGGATACATTTAACTTTTTTTATTGATTTCGCGATTGCTTCTTTTAAATTTTTTATATCACTAGTATTATATATAGTAATATCATTTTTCAATTTAGAAAAAACTTGTTCTATAGGATTTGTTTCCGGATTATATGGAACATTATAAATGACTGATGATTTAGTACTTTCCATATATTTATTGAATATTTTGGAATGATGTATTCTTGCATTATCCATTAAATAAACGTAATAATCTTTATTTATACTTTTAATGAATTCGGTAAAATCAGTTGCATTTACGGGTCCTTGTTTGATGAAAAATCCTATAGTTTTGTTTTTACTAATTGCCATTAATAATGATATACTTAACTTTTTCTTATTTAAACTTTTATTGTATATTTTGAGGCCGCTTTTTCCCCATCCACGAGTATTGGTCATATTTATTTCGAAATGAGATTCATCTATTGATATGATATTATTTTTGTCTGGAAAATTATTTATTTGATTAAAAAGTTTTCCAATCATTTTTTCTTTTTGTTTGTGAACATATGTTTTTTTCTTATTAATTTTTTTGTATGTAATATGTAATTTTTCAAACCATTTATAAATAGTACTATTAGCGATTGATAATTTAAATTTCCTTTCCAATAATTTTCTAAATTTACGCATATTTATATATGGTTTTTTTGACACATAATTATCTATATAATTTTTTATTTCATCAGTTAATAGACATTTATATTCTTTATTGGGTGGACGTTCAATATTTGTTTTTATATTTTTGGTAATACTTCTAACATTTTGTAATTCTGTAAAAAGTGTCAGATTATATTTTTGCCTCCAATTATAAATAGTTCGTATAGGTATTTTATATATTTTAGATACTTTATCCAATTCCATATTTTCAATATAGTATGCATAAAGAACACATATGACAAAATCTAGACTATATGCCATTTACTATTATACCATAAAATATTTTTAGAAATAATAATAAAAAAATGAATTTGTATCCTTATTACTTTCTAAAAAATGCATGGAAAATTAGAGTTATTCAGCTTATTACATTATTATTGTTAAAATTGTATCTTGTATTACTTTTATCAGTTAATGTAAAAAGTAACATAAGGTATCAATCGGAAAAAACATTTTATAATGGGTATAATAATCTTTAATATTTATAAAAGTGTGTAAATCTGTTGTTGTTCACCTAATCCAGACCAGAGAATCCGCAAAAAATAATTCAATTCAATGGTATCTCTGCTGAGGAACCATAATACAATCATCGTCAAATATGACTATTGGATACCATTTGATCGAAAACTGTATTATGTAAAATAGCAGCCTAGATTATATTGAAATAGTTAATCAAATTCATAGTTTATAAAAATTGAAAAAATAAATCGTTGTAATATCTCTAATATTTTGATTTGTTCTAATGGATATTTTGGATATTTGGAAAGCGATTGAAGAAAACAATTTGCCGCAGCTGTAGAACTTGTATATTTATTATATTGCAACTATTTTTTCAATTTTTCTTATTTTGAGGTTATTTTTTGAGATTACTTTTTTGAGATTATTTTTTTGAAATTACTTTTTTTGAGATTATTTTTTTGAGATTTTTTATTGAACGGCACGTTATTAGGTTACTCAATATCATTGCAATAAGAGGATACCTTTCTCCCTAACGATTAGTACTAGTTCATGGAGACCCGTGCGTCGGCCTGATTTTTGCATTTATTGATTCAATGCTCTCATATAAATATTTCTTGCACCATTTAAATCCCTATCTATAAGAAGCGTGCAATTTTCACATTTGAATACCTTTTCACCACCTAATTTTTTGTGTTCCCAAGAACAATGAGAGCACACTCTACTTGTGAATGATTCATCTACTATCATTAAATTTACACCAAAAGCATCACATTTATATTTTAATTTTGTCAAAAATTCATAGAATCTTAAACGACTTGCTATCCTTTTTGTCATTGGACTCAATACCGATCTTTGATTTGACAAAATGTTTTTCGTACTCCATTTTCCGATACATATTGTCTTAAATCTTTTTACCAAAAAATCTATTGATTTCCAATGTAATTCCGTCACTAATCCATGTATTTTTTTATCGTGACTTATTTCATACCGTTTTTTTATTTTTTGAGGTATCGATTTCTTTTTTATATTATCCATTGTTTCTAAATGATATTTTATTTTTTCTGGTATTTCTTTGTCTTTTCCTATTTCATAAATATTAAAGTCTGAAATACAAGAAAGGAATGTCCTTATACCCGGATCAATACTTATTGTATCTGCTGTATCATAAATTTTTACATCACAATTTTTTGTGGTATATAGAATAAAACGGTTTCCTTTTTTATTGTATTGTAGTGTGCAATCTGAAGTAATATGGGTTTTAAAATCAATTTCTCCAGAATCAACGTCTTCGCCCATGTATGATGGATAAAATGTATTTTCTTTGAAGTACATCTTTTCTATAGATATCACTTTTATAGGCTTATTATGTTTTAAATATCTAATATTAAAGTGTCTTATATTTCCATTTTTTAAATTTGAAAATGCACTCTTTAATCCTTGGACCAATCTCTTTATTGCTCCATCTAAAATATGAACAGGAGTATTATATTTTTTAGCAAAAATATCTTTTTCATTTTTCATTATTGATCTCAATTTTCTCGCATTTATTGTAGATTTTATGCCTACAAAACGATTGGCTTTGATATAATTTAGTGTTTCATTATACATACACTCTGCTGCTTTCATCCACTGAAGGATTATATTTTGCTGATTGAGCGTAAGATTTAATGGTATCCTAACCGATTTTTTAACAATTGATGGCTTTTCAGTTTTAATGATACCTTCCATAATTTGTCCACTATATCTCGTTTCATAGATATTAAAAAAAGAGTTGGAATCAATTGTATTCACTAATTTACCATTTATCGGGATCTTATTTTTCTCGACTGGTAAACCAATAAAATTACTATATTTAGCAACTCTTTCTCTCATATCTTTTAATTTAGCGGATCGCACAGCATTCATTTTTTTTCTTTTTTTAGCAATAGCTGCTCTCCTAGGATTTCTTACAATTCTTTTCCTAGGCATATATATAAAATTACTATATATATTATAATTTTTATTTTAAACGCACAATAATTATATAAAAATACGAATGGACCCCATAACATATTTATCAGGTGAAAAGGCATCTCAATTATTAGGTGTTCACAAAAGAACTTTGTATAATTGGAAGAAGAATGAAAAGATAACGGTTTTGAATGCACGGAAAATAAACTCTCAAGAAGAGATAATAGAAGATTAAATGCGAATAATGAACATATAAGTAGCAAAAATAAATAGTTCAAGTAAATATTCCAAAAATATCAAAAAAAATGTATGAAATAAATTAATCAGTAATTAAGTACACTTTATATGGAAGTATAAAGTGTTTTTAAATGATTTTATCAAGTTTATACAACTTTTTAGGATGCTAGCATATGCCGTTTACAAATTCTTAAGTATCTTCATAAGAATAATGTCAATATCGATGGGATCAATTGTAGTCTCCAAGCTACCAGCAAAGGTCATCTTCATATTTTGAAATGGCTTGAAAAGAACAAATTTCCTTTTTGTTGGTTATGTTGTGGACAAGCAGCTTACAAAGGTCATTTCAAAATATTAAAATGGCTAAGAAAGCACGATAAGCCATGGCACAAAACATGTGAATCTGCCGCTTATGGGGGCCAATTAAAAATTCTTCAATGGGCAAAAGCTAATGGATGTCCATTTGAAAAAAACAAATGTTTGAAATTAACAGATGATCCAAAAATTATAGAATGGCTAATGATGATTGAATAAAACATTTTTTTTGTTTAAAATTGAAAAATGGAATAAATAGAGTTATTGTAATATAATACATTCATTAATGATCAATTATTCTTCGTTAATTAATAAAATAAATGTTCATTATCAACCAAATTTATTGACCGAAGAAGAGGCAAATCGTTATTTTGATATTTTAGAAAAAAATGTGACTTATAACAGTCCTGAAGAATCAAAATTTAAAATTTTTGGTAAAGAGGTAGATATCCCAAGGAAGCAAGTTGGATATGGTTCTCCTGGATTGAGCTATAAATTTGCCAATACTACTGTTCATGCTAAACCATGGGATGATGACGATATAGTGTGTAATACTTTAATAAGGATTAAAAAAAGAGTTGAATTAGTAACTAAAAAAAAATTTAATTTTGTTTTGATCAATAGATATGAGGATGGAAATCAATATATCGGATTTCATCGAGACGATGA
>Ga0315900_10006078_pt1 | contig 16364 bp, 21 predicted proteins | sample LakEriMetagenome_FD_203521 | JGI IMG/M metagenome (GOLD analysis project Ga0315900, IMG submission 203521) | Freshwater fungal communities from buoy surface, Lake Erie, Ohio, United States - Buoy 12 MA114 | ecosystem: Environmental > Aquatic > Freshwater > Lake > Lake biofilm | place: USA: Lake...
GCGTTCTGAACGGCTGAATCAGTGAAAACCAGCCCGAACGGAGCACAATCAGCTCTCCGGAGGGAAAAACGCGGCCATTCAGGCGGTTTTTCCGCAAACTCATAAGCGCACCCTCAAAACCAGAGGATCGAGCTGAGCCACCGAACAAGCCCTTCGAGTGGTCAGGCCCCCGCCAGCTCTCAGCTTCGCCACCCCAGGCTCCCTGCCTGCCACTCAAGGGCAGCGATCGCCAACGTGCTCAGGCCACGGTGGCCATGTGGCGCATCAGGTCGATGCACTTGCAGCTGTAGCCCCACTCGTTGTCATACCAGGCCACCAGCTTCACGAAGGTGTCGGTGAGGGCGATGCCGGCGCCGGCATCGAACACGGAGGTGCAGCTTTCGCCCAGGAAATCGCTGCTCACCACCTCGTCCTCGGTGTAGCCGAGGATGCCGGCCATCGCTCCCTCGCTGGCCGCTCGCATCGCCGCCTTGATCCGGTCGTAGGTGGCCGGGCTGGCCAGGTTCACGGTGAGGTCCACCACCGACACATCCGGGGTGGGCACCCGGAAGGCCATGCCGGTGAGCCTGCCGTTGAGCGCGGGGATCACCCGGCCCACGGCCCTGGCGGCACCGGTGGAGCTGGGGATGATGTTCTGGGCGGCACCGCGGCCGCCGCGCCAGTCCTTCACCGAGGGCCCATCCACGGTTTTCTGGGTGGCGGTGGTGGCGTGCACGGTGGTCATCAGCCCGTTCACGATGCCGAAGTTGTCATGCACCACCTTGGCGATCGGTGCCAGGCAGTTGGTGGTGCAGCTGGCGTTCGAGACGATCGCCTCGCCGCCGTAGCTGGTGTGGTTCACGCCCATCACGAACATGGGCGTGGCGTCCTTGGAGGGAGCGCTCATCACGACGCGTTTCGCTCCAGCGTGGATGTGGGCGCGGGCGGCCTCCTCGGTGAGGAAGAAGCCGCTGCTCTCGAGCACGGTGTCGACCCCGATGTCGCCCCACCTGAGGCTGCCGGGGTCGCGCTCGGCGGTGATGCGGATCGGCCTGCCGTTCACCACGAGCTGGCCGCTGTCCACCGCCACCTCGCCCTGGAAGCGGCCGTGGGTGGAGTCATGGCGGAGCATGTAGGCGAGATAGGGCGCGTCGATCAGGTCGTTGATGCCCACCACCTCCACGTCGGCCACCGTGCAGGCGCGGCGGAAGGCCAGGCGGCCGATGCGCCCGAAGCCGTTGATCCCGATGCGGAGGGTCATGGAGCGGGCCAGTCCTGATTCAGCCTAGAGATCAGCGGGCGATCGCTCAACGCCGGCGCTGCTCCAGAACCCGCTCGGGGCAGAGGCTGGCGCGGCCATCGGCGAAGGCCATGCCGATGCGGGCGTTGCGCCGATCGGTGTCGCTGTCGCCCGATTCCGTGAGGAACCGCTCCAGGCGTTCGGCATAGCGGCGGCGGCTGGCGGCCGTGATCACACCATCGCGCTGCAGCAGGCAGAGCAGGCGCATGGCGCCGTTGCCCTTCCCGAAGAGCAGCATGAAGGATTCCTTCTCGGTGAGTTCGGGCTGGGGCGGGCCCCCCGCCGGACGCGGCACCGTCTCGGCCAGGGCGGGGAAGGGGGTCAGCAGCGTCAGCGCCAGGGCGATCCAAACCGGGGGATAAGGGCGGCTCATGCGTTCTCGTCTTCCCGGAGCAGGTGCTGAAAGGCGGCGTAGAGCGCCTCCTCCTCGCTGCCCCGGCCCCGACGCGACCGGGCGTCGGCGGCGCGACCGGGGCGGGGCTTGCCGGTTGGCGCCGCTGGCGGCGGAAGGGCAGGAGGATCATCACGGCCGAGCTCGATTCCGGCGCTACCCGGATCCGGCGGGGTGGCGGCGCGACGGGTGGCTGCCGCGCCGGGGCTGGTGGGGCCGCCGCCCTCCAGTTCCCGGAGCCGTGCCATCAGGTGGGGGGGCACGGTGCCATCGGGGCTGGCCCGCATCAGCTCCCGGAAGAGGGCCTGCGGATTGGTTTCCGTTTCCAGCCTGTGGAGCCGCTGGCTCGGCTGGCTCGCCCCGGACGGCGCCGGCTGGGCCTCCGGAATGGGCAGGGGCTCAGGCAGGGTCCGGCCGAGTTGGCGCAGTCGCTCCAGGCTGCGGGGATCGAAGGCCATCTCAGCTGCAGCCCAGGGTGTCGCGGGTGGCGCGGCCGGTCACGGGGTTGGTGCCCCGGGCGGCGGCGCAGAGCACCTTGAGGGCGTCGCCGCGCAGGGGCACGTTGGTGAAGTCGGCGCCATCGATCACCACGTCACTGAACTTGGTGTTGAAGGCGAAGGCGTCCTCCAGCACCGCGTTGGTGAGGTCGGTGCCGTTGAAGATCGCCGAATCCAGGGTGGCCTCGCGCAGGTTCGTGTCACGGAGATCGGCATCCTGCAGCTTCGCCCCGAACAGGCTGGCGCCCTGCAGATCGGCACCGGAGAGGTTGGCGTCGCGCAGGTTGGAGAGGTTGAAGGTGGCGCCGCGCAGGTCCTGGCCGGCGTAATCGGCGCCGATCAGCACCTGCTTGGCCACATCCATCGCCGCGGCGGCCGGCGCGGCCGGGCCCCAGCCCAGTCCGAGCGCGGCAAGGGTGGCCAGGAGCAGGCTGGTGAGGCGTCGCATGGCGGCAGTCACGACATCGGGTCGCAGGGTGGAACCCTAGGAAGGGGCGGGAAGGGAGGCTGAATGGCTGCGGCGCTGCCGGTGCTGGCCGGAGGCTGGGCGGAGCAGCGATCCCTGCGCCTGCTGCTCAGCCGGGGCTGGCGGCTGCGCGACCGCAACTGGCGCTGCCGCTGGGGCGAGCTGGATCTGGTGCTCGACAAGCCGGGCCGGCTGCTGGTGGTGGAGGTGAAGGGCCGGCGCAGCGGCATCGATGGCTGGGGTGCCGCGGCGCTCGGCAGGCGCAAGCGCCTGCGCCTGACGCGGGCCTTTGCCTGCTGGCAGGCCGCCCATCCCATCGAGGCCGCGCGGGCGGCCGAGCTCGTGTACGCGCTGGTGCCCCTGCCACCGGCGCGCGGGGCGGTCCGCTGGATCCGGGTCAGCGCCTGAGCGAGTCGCGGGGCCCGGCGCAGCAGCGTCCCCGCACCGCCGGGGCTGGCTGCGCGGGCGGCGGTCATTGTGGAGTCGGAGCCCTGCAGCCATGAGTTTTGCCGCCCACCAGCCGCGCCGCCGCTTCGGCCAGCACTGGCTCGTGGATCAGTCCGTGCTGGAGCGGATCGTGGCAGCGGCGGAGCTCACCCCAGACGATCACGTTCTGGAGGTGGGTCCCGGGCGCGGTGCGCTCACGGCCCGGCTGCTGGCGTCGCCGGCGGCCGCGATCACGGCCGTGGAGCTGGATCGGGACCTCACCGGCGGCCTCCTGCAGCGCTTCGGCGGGGATCGGCGCTTCCGGCTGCTGGAGGGTGACGTGCTGGCGGTGCCGCTGCCCCCGGCCACCAAGGTGGTGGCCAACATTCCGTACAACATCACCGGACCCCTGCTGGAGCGCCTGGTGGGGCGGCTCGACCGGCCCGTGGCCGCGCCCTATCGCCGGCTGGTGCTGCTGGTGCAGCGGGAGGTGGGCGAACGGATCTGCGGCCTGCCGGGCAGCGGCGCCTACGCGGCCCTGAGTGTGCGCCTGCAGTTGCTGGGCCGGTGCCGCGCTCTGTTCACCGTGGCGCCGAGCTGTTTCCGGCCCCCGCCCAGAGTGCAGTCGCAGGTGATCCGCATCGACCCCCTGCCGGCGGCCGAGCGGCTCGATCCGGCCCTGGCCCGCGGCGTGGAGCAGTTGCTGCGGCGCTGCTTCGCGTCGCGCCGCAAGATGCTGCGCAACAGCCTGGCGCCCCTGGCCCCGGCCAGCGCTCTGGAGCGGCTGGCCCGCAGCGCCGGCGTCGAGCTCGCCCAGCGGCCCCAGGAGCTGCCCCCCGCCGCCTGGGTGTCTCTGGCGGCGGGTTTGAATCAGGCCGCCGGCCACCACCGCTGAATTTCCGGCCCATCCATGGCTCCGTGCACCGTTTCCGCTCCCGCCAAGATCAACCTGCACCTGGAGGTGCTGGGACTGCGGCCTGATGGCTTCCACGAACTGGCGATGGTGATGCAGACCATCGACCTGGCCGATACCCTCCGCTTCACCGCCACAGCGGATGCCAGGGTGAGCCTCGTGTGCGACCGCCCGGAGCTGCCCACCGACGGCACCAACCTGGTGGTGCGGGCGGGGGAACTGCTCAGGGCACGCTCCGGCCTGGCCGAGCTGGGCGCCCGGATCACGCTGCAGAAGCGGATTCCGGTGGGGGCCGGGCTGGCCGGCGGCTCCAGCGATGCGGCCGCTGCCCTGGTGGGGCTGAATGCGCTCTGGGGTCTGGGCTTCAGCGCTCACCAGCTGCTGGGGCTCGCGGCCGAGCTGGGCTCGGATGTGCCCTTCTGCCTGGCCGGCGGCACCCAGCTCTGCTTCGGCCGCGGTGAGGTGCTCGAAGCGCTGGCCATCCCGGCCGAGCGGCTGCCGGCCGTGCTGCTGATCAAGCATCCGGCTGCGAGTGTGAGCACCCCCTGGGCCTACGGCCGCTGCCGGGACCTGCGCGCCGACTTCTACCTGCGCCAGGAGAGTGAGTTCGCCCAGCGGCGTGCGGCCCTGCGTGGCGGGGCCCTGCTGGCCGCCCTGCGGGGGGGGCAGCCGTGGCCGCCGATCCGGAACGATCTGCAGGCCGTGGTGGCGCCGGAGCTGGCGAGCGTGCGCGAGGGACTGGCGCTGCTTGGCCGTTGCGCCCAGACCCAGGCGGTGGCGATGAGCGGCTCGGGGCCCAGCCTGTTCGCCCTCTTCCCCGGGTTCGAGCAGGCCGAGGCCGCCCGCCTGTCGATCGCCCCCGCCCTGGCGCAGGCGGGGTTCGAGGCCTGGTGCTGCCGCTGCCGCGGCTCGGGTGTCAGCCTGGCCTGAGCCCTGCCCGCGCCGGCCCAGACCGATGAGCGACTCCGAGGCCCCCGCCGCACTCCCCGACCCGGCCGGCAGCCAGCGCCGCAAGGGCCCCCTCAGCTTTCTCTCCGGAGCGATCACCAGCGCCCTGCTGGCCTGGCTGAGCCTGCGCCTGAGCCGGACTCTGGTGCTGTACTACGCGCTCCACCCCCCGGCCTATTCCTCCCGCATCGCCCAGAGCATCGCCACGGCCCTCAAGACCCTGCTGGTGGGCATGGGCTTCCTGGCCACCTTCAGCTTCGCCTTCATCGGCCTCGGGCTCACGCTCCTGTTCGTGCGCAGCCTGCTGCCCGCGGCTGCGCCCGCGATCGCTGACGCAGCCGCTGCCCGGCTCGATCAGGACCCCTAGCCTGGCCTGAGTTGGAGCCAGCCATGACGATTCACGACCTGGGTCTGCTGATCACCCTGCTGCTGCCGGGGTTGCTGCTGTCGGTGCTGATCCTCTCCACCTTCGCCGCCGGAGGCTGAGGGCGGCGTCGGCCCGGTGGCCCTGAGATAGGTTGGGCCGCGACCGGTATCCGCCCCCCGTGGCCGAAACGCTGCTGTTCAATGCCCTTCGCGAGGCCATCGATGAGGAGATGGGACGCGATCCCACCGTCTGCGTGATGGGGGAGGACGTGGGCCACTACGGCGGCTCCTACAAGGTCACCAAGGATCTCTGCGAAAAGTACGGTGAACTGCGGGTGCTCGACACCCCGATCGCGGAAAACAGCTTCACCGGCATGGCCGTGGGCGCCGCCATGACCGGCCTGCGCCCGATCGTGGAGGGCATGAACATGGGCTTCCTGCTGCTGGCGTTCAACCAGATCTCCAACAACATGGGCATGCTCCGCTACACCAGCGGCGGCAACTACACGATCCCCGCCGTGGTGCGGGGGCCGGGCGGAGTCGGCAGGCAACTGGGTGCTGAACACAGCCAGAGGCTCGAGGCTTACTTCCACGCCGTGCCCGGCATCAAGATCGTCGCCGTGAGCACCCCCACCAATGCCAAGGGCCTGATGAAGGCGGCCATCCGCGACAACAACCCCGTGCTGTTCTTCGAGCATGTCTTGCTCTACAACCTCTCCGAGACGCTTCCTGAAGGAGAGTACATCTGCGCGCTTGATCAGGCCGAAGTGGTGCGCGAAGGCAAAGATGTAACGATCCTCACCTATTCACGCATGCGCCATCACTGCATCAAGGCAGTGCAACAGCTTGAGGCCGATGGCGTGGATGTGGAGCTGATCGATCTGATCAGTCTCAAGCCCTTCGACATGGCCACCATCACGCGCTCGATTGCCAAAACCCACCGCGTGCTGATCGTGGAGGAATGCATGAAGACCGGCGGCATCGGCGCGGAGCTGATGGCCCTGATCGCCGAACACTGCTTCGACGATCTGGATGTCCGGCCGGTGCGGCTCTCCTCCCAGGACATCCCCACCCCCTACAACGGCACTCTGGAAAACCTCACGATCATTCAGCCCCATCAGATCGTGGCTGCCGCCAGGGCCCTCAAGGCCGGCCGGACCTGAAATGGCTCGTCAACAGGGGTGGGTGGCCCTCATTCTGGCGCTGGCGATCGCCGCCGGAGCCCTGCTGATCAGCTTCCCCCTGCAGCTGGGTCTCGACCTGCGGGGCGGCAGCCAGCTCACGCTGCAGGTGCTGCCTGCCGGAGCGATCAAAACGGTGCAGAAGGAGCAGCTGGAGGCGGTCAAGGAGGTGCTTGAGCGCCGGGTCAACGGTCTGGGCGTCGCTGAATCCACCCTGCAGACCGTTGGCGACGACCAGCTGGTGCTGCAGCTGCCCGGTGAACAGGATCCCAGCCGCGCCGCCAAGGTGCTCGGCACCACCGCCCTGCTCGAATTCCGGGCCCAGAGGGCCGGCACCGAACAGGAGATGCAGGGGCTGCTCCAGCTGAAGCGCCAGGCCCAGGCGGTGCTCGGCAGTGCCCAGGCCCGGGTTGAAGCGGCTGCCAGCGGCACGCCGCTGCCACCGGCGGCCAAGCTCAAGGCCGAGGATCTGGCCCGCTCCCTCCAGGGCCTGGGCATCGCCGTGCCCCCCGGCAGCACCGAGACGCAGCAACTGCAGCTTCTGCTCGACACGGTGAACCGCCGCATCGTGACCCTCTATGAGCCGGCCGCCCTCACCGGCAGGGATCTCACCCAGGCGGGCCGGCAGCAGCAGCAGACCGGCAAGGGCTGGGATGTGACGCTCAGCTTCAACCGTCAGGGCGGCGAGAGCTTTGCGGCACTCACCAAGAGCATCGCCGGCACGGGTCGTCTGCTCGGGATCGTTCTCGATGGCCGCTCGATCAGCGAGGCCAGCGTGGGGCCGGAGTTCAAGGCCGCCGGCATCACCGGCGGGGCCGCCACGATCAGCGGCAATTTCAGCCCGGAGGAAGCCCGGGATCTGGAGGTCCAGCTGCGTGGAGGCTCGCTGCCCCTGCCGGTGCGGGTGGTGGAGGTGCGCACGGTCGGCCCGTCGCTGGGCGCCGAGAACATCCGCACCAGCCTGGTGGCGGCCCTGGCGGGCCTGGCGCTGGTGGCCGTGTTCATGGTGGTCACCTACCGCCTGCCCGGGGTGGTGTCCGTGGTGGCGCTGGCCCTCTACGCGCTGTTCAATCTCGCCATCTACGCGCTGATCCCGGTCACCCTCTCCCTGCCCGGCATCGCCGGCTTCATCCTCTCGATCGGGATGGCTGTGGATGCCAACGTGCTGATCTTCGAGCGCATCAAGGAGGAGCTGCGCTCCGGCAACACCCTGATCCGCTCGATCGACACCGGTTTCTCACTGGCGTTCTCCTCGATCATCGACGGTCACGTCACCGGTCTGATCAGCTGCCTGGCCCTGTTCAGCCTGGGCACAGGCCTCGTGAAGGGTTTTGCGGTGACCCTGGCGATCGGCCTGATGCTCAGCCTGTTCACGGCGCTGAGCTGCACCCGCACCGTTCTGCGTCTGTTGATGAGCTACGCCGGCCTGCGCCGTAACCCCTATTTCCTTCCGGCGGCCCAGCTGCCCGCCACCGCCCCATGACCGCCACCCCGCTGCCGGCCCTGCCGCGGATCCGTTTCTTCCGCATCACCCGCCAGCGTCAGCTGGCCTGGTGGGGATCGGCCCTGGCCTGCCTGCTGAGTGTGCTCGGGTTGGTTCTGTGCTGGCTGAACCCTGCCATCGGCGCTCCCCTCAAGCCGGGCCTGGATTTCACCGGCGGCACCCAGATCCAGGTGGAACGGGCCTGTGGCCCTGGTGCCTGCACCCCGATCAGCGCCTTGCAGGTGCAGGAACGGCTCGCCCGGCTCGATCTGCCCGCGGATGAACGCGGCACCGGCGCGCCCCGGCTCGAGAGTGCCCAGGTGCAGGTGCTCGATCAGGGCAGGTCGCTGGTGCTGCGCCTGCCGGCCCTGGCACCGGCGCAGGGGGCCGCCGTGCTGGCCGACCTCCAGGCTCTGGTCGGTCCGCTGCAATCGGCCGGCACCGGCGTCAACACGATCGGCCCCACGCTCGGGGCCCAGCTGCTGCAGAGCAGTGTGGTGTCGCTGGTGGTGAGCTTCGCGGCGATCGCTCTGTACATCGCCTTCCGCTACGACCGCGTGTTCGCCTTCCTGGCCCTGATCTGCCTGGCCCACGACGTGCTGATCACCTGCGGCCTGTTCGCCTGGCTCGGGCTGCTGCGGGGTGTGGAGGTCGACTCCCTCTTCGCCGTGGCCCTGATCACGGTGGCCGGGTATTCCGTCACCGACACGGTGGTGGTGTTCGACCGGATCCGGGAGCAGAAGACGCTGCTCAGCGGCCTTGCGATGAGCGACCAGGTGGACGTGGCGGTGGACGCCACCCTCACCCGGTCGCTGTACACCTCATTCACCACCCTGCTGCCGCTGCTGGGTCTGATCTTCTTCGGCGGGCACAGTCTCTTCTGGTTCTCCGTGGCTCTGGCCACCGGCATCGCCGTTGGCAGCTGGTCGAGCATCGGCCTGGCCCCCACCCTGCTGCCGGTGTTCTCACGACGCTGATGCGGCGCCCTTCTTTCTGGGTGGGCCTGCTGCTCGCCGCACTCGCCCTCTACGACCTGCGTGTGGATCTCCAGCTGCTGCGTGAGCACTTCACCTGGACCTCCCTGCTGGCGGGCTTCACGGCCCACCCACTGGCGATCGCCGTGCTGCTGCTCACCCCCTCGATGATGCGGCGACGCTGAGGCTGACGCTGCCGTGGCCGGGCCGGATCCTCGACGGTGCTCAGGTCCAGCGGTCCATCACCTCGCGCACGAGCACCTGTTCGCAGATCACCTGCAGCACGACCACCAGGGGCAGCGCCAGCAACAGGCCCGGCAGACCCAGCAGGGCCCCGAGGCCCAGCTGGGCCGTCAGGGCCACGGTGGGCAGCAGATTCACGGTGCGGCGGAGCAGCAGCGGTGTGAGCAGAAAGGCCTCGCCGTTCTGCAGCACCAGACGCAGCACGAGCACCTGCACCACCTTCGCCGGAGATACCAGCAGGGCCACCGCCAAGGGGAGCAGGGTGGCTGCCGTCGGACCGACGGTGGGAACGAACGTGAGCAGGCCGCAGACGAGGCCGCTGAGCAGGGCCAGCGGCACCTTGAGCAGGGCCAGACCAGCCCAGGTGAGCAGAAAGACGCTGGTGGCCGAGATGGTCATGCCGGCCAGCCAGCCGCCCAGAGCCTGGCGGCATTCAGTCAGCAGCGCACCCATCTGGCTCCGCCAGAAGCGCGGTGTGGCCGCCACCACCAGCCGCTGATGGCTGCGCGGATCCAGGGCCAGCAGCACCGCCAGCAGGGCCATCAGCAGCAGCTGCACCGTGCTGTTGGCGGCGCCCCCGGCCAGACCCAGCACCTGGGCACCGAGGGGCTGGAGCCGGTCCCAGGTGCCGGCATCCAGCAGTTGCCGCTCCAGGTTGGGAATCCAGCGCACCTGGCCGGCCAGGTCGCTCACTTTCCTCATCAGAACGGGAGCGAGTTCGGTGAGCTGGCGCACCTGCCCGGCCAGCTCGGGCAGCAGCAGCTGGCCGAGCCCGCCGCCGATCAGCAGCATGGCCAGCAGCACCACCAGCAAGGCCAGCGGGCGGGTGAGGGGCACCAGGTGGCGCAGCCAGGTGATCGGCACGTCAAGGGCTACGGCCAGAACCACGGCCCCGAACAGCACCAGCAGCACCCAGCGCAGTTCCCAGGCCAGCAGCCCCAGCACCACCAGGGCCAGGGCACCGAGGATGGACCGGCCGCTCATGAGGGCTCCTTGAGCCGCTGCCGCTTCCAGGGATCCAGCACATCGTGGATCAGCACATCCCGCAGCAGAACCTGCAGGCAGACGGCCAGGGGCAGGGCCAGCAGCAGGCCCAGCGGACCGAAGAGCACCGTGAACACAAGCTGGGCCGCCAGGGTGAGCCCGGGCAGCAGGCGCAGCTGGTGATGCATGACTGACGGGGTGATCAGATAGCTCTCCAGGTTCTGCACGGCCACGTAGAGCGCCAGCACGGCGACGGCCTTCCAGGGAGCGTCCAGCAGGGCCACCGCCATCGGGAAGACCGTGCTGAGGGTGGGGCCGATGTTGGGGATCACGTTGAGCAGGCCGGCGAGCACCGCGTTCGCGGCAACCAGGTTCACCCCCAGCAGCCACAGACCCAGTGCCGCCAGGCTGCCGACGCAGACCGAACTGATCGCCACACCCACCATCCAGGCACTCAGGGCCTCGCCGCAGTGCACGAGCACCTGGCGGAAGCGGCGGCGGTAGAACGACGGCACCAGCAGCACCGCCACCTCGCGGTAGGCGGTGGGCTGGGCCGTGATCATCAGCGCCACCGCCAGCACGAACACCAGCTGCAGCAGGCCCGTGCCCAGGTTGCCGGCCAGGCCGAGCAGCCTCACCAGTCCGCCTGCCAGGTCCGGGGCCGCGCCGGGCAGGGCCGCGGACCCGGGCTGGAGGAGGCCGTCCCGCAGCCAGGCGATGTTGGGGTCGTGGCTGCCGTAGAGCATCTGGCTGCCGGCGGCGAGACCCTGGCGCACCAGATTGAGCAGCGAGAGGGCCGCCGCCGGCAGTTTGACGAGCAGCTCGCCGAACTCCTCCACGAACGGCGGAACGATCACGGTGGAGATCACCACCAGCAGCAGCAGCAGCAGCGCCAGGGTCACCAGCACCGCCAGGCCCCTGGGGGCGCCAAGCCGTTGCTTCACCAACCCCACCAGGGTGCAGAGGGCCTGGGCCGTGACCAGGGCGGCGAACAGGAGCACGAGGCTCCCGCGCAGATTCCAGAGCAGGACGAGGGCTGCCCCCAGGGCCAGGATTCCCAGCCACTGCCCAAACGTCATGGCGGAGCCCCCGCGGCCCGCCTCAGACCGTCCATCCATGCTGGGCCTCAGCCGGCTTCGCCTTCCGGCTCAGCACGGTCCTGGCTGCCGGAGAAGCCGAGGTCGTGGCTGTCGGCATAACGCTGGGCGAACCGCATGAACCGCTCGAAGTCGTCGAGGCTCTTCCAGGTGTACGTGGCCTCCAGGGCCGATGCCTTGCCGTTCACGAAGCGGGCCTTCACCTCGCGGGTCACCAGCTCACCCTCCTCATCCACCAGGAACATGCCGGTGATGTCCCCCATCGTTTCGGGGGCCAGGGCCACGGGCTCCTCGAACACGAACAGGGCCTGACCGGTGCGGCCGTCCCGCGAGCGGGTGAGGCGGATATCGGGCACGACCGGTTCATCCACGCCACGGAAGAACTGAATGGCTGCGCCCATGCCCGTTGGAACAAACAGCGATCCTAGGCAGACGCTTTGCCCTCCTCCCGCAGCCCAGCGCCCGACGGCGCCGCCTGCCGCCGCCGCGCCAGCACCATCCCGGCGGCCTCGGCATCTCCCAGACCGCCCACCTGCAGCTGCGGCACCGGGCCGCCGCCGCGGCGCTGCACGTCGTGGTCGTAGCACCGATCGTAATAATCGAGCATCCGGCGGCAGGCGCCCGCCCAGTCGCGCTGGTCGATCGCCTCGAGGGCCAGACGGGTGCGTTCCGGCCCGAGCCGTCCTGCGATCCGCAGGGTGGCCTCCCGCAGCGGCTCCACACCCTGGGGCCCGTAGACGGCCACCAGCCGCTCGAGCCGTTCGCTCAGCGGTCGGGCGATCTCCAGGGCCGGGGCCCGCTGCATCTGCCGCCACAGTCCGGCCGGGATGCGGCAGCGCCCCACCTGGACGCTTTCGGCCTCCAGCCACAGGGTGGAAGCGGCGCGCCCGTTCCACAGGGCCAGGGCCAGCCTGTTCTCGTAGTGCTCGTTGCTGGGCTGGGCCGGCAGACCGAGGCCACCGAAACTGCTGCCCCTGTGGTGGGCCAGAGCCTCAAGATCGATCACGGCCTCCCCCATGGCGGCCAGCTCCAGCAGGAGGTCGGTCTTCCCCGTGCCGGTGCGTCCCGCCAGCACCCACAGCGGCCGGGGCTGCTCGAACTGCTCCAGTGCCCAGCGCCGGTAGTGCTTGTAGCCCCCCTGCAGCAGCACCACAGGCAATCCGAGCAGCTCCGCCAGCCACGCCACGCTGCTGGAGCGCAAGCCACCCCGCCAGCAGTGCACACGCAGGGTCGCGTCGGCCTCACGTCCAGCGAGTGCCTGGCGCAGAGCCTGGCCGAGCTCCTCCAGCCGCCCACCCACCAGCCGCAGGCCGAGGCTCACCGCCGCCTCGCGCCCCTGCTGGCGGTAGGTGGTGCCGATCCGCTGGCGCTCAGGATCGGTGAACAGCGGCAGGTTGAGGGCGCCGGGAAGGTGGCCTTTGGCGAATTCGCAGGGGCTGCGCACATCCACCACCGGACCCGAGGCCTCCAGAAAGCTCTCCACCCCGCTCCAACCCATGACGACGGGCCCCTCCGCCCCGGATCTCTGCTGACATAGTGGGCTCACGCTCGCCTGCGCACGGGCCCGGCCTTCCATGCTCTCCGGACCTCCGGTCTCCGCCCCGGTCTCGCCAAGCCTCCTGCTCGAACGATTCCAGGCAGGCAGCGAGCGCCAGCGCCGCAGTCTGCTGGCGCAGGTGCTGCAGCGGGTGCATGAACTGCTCGGCCTGATCCCCGACCATGTGGCGGCGGTGGATGCCACCGGCGACGACTGGGCGGCCGGAACCCTGATCCAGATCCTGCTGGCCGCCGGTGGTGAGCCCAGGGATTCCTTCCTGGCCCGCTACCCGGAAGGCTGGCTGGCCACGGTGAGCGCGGTCGGCATCCGCTACGACCCCCTGCAGCGCCATCTGATGGAGCAGGACTTCGAGCAGGCGGACCGGCTCACCAGTGCCCTGCTGCGGGAGCTGGCCGGCGAGGCGGCCGTGAAGCGCGGTTATGTGTACTACAGCGAAGTGGCGGCGATGGCGGCTGCAGACCTCGACAGCCTCGATCGGCTCTGGGTCTGCTACTCCCGAGGACGGTTCGGCTTTTCGGTGCAGGGCAGGCTCCTGCGCAGTCTCGATGGCCGCTGGGACAAGCTCTGGCCCCGTCTGGGCTGGAAGCAGGAGGGGCGCTGGACCCGCTACCCCGGCTCCTTCCAGTGGGCGATCGATGCGCCGGAGGGGCACATGCCGCTCGTCAACCAGCTGCGCGGGGTGCGGCTCATGGATGCCCTGGTTCAGCATCCCGCCCTGCAGCGGCGCATTCTGGGCACGGGAAAGACGACAACCTGAGGATTAGCGTTTTGTCCATGTCGGTCGCGTGACGGCCCATGGCGCTGCGTCCCGTTCCCCCGTGCTGGTCCCAGTCGCGCTGGTCCGACTTCATCACCCCGTCCACCCTGCAACTGGCGCCGCTGCTGGAGATCCTGCTGGAGCCGATCCGCTGCGCCAGCCTGCAGGCCCAGGTGCAGCTGGGCCTGCAGGAAGCCCTGGTGAACGCGGTGCGTCACGGCAACGGCAACGATCCGGCCAAGTGTCTGCGGATCCGGCGCATTGAAACCCCCCGCTGGCTGATCTGGCAGGTGCAGGATGAGGGCCAGGGCATGCCGCGCGAGGCGCGTCTGCCCCATCTGCCGGAGCATTGCGATGCCTGCGGCGGCCGCGGGCTGTTTCTGATCCACCAGTGCTTCGATGACGTGCGCTGGAGCCGTCGTGGCAACCGGATGCAGATGGCGGTGGTGCGGGAGGCGTCGCGCCCCACGCTGTTCAGCGCCGTGCTCAGCGGCGGTGCCTGGGACAGCCTGGATCGCTGAGGTCGCCCTTCAGCCAGGCCAGAGCGTGCTCCAGCAAGGCGATCGCCTCCTGGCGGGCTTCGCCTGTCGGGGATGGGCTGGGCTGATCAGCCGCGAGGAGGTGCACCAGGGCCGCGCTGATCTGTTCGGCCGCCCGTCGCGTTCGCTGGTGCTTGAGCGCGTGCCAGTCGCGATCGCCGATGCTGAGACGACGCTGCAGGGCCACCGCCTGCTCAAGGGCACCATCGGGCCATTCCCGCTGGGCGGAGAGGCTGGGCTGAGCCTGGGGCACTGGACGCTGGCGGCGGTCGGGGGCCATCCTGGCCTGAGCTGGCGCGGGATGGGTGAGTCGAGCGACGGGGACCAGACCGGTGCGGCTGCTGCACGCGGTGTCGAAGCTGTATTGCCAGGCGTCCCAGTCGCGCCGCAGCACGGGCGTCAGCGCCCGCCGCCAGCGACAGCGACTCGCTCTTGCTCAGCAACTCCTCGACCCCCTGCCCCCCGAGCTGCTGCCGCCGCGCCGGATCGAGCTGATGTTCTGGCGTGTGCTGCGCTGGGGCACGGTGGGCCTGCTGGCGGCCTGGATGCTGCGTCGTTGAGCCGGCCGGGAGCTCAGCGGCCGTGACGTTGAGGGGTGCGCTCCGCCCATCTGAACGGTGAGGGGTGCGCTCCGCCCATCTGAAGAGTGATGAAGGTGTGGGCAAAGTGGTAGCAACCACTACCGTTCTGACTGATGCTTGGGGGAGAACCCCCTAGCCCAGGAGCTGCCCCGATGGCCAACCTTCCCCTTCCTGCCAATGCCGCCCGCCAGGCAGGCCCCGCGCGCGACTTCACGACCTGGGCGGAGCTGCACCAGCGCGACAACCGTCGCCATGGGGCTGCCATCGCCCAGATCTGCGCCCATCACGATCTCAATCCGGCGGGGGATGCCACGCGCCAGCTCCAGGCCTGGGCGGTAAGGCAGGCCCATGAGCGCCACCTCCATGCCAGCGCCATCGCCATGCTGCGCCACCGCTGAGGGCATCCACGCCATCGTTCGATCCGGCACGCCGCCCCGGATTCCTGCCCTGGAATCCGGGGCGGCCTGGGTGCGGCTCAGGCGTCGTAATACATGACGAACTCATGGGGATGGGGACGCTGGCGCAACTGCTGGACCTCCTCGTACTTGAGTGCGATCCAGTTGTTGATGAAGTCTTCGCTGAACACTCCGCCGGCCAGGAGATAGTCCTTGTCGGCGTCGAGGGCTTCGAGGGCGCCGTTCAGGGAGGCGGGAACGGTGGAGATCTTCGCCAGCTCCTCCGCCGAGAGCTCGAACAGATCCACATCGGTGCCATCGCCCGGATCGATCTGGTTGACGATTCCGTCGATGCCGGCCATCAGCATGGCGGCGAAGCCGAGGTAGGGATTCGAGAGCGCATCGCCGGAACGGAACTCCAGGCGCTTGGCCTTGGGGTTGGGCCCGGTGAGGGGGATGCGCACGGCGGCGGAGCGGTTGCCCTGGGAATACACCAGGTTCACGGGTGCTTCAAAGCCCGGCACCAGCCGCTTGTAGCTGTTGGTGGTGGGATTGGTGAAGGCGAGGAAGCTGGGGGCGTGCCGGAGCAGTCCACCGATGTACCAACGGGCGGTCTGGGAAAGATTCGCGTAGGTGCCTTCGCCGAAGAACAGGGGCTGGCCGCCTTTCCAGAGAGACTGGTGCACATGCATGCCGCTGCCGTTGTCGGCGAATACGGGCTTGGGCATGAATGTGGCCGTCTTGCCGTACTTTCTGGCGATGTTGCGGACCACATATTTGTAGATCATCACGTTGTCTGCGGCCCTGATCAACTCCGCAAACTTGATACCCAGTTCATGTTGGGCAGTGGCCACCTCGTGGTGTTGCTTTTCGATCGGCACTCCCAGGCTGCCCATGGTGAGCAGCATCTCAGTGCGCATGTCCTGGAGAGTGTCGTTGGGGGATACGGGGAAATAGCCCTCCTTGAGCTGAACTTTGTAGGCGAGGTTGCCGCCCTCTTCGAGCCGGGCGGTGTTCCAGGGCGCCTCAATCGAATCAACGCTGTAGAAGCTGCTTCCCGAACCCGAGGTATAGCGAACATCGTCAAAGACGAAGAATTCAGGCTCCGGCCCGAAAAAGGCGGTGTCGGCGATGCCGGTGGACGCCAGATGGTCGAGGGCCTTCTGGGCCAGGGCGCGGGGGCAGCGGCCATAGGGAAGGCCGCTGCGGGGTTCCTGAATCGAGCAGATCAGACTGAGGGTCTTGTGGCTGTAGAAGGGATCGATCCAGGCTGTGGAGGGATCGGG
>Ga0315900_10006079_pt1 | contig 16363 bp, 16 predicted proteins | sample LakEriMetagenome_FD_203521 | JGI IMG/M metagenome (GOLD analysis project Ga0315900, IMG submission 203521) | Freshwater fungal communities from buoy surface, Lake Erie, Ohio, United States - Buoy 12 MA114 | ecosystem: Environmental > Aquatic > Freshwater > Lake > Lake biofilm | place: USA: Lake...
ATGACCGGGCGATGCAAAGCCGCGCATCAAGGATCTGCAGGTCTGTAAAGGTGCCACCGATATCAACGGCGATACGGATGGGACGAGAGGAGGTTTCGGTGCTCAAAAAATTAGATCCGTTGTCAGAAGGTCAGCTCATGAAGCCGGATAGCCACAGCGCCAAACCGGAAAGTTCCGGCAGAAGCGCCGTGGCTAAAAGATACATGCTAAGACAGGGCAGAATGCCACAGGCCTGTTCACTCCGCCGGATGCACTGCCATCCAATGCCGGGCGATATCCACGCGGCATGTGATCCAGACATTGCGCTCATCCGCCATTTAATCGAGCAAACTTTGCAGCGCGACCGCGCGTGCGGGATGTCCAATCAGGCGCATATGCAGCCCGATCGACATCATCTTGGGCTGCCCTTTGCGGGTCGGAGGGATTGGCCCCGTAGCCAATGAAATCTCTTGTGACTTGATGGGTCATGTCGAGAAATCCTTTCAGGGTTCTGCCGCAGCGGTTTGGAGTGCGCGCCAGATCTTCTCGGCCGTTGCGGGCATCTCCGGCGCAGCCGCGCCGCGTAATGCCAGCGCATCAGCAATAGCATTCATCACCGTCTGCGGTGCGGCAATAGCGCCCGCCTGACCAGAGCCCTTGACGCCGAGTGGATTAGCCATGGTTGGCGTACCTTCCAACAGCACTTCAATGGCGGGGACATCATCGGCACGCGGGAGCGCGTAATCCATCAATGATCCTGTCAGCAATTGGCCTGAATCACGATCATAAACAATGTCTTCCAGCATGGCCTGACCAATTCCCTGCACCAGCCCGCCCTGCACCTGCCCTTGCGTCAGACGTGGATTCACCAACCGCCCATAGTCATCCACGGCCACATAGCGCACAAGCCGCGCATGGCCGGTTTCCGGGTCAATCTCAACTTCCGCTGCCTGGCAGCCATTGGGGAAGGTCACGAGATCGGAGGTATTGTGCCCAGCGGCAGAAAGTCCAGGCGCCATGCCTTCGGGCAGGCTTGCCAAATCCTCGGCAGCGCGTGCGATTTCCGCCAATGTAATAAAGCGTTCGCCATCTGGCGGCGCAAAGCGCCCATTAGCGAAAGAAATCGTGGTAGGGTCGGCTTGCAGCAGATGTGCGGCAATGATGTGCGCTTTTTCCAACAAAGCATCGAGCGCCAAAACAAGCGCACCACCGCCCAAATGCAGTGAACGGGCCCCGCCATGTCCATTGCCATTGGGCAATAACGCCGTATCGGCCTGCTGTATATGCACCTCAGCCGGCGTTATCCCAAGCCGGTCAGCCACGATTTGCGCATAGCTTGTCTCATGGCCCTGCCCATTGCTCTGCGTGCCGATGGCAGCGCTGGCTTGCCCCGAAGCATCCACGGAAACGGACGCCCATTCACCCGGCGCACCGCGCGCGGTTTCCAGAAAACAGGCAATGCCACGGCCAAGCAGCATGCCGCGCTGCGCCGCATGGTCGCGCCTTGCGGCGAAACCTGCCATGTCAGAAACCTCGTCTAATAGGGCAAGATTCGATGCAAAGCGCCCGCCATCCACCGCCATGCCCATGGCGGTACGATGCGGTGCATCAGGCAACATATTCATCGCGCGCAATACCGCTGCATCGCGCCCCAAGCTGCGCGCCGCAGCATCCACCAGCCTTTCGATGATGTAATTCGCCTCTGGCTTGCCGGCACCGCGATAGGCATCCACCGGCAGGCTATTGGTAAAAGCGCCACGTACTTCCAGATGCATGGCGGGAATGGCGTAAACGCCGCCCATGGCGGTAGAGAAAGCATTGGTCGGGCAATGCGGACCAACCGCGGAAAGATAGGCGCCCATATCCGCAATGCTGCTGATCTCCAGGCCCAGAAAGCGACCATCATGCGCAAGTGCCAGCCTTGCCTTTGCACGCAGATCACGGCCATGCACAGCGACGGCAAATTCCTCGCTCGGTTCCGCCTGCCAGGCGATGGCGCAACCAAGCCGGCGCGCGGCCCAAAGTGCCAACACATATTCTGGAAAGAGGAAATTCTTGGCGCCAAAGCCACCGCCTACATCCGGGCAAACAAGATGAAAATCCGTTTCGGGTAGCCGAAATACGGTCGCAAGCTGCCGGCGAATGCCATGCACGCCCATGCCGGTGAAGATCAACTCGAACCGACCATCATCAAAACGCGCCAGCGCGGCGCGCGGTTCAATCGGCACGGCATGGACGCGATTATTGAACAGATCCAGACCAACAATATGATCGGCTTGCGCGAAGGCCGCATCGGTGCCAGCGCGATCACCTTTCAGGAAACGAAAGGCCTCATTACCTGGCGCTTGCGGCCAGATTTGGGCGGCCTTTGCGCCAAGCGCGCTTGCGCCATCTATCACGGCGGGCAGGGGATCGTAGTTGACTTCAATCGCCTCTGCCGCATCGCGTGCAGCGGCAGCGCTAGTTGCGATGATCAGTGCAATGGCCTCGCCCAAATGCCGCACGCGATCGGTTGCCAAAACCGGACGTGGCGGAACCACCATGGGCGCCACACTCGCCACCACCGCCGTGCAAGGGAGCGGCGCCAGATCATCTGCGGCAAGATCAGCGGCGGTGAAAACACCCTCTACGCCGGGCATGGCGCGCGCAGTCTCCGCGTTGATGTCACCTAATACCGCATGGGCATGGGGTGAGCGTAGCACCACCGCATGCAGTGCATCTGTGGGAAGCATATCGGTAACATAGCGCCCGCGCCCGGTCAGAAACCGCGCATCTTCTAGCCTGACGATGGATTTGCCGCTGAACATCAAGCGCCTTGGCTCAAGCGCTTGCCGACGAATTCAAGCCTGTCTTGGCCCCAGAAGATATCCTCCCCAATCACATAGGAAGGCGCACCAAAGACGCCGCGTTCCAGCGCGGCGGCAGTATCGGTCTTGCGTTGTTCCAGCCAGCGCGGGTCTTCCGCCAGGCGCAACAGCGCATCCGCATTCAGGCCGCAATCGCGGATCAGCGCGGCCAAGGTAGCGGCATCACCCGTATCCTGTTCTTCCTGCCAAAGCGCCTTCAGGATGCGATGCGCCAAGCGAATGGCTGCCGCATGGCCTTCGGTTTCACGGAGCGCAATCACCGCCGCCGCACCTGGTAATTCATTGGCTGGGAAATGCTTGGGTTGAATCTGGATGGGAATGCCAAGCGCATCCCGCCAGCGCCGCAATTCCTGCAGGCGATAGGCTTGGCGCTGCGGCGAACGCTTCGGCAGTGGCAAGCCGCCGGAGCCTGCGAAGATGGTGCCGAAATCAACCGGCCAGATGCGCAGTTCCGCCCCACACTGTGCCGCCAAGGCTTCAATGCGTGCGGCACCAAGATGGGTCCAGGGCGAATTGAGCGAAACGTAGTAATCGATGAGTAAAGCCATGGTTTTTCCTTAGGCGATGATGGGGCAGGCGGTTGCGGCGCGCACTTCTTCCAGCGTCACGCCAGGGGCAAGGTCGCGCAAGGCGAAGCCCTCACCCTTCGGTGCAAAAAGACCAAGGTCGGTCACCACCAGCGTGACCACGCCAGCGGCAGTGATGGGCAGCGTGCATCGCGGCAATAGGCGCGAAGCGCCATCACGCGTGCGATGTTCCAGCATGATAAAGACGCGCCTGGCACATGCAGCCAAATCCATCGCACCACCAATGCCGCCGCCCTTGGCGCCCTTCAGCTTCCAATTGGCGAAATCCCCATTGGCCGCGACTTCATAAGCGCCCATCACGGTAACATCCATGCGCCCGCCACGGATCAGCGCGAAGCTATCTGCGTGATGCACGATGGAGGCGCCTGGCTTGAGCAAAACATTCTGCCCGCCAGCATTAACCAGGTTCAAATCCTCGGACCCTGGCGCGCAAACCGCGCCATAGCCGATTACGCCATTTTCGGCATGGAAAATGATATCGCGGTCGCCCATGGGTACATCGGCAATCATGGTCGGCATGCCAACACCAAGATTGACCACCCAACCATCCTGAAATTCGCACACGAGCCTTTCGGCCATTTGCATGCGTGTCCAGCTCATCGCGCGGCCTCCCGCTTACGGGTCCAAAGCCCCATGGGGGGTGTGGGCACGCGGATCAGCCGGTGTACCACAAGGCCCGTTGTATGCACATCATCGGCATCTATCGCGCCGGCGGGCAGGATGTCTTCTTCCACTTCCACAATGGTGGTTTTGGCCGCCATCGCCATCAACGGATTGAAATTACGCTGACTGCGATGAAAGCGCAGGTTTCCAGCGGTATCTGCACGCGCAGCGCGAATGAAGGCGAAATCCACGGGAAGCGCGTATTCCAGCAAATAGCGCCGGCCATTGATTTCGCGCATTTCGCGGCCTTCGGCCAATTCAGTGCCAACGGCGGTTGGCGTATAAAAGGCGGGAATGCCGGCACCGGCGGCGCGCAATCGCTCAGCCAAAGTGCCTTGCGGGACGATTTCGGCCTCCACCTCTCCGGATTCGTAGTATTTGGTGAAGGGCAGAACATCGGATGCACGCGTCGCGGCAGTGAAGGAGCAGATCACCTTGGCGACCTGGCCATTTTCCACCAGCATGCCAAGATCGGGCATGCGTGGCTTATGCGCGCCGCCAGTAGTATTGGCGATGCAGGTCAGGCGCTTGGCACCGCGCCGCGCCAGGGCGGCAATCAGATTATAAGGTGTGCCGGGGCCCGCGAAGCCGCCAATGGCAATCACTGCACCGTCCGGAATATCCGCAACCGCCGCATCGAAATCCGGAAAGGTCTTGTTGCGCGCCATGCGGAGCCCCCTGCAATGTCCCGCTTATGCTTCGCCGAAGTGGAGCCGATGGCAAGGGGGCATCATGCCTTGCGCGCCCTGCTTTCCGTAATGGCGATATAGAGCCCCGCGCCGATAATGATGCTGGCACCAAGCCAGGTCCATTGATCGGGCCAAAGGCCGGTGATGGCGTAGCCCACCGCAATGGCGCCGATCATCTGCCAATACTGAAACGGCGCAATGACATTGGCCGCGCCATAGGTCATGGCTTTCGCCACGCACCAATGCCCCCCGGCGCCCAGTACGCCCAGCATGAAATGCCAAAAGATATCCGCCCAGTTATTGAAAGGTACCCAGAAGAAGGGGATGACGCAGCACATCACCAGCGCGCCAAACAACCCGCTATACATCACCGATGTTTCGGGCCTATCCAGCCCAGCTACCTGACGCGTCAGGATTTGATAAATCGCGTAACAAAAGGCGCTGGCCACAATGCCAAGTGCTGCCGGCTGGAAAACCTCAGACCCCGGACGGATCACCACCAGCACGCCCAAGAAGCCCACTGTCACTGCTGCCAGGCGCTTCCAGCCTATCTGCTCACCCAGCATGGGCAGCGCCAGAAGTGTGACGAAAAATGGCGACATGAAGGAAATGGAAGAAGCCTTTGCCAGCGGCACATCCTTCACTGAGAAAAAGAAAAAAGTGGTGGAAGCAAGCAATAGCAAGGAACGCGAGATTTGCACTACCGGCTTGCGGCTTTGTAGTACGCCAACCCCGTAGCGCGGCACGATCAGCGCGAGAACAATAAGCAAATGGCCCGTTGTGCGCGCCCAGATGATTTGCTCCGACGGGTAGGTGCGGCTCAAGACTTGAACAATGCCATTCATGATCGGGAAAAGCGTGCAGGCCGCACACATGAAGAAAATGCCAAGCAGCAAGGATGTCTGACGCGGTGGCACCGCGGTGATGGTCATGAGGCTTGCGCCCTCCCGGAGGCTCCTGGCCGAGCACAGGATAGTGCATAAGATGCTGCGGGGGAAACATCACCGAAGGCGCTGATGCCGCAGCGCAGCATCTCGAGTCGCAAGACCATAGCCCCCAGCATCGGAGAGCAGGTGAACGCATATGCGGCGCTTCGTGCACGGAAAACAGGCGATGCCGCTGCGATTCACCCCCAAGAAGCGCCTAAAGCATTGGCATATGCCTTGCTGCCCCCATCTGCCTGGGGCATGGAGACGCCCCAAGCCGCCCCCAGCGAGGAGAATTAGCGATGAGAACCAGGTATCGGATCGAACGCCGCGCATTACTTACGGGTGGCACGGCCCTTGTGCTTTCGGCTGTGGCCGGTGCGCGGGTGCCGCTGGCGCAGACGCTGGAAAAGCTCACCTTCCAGACCAATTGGCGCGCCCAGGCGGAACATGGCGGTTACTATTTGGCACTCGCCAATGGGCTTTATCGTCGCGCCGGCATTGATTGCGAAATCCGCATGGGTGGCCCGCAGCAGAACCCGGCTCAGCTATTGCTCGCGGGGCGGGTGGATATGATCATGTCATCCGGCTTTCAGGCGCTGAACTATGTGCGCGAAAACGTGCCCTTCATGGCGATTGGCGCCATCATGCAGAAAGATCCTCAGGGCTTCATGTCCCACGCCGAAGCCGGCTTCACGAGCTTCGAACAGATGCGCGGCAGGCCCATTCTGGTCGGTGCGGGCGGGCGAGTGACCTATTGGCCATTCCTGCGCAGGCGCTTCGGCTTCACCGATAGCCAGATCCGCCCCTATACCTTCAATGTACAGCCCTTCCTGGCGGATAAGCAGGCTATCCAGCAGTGCTTTGTCTCCTCAGAGCCCTTTGCGGCGCGGCTTGCTGGCGCTGATCCGCGCGTGCTGCTTTTCGCCGATGCTGGCTTTCCAAACTATCAGACGACGATCGATATCTCCCGCAAACTCGTTGAGGAGAAGGCTGATCTGATCCAGCGCTTTGTTGATGCCACCATGCAGGGTTGGACGCAGTATTTGCGCGGTCAAGATGTGGCGGCGGCCAATGCGCTAATCATGCGTGACAATCAGGAAATGACGCAGGAGAAGATTGATTACGCCGTCCGTGCCCTGAATGAACGCGGCATTGTGTTCTCCGGCGATGCGGAGCGCCTTGGCATCGGTGCCATGACGGATGAGCGCTGGGAAGCCTTCTACACCGCCATGCGCGATGCGGAAGTGATGCCGCCTGGGCTTGATGTGAAGCGCGCTTATTCGCTCCGCTTCGTCAACCGGCGGGCTGGCCTGGCTTGAGCCCTCGGCGCCCGCTGCTTTCGCTCACCGGGGTTTCCAAGCGTTATGCTACGGGAACCCTGGCATTGGATGGCATTGATCTGACGATCATGCCGGGGGATTTCATTGCTTTGTTGGGGCCTTCGGGCTGCGGCAAATCCACGCTGCTGCGCCTGATTGCTGGGCTTACTGCGCCTAGCGCCGGCACTATGGAATGGCCCACGGCCACGCATGACGCTACCGGCAAGGTGGAACGCGATATTGGCTTTGTGTTCCAGGAACCAACCCTGATGCCCTGGGCCAGCGTGATCCGCAATGTGGCGCTGCCTTTGGAATTGGCCGGCATGAAGCGCCGGGAAGCCGAAGAACGTGCCGCCGAATGGATTGCCCGTGTTGATCTGAAGGGGTTTGAGAAGGCCTATCCGCGCGCCTTGTCAGGCGGCATGCGGATGCGTGTTTCCATTGCGCGCGCGTTGGTAACGCGCCCGCGCATTCTCCTGATGGATGAACCCTTCGCGGCCTTGGATGAAATTACGCGCTTTCGGTTGAACAATGATCTGGTGCAGCTTTGGGCGCAGGAACGATTTACGGTGATTTTCGTGACCCATTCGGTGTTTGAAAGCGTCTATCTGGCGGATCGCATTGTGGTGATGGCCCCACGCCCGGGCCGCATTGCAGAGGAAGTGCGCATCACCGCGCCGGCCGAAAGGGGTGAAGATTTCCGCACATCACCCGAATACGCCGCGCAATGCCGCACCGTATCCCAGGCGCTTTCTTCTGCCATGGGGGGTGCGCATGAGTGAGAGCACGGAAGCGGCGCCGGCCGCCGGTAGCTTTGTGGAAGGTACTTGGTTGCGCATTCTGGCGCCGACGCTGTTAGCGATGCTGTTTCTGGGTGGCTGGGAAATGATGGTGCGCGTCAGGGAAATCCCGCCCTATATCCTGCCCGGACCGATTGCAATTTGGCAGACGCTATTGCGCGATTGGGCATCGCTTTCCGTATCGCTACTGATCACGCTGAAGATTACCTTCATGGCGCTGTCAGTCGCGGCGATTTTGGGGCTCGCGCTGGCGATACTTTTTGCGCAATCGCGAATCATTGAATTGTCGCTGTTTCCCTTTGCGGTGATCCTGCAGGTCACACCCATTGTCGCCATTGCGCCGCTGATCATCATTTGGGTGGATGATATTGCGATATCGCTGTTGATCTGCGCTTGGATTGTTGCCTTCTTCCCAATTCTGTCGAATACGACTGTTGGCCTGAATTCGGCGGACCATAACTTGAAGGATCTGTTCAAGCTTTACCGAGCATCGCGCTGGCAGGTGCTGACGCGGCTGCTGTTGCCTTCCGCACTGCCTTACTTCCTGGCGGGTTTGCGGATTTCCGGTGGGCTTGCGCTGATTGGCGCCATTGTCGCGGAATTCGTGGCCGGTACCGGGGGCAGCGCTTCGGGGCTCGCTTACCGTATTCTGGAAGCAGGGTATCAGTTGCAAATCCCGCGCATGTTTGCAGCGCTCGTGCTGGTTTCCACCACTGGTATTGCGATTTTCCTGGCACTTAGCTTGCTCACGCATTTGCTGCTGCGCAATTGGCATGAAAGCGCGATGGGCCGGGGAGATCGGCGATGAGTAGTGCCATGGCAAAGACCCGCGCGGCCTTGGCTGGTGCGGGGAGTGATTATTGGCTGCGCGATGTACGTGCCCCGGCCGCGGTGCTGGAAGGCGTAGCATCGCTACCCTTGGACCGCGATGGCATTGCGCGGCTTGATGTGCGCGTTGAACATGGGCGAATTGCCGCCATCGCGCCGCTGGGCACCGCGCCGGATGGGGTTTCCTTGGATGGCGGGCAAATCTGGCCCGGCATGCTGGATGCGCATACTCATCTGGATAAGGGCCATATCTGGCAACGCGCCGCCAATCCGGATGGCAGCTTCATTGGCGCTGTCACCACCGTGATGGCGGATCGCGATGTGAATTGGTCCGAAGCCGATATGCGTGCGCGCGCTGAATTCGCGCTGCGTGCCGCTTACGCCCATGGCACGGTTGCGGTGCGCACGCATCTGGATAGCTATATGCCTCATGCGCCCAAGGCCTGGCGCATGTTCCGCCGGTTGCGCGATGATTGGGCCGGGCGCATCACCTTGCAGGCTTCCTCCATCGCACCGCTTGATCGCTTTGCGGGAGAAGAAGGCACGCAGCTTGCCGATATTGTCGCGGAATCAGGCGGTGTCTTGGGCATGGTGACGCGGCTTTCCGGCGGCATTCATGATGATATTCCGTCTGAGTTCCACGCCATGCTGGATCATTTCTTCGCCCTCGCGGAAGCGCGCGGGCTTGATCTGGATTTGCATGTGGATGAAAGCGGGGAAACCGGCGCGCGCGCCTTGCGTGAAATTGCGCTGACCGCCATGCGCCGCGGCTTCAAGGGGCGCATCCAATGCGGCCATTGCTGTTCCCTTTCGCGCCAGACAGATGAATTCGCGCTGGAAACCATCAAGGCCTGCGCCGATGCCGGGGTTGCGATTGTGGTGTTGCCCATGTGCAATATGTATTTGCAGGACCGCGAGGCAGGGCGCACGCCTCGTTGGCGTGGCGTGACGTTGGTGCATGAAATGCAGGCGGACGGCGTTTCTGTTTCGCTGGCGTCAGACAATACGCGCGATCCTTTCTACGCCTATGGCGATCTGGACATGGTGGAGGTGATGCGCGAAGCGACGCGCATCCTGCATCTGGATCATCCCTATGGTGATTGGCCGCTTTCCGTCGGTGCGCGCCCTGCCGCGGCGATGGGGCTGCAAGGGGCGGGCATGATCCGCGCCGGCGCGCCGGCTGATCTTATCCTGTTCCGCGCGCGCTACATGACCGAATGGCTATCGCGCCCGCAAGCGGATCGGATTGTGTTGCGCAATGGGAAAGTGCTGAATGCGGAAGTGCCGGATTGGCGCGAATTGGATCACCTCTTTGAGGCTACCACCGGCTAAGCCGCGCCTTCACCTTCGCCAGAAACGCCGCGCGTTCCGGCGTGGTGCGCTGATCCATCCGGGTCAGCATCAGCCATTCAACGTGGCACCCGCGCGCGCATAGCCGCCTGAGACCGCGATTGATCAGCTTTTTGTCCGGCCAGCCAATCACCCATAACAACCACAAGGGTGAGCCATAGGTCGTCACCACACCGATGCGCCTGATATTGGTCAGCAGCGGTTCAATCGCCCCATCGCCAAGCCTGAAGGCAACACCCGGCGCCCAGATGCGATCAAACCAGCCCTTCAACATCGCGGGCAGTCCATACCACCAGGTGGGGTAGACCAGCAGCAGTGCCTCAGCCCGTCGCAGCGCGGCGACATGATCCGCGACATCCGGTGAGTGACGCGATGGGTCCAGATAGTCGCGATGCTCGGCATCACTCAGCGTGGGCGTGAAGCGCTCCGCATAAAGATCGCGGCATTCAACCTCATGCCCGGCGGCTTCCAGCGTTTGCCGTGCTGCATCACGCAGCGCCGCCGAAAAACTCTCAGCCCGCGGATGGCAATGGATCAGCAGCACCCGCATGGCGCTGGCCTAATCCAGCTTTTCTTCAACTTCGGGCGCGTCTGGGTCGCCATACATGTAATGCGTGCGCGGGCGATCAGGCGACCATTCCGGATCATCCCAGGCGAGCATCTTGCCGGGATTGAGCAGACCCAGTGGATCGGCTTCCTTCTTGAAGGCCAATTGCCGCGCATCCACGCGCTTCATGCCGCCTTCTTCCAATGAGAAGGCATGCGGGTTGAAAACCGGGCAGCCATTGGCTTCATGGATGCGAATAATCTCGGCCAAGCGTTCTTCGCTGGTATAGCGGACCAATTGCAGGCCGAAGCAAGTAACATGCCCGCCGAAGCGCACGAATTCCAGATGCATTGGCACTTCATCACCAAACAGCGCCTCCATCTTTTCCACCAAGGCCATGTGACTTGGCGGCGGGAATAACGTTTGCAGATAGGTGATGCCGCGATCAAGTTTCAGTGCCTGCAGCGTAGTGTGGTTCCAGGAAAACTCATAAAGCGGCAAGGCGGCTTCTTCCGTAGGGCAGCGATAGATTTCCGCTTGTGTGGCGCCATGCTTCGTCTTGAGCGCCTCAAAGGCTTCCAGGAAGGGCGCTGCAATCATCAGCAGCGCAATACTCATGCCCGCTGGAATACGGCCCTCGAAATGGCGGAAATATTGCTGCGGCACCGGTGCCGCGACAACAGTAGCGAGCTTCTTCACAATCCCATCCGCCAGCGTCAGGGCTTCCGCAAAACGCGCGGCTTCCATGAAGCTCGGGAAGGCCATCATCACATCCACCCAATCATGGGCAGGGGCCAGGGGCATTTCCACCTCAGTAATGATGCCATTGGTGCCATAGGCGTGATTGGCTTTTTCAATCTCCGCGCCACGCAATTCCAGAATGCGCGGTGTTGCTTCCATGGTGACCACACGCAGCCCCAGCACATTGCCCGGTTCGCGGAAGGACCCCCACATGCAGGAACCAGCACCTGCCGAACCGCCAGCGACAAAGCCACCAATCGTCGCCGTGCGCTTGGTTGAAGGATGAAAGCGCAATTCGCCACCCACTTGCTGACGCGTCTGTTCATCAAGCGCGATCAGCCTGGCGCCTGCTTGCGCGCGCATCATGCCTGGCTTTGCCCAAAGCAGCTTATCAAGCGCCGAGACATCCAGCACCACGCCACCAAATAACGGCATGGCCTGACCGTAATTGCCCGTGCCAGCGCCACGCGGCGTCACGGGAATGCGCCGCGCATGGCAGGCCGCGAGGATGCGCACCACATCAGCCTCATCCCGCGCTTCGGCCACCACATCCGCGCTTACGCCATTCAATTGGCGCTTCAGAACGGGGCTGTACCAGAAGAAATCGCGGCTGCGCTGGCGCACCAGCGCGGCATCCGTGACCCAGCGAATATCGGGCAGCGCGGCCATCAGGCCAGCAATATCATGCTTCATGCGGCATCACTTTCTGGTTCATTGAAGCTTTTCATTTTGCCGGGATTGAATAGGCCCAGCGGGTCAACGCGGCGCTTGAAGCCAAGCTGATCGCCCGGCACGCGGCGATAGCCAGAGCCTTCTTCAATGGTAAAGACATGCGGATTGGCAATCCCAGCCCCTGCCGTTTCAAAACCGGCCATGATCTCCGCAAGCCGCGCATCATCCTTCCAGCGAATGACGGGCAGGGCGGTCATGGTGGTGCGCCCGCCAAAGCGCACGCATTCCGTGTGCATCCAAACCTCATCCGGGAAGGCAGCACGCACCTTCTCAACCGATTCCAGAGTGCCTTCAAAGGGAAATCGGCATTGCAGATAGGTAACACCACGATCGCGCTTCAGTACCTGCAGCGTGGTGTGATTCCAGCAATACTCGTAAAAGGGCGTTGCTTCCGGATCACGCTCAGCCGCCACCGTATCCTGATCCGCCGCAATCCGCCCGCCATGTTCGCGCGCCATATCGCGCAAAGCGACAAGGCCGGAAGGTGCCACCATCACTAAAGCCAAGGCGTGATCAGCCGGCACCACACCCGCAATGCTACGGAAGAAGGGCGGCAGGCGCGCATCAAACACGGCACACATTTTCTTGGGGATTCCATCAGCGAAGGCCAGCGCCAGCGCAAAGCGCCCGGCAGCGGCGAAATCCGAAAACACCACTGCGAGATCGCGCCAATCCTGCGCCGGTGTCAGCGGCAGGCGCACGCGCGTAATTACCCCCGTGGTGCCATAGGTGCGATTGACGGGATTGGCCTCATCACCCTCCAGATCGAGCAGCGCGGGTGGGTCTTGCAGGGTGGCCACACGCACACCGAGCAAATTACCGCGTTCGCGCATGGTGCCATGGGCGATGCCGCCAACACCCGCGCCACCACCGGCGACAAAACCCGCAATGGTCGCGGTGCGTTTGGTGCTGGGCCACAGCCGCAATTCCCAGCCGCGTTCGCGCGCCCAAAGGTCAAGATCAATCATGCGCGCGCCAGCTTCGGCTTCCAGCACGCCATCCTTGAGTGCAATCGGCGCTGTCATGGCTGTGGTGTCCAAAACCGCGCCGCCATTCAGTGGCACGCATTGGCCATAGTTGCCGGTTGCGCCACCGCGCACCGTAACCGGCACGCCATGGTGGCGCGCGGCGTTCAGGATGCGCATCACCTCATCTTCATTCTGCGGGCGTAGCCAGATATCGGCGCGCTTGCCATCCAATTGGTGCTTCAGGATGGGGCTATACCAATAGAAGTCGCGGCTTTTCTGGCGCAGCAGCGCTGCATCGGTGGATTGTTCAACCCCGGCCAATTCACGGGTGAAGGCAGCAATATCAGGCATCGGGATTTGGTTCCTCATCCAGCCACATGGAAACATCCATGCCGGCAACTTGCTGCCAAAGTGCCGCCATGCGTTGCGCGGCGTGATCCAGTAGTGCTTCACCAATTTCCACCGTGGCGGCGGCAGCATTACCTACCGCACCGGCCGGCCCAAGATCCTGCGCTTGCCAGGCCGGCGGTGCGCCGGCATCCGGCGCCATGCTTGGCGTATCGGCGGATACCGCTTGCCAACGGCTGACGAAATTGCGCGCCTTATCCATTCGCACCAAATCAGGCCGCAGCGCCAGCATCACCGCCGTTTCATCGCGCCCGGCATGAATGCCGAAACGCGCTTCCACCGGGTCTCGCAGCGCTTCCGGCTTGCCCATTCGCGCCCACATGGCATTCACCACGAACAGCCCATGCTGAATGCGGAGCCGCCGCGCAGCGATATCAAGCGCCGAGACATTGCCGCCATGACTGTTCAAAAACACCAGGCGCTTCACGCCGGCGCGCGCAACCGAAGCGCCGATATCGCAGAGCAGTGCGATCAGCGTCTCGGCGCTCGTGGTGATGGTGCCGGGATAGCGCAAATGCTCAACCGAAAGCGCCACAGCTTGCGTCGGCAGCACCAGCACCGGCAGATCATCCGGGATGACTTTCAGCGTGCGCGCAACAATGCCCTGATTGATCGCGGTATCCACCGCCACCGGCAAATGCGGCCCATGCTGTTCAATGGCGCCCACGGGCAAAACGGCGACGGTATTGGCGGGAAGGGCACGAAAATCCGGCCAGGTAAGGTCCTGCCAGAAACGGCTGCGAAGGGGCATGGGGGATTCTGCCTTTGCTTACTGCTGCAAGGCTGGTATCGCGGACCCTCCTCAGAGTCCAGGGTGTTTGGGCTGCGTCAGGGGCGGCCCAAAATCTCCTGATTATGCTGGCCGATGCGCGGCGCCGGGCGGCGAGACAAAGGCCGGCGACGATTGAAGGAAATCGGCAAACCAACTACGCGCGGGCCGCCTTCCGGCAGGGCTTGCATCACGTTCATGGCAGCGAATTGCGGGCTTGCTGCAAGCTCCGCAATGTCATTTACCGGGCCGCTTGGCACACCAGCCGCTTCCAGCGCAGCCAGCCAATGATCGCGCGGCTGCAGGCGCAGCGCTTCCGCGATCAAGGGCAAAAGTGCTGCCTTATTGCGCACACGCGCGGGGCCGGTCGCGAAGCGCGGATCGCTCGCCCATTCCGCGTGGCCAAGCACCTTCGCGCACCGCGCCCAAAGCCGATCATTTCCAGCCGCGAGGCAAAGCGGCCGATCAGCTGTATCGAACACCTGATAGGGCACAATCACCGCACCGCCTGTGCCGTGGCGCTTTGGGATATCGCCACTCGCCACGTGATTATTCACATGGCCTTCCACCCAATGCACAGCGCTTTCGAATAGCGATGTATCCACCAGGCAGCCTTTGCCGGTGCGATCGCGCTGGCGCAAAGCCGCCAAGGCACCGATCACGCAGAACATGCCGGTCGCCTTGTCATTGATCGAAGCGCCGCAAAACGTCGGTGGGTCTTCCGGCCGGCCCGTAACAGACATCATGGCGCCATAGGCTTGCAGCAGCGGATCAAAACCGGGTTTCAGGCGCATCGGCCCTTCATGGCCAAAAGCCCAGATGGAACAATAAACAAGCCTTGGATGGCGCTTGAGCATCGCTTCCGGCCCGATGCCGATTTCATCCACCACGCCGGGGCGCAGATTTTGGATCAGTACATCGGCGGTCTCGACAAGCTTGTGCAGCGCTTCAACATCTTCGGCCTTTTTCAGATCAAGCGTGATGGAGCGCTTATTGCGATTCTGGCTGTGGAAATAGAGCGATGTTTCACCATCCGGCCCGAAGGGAGGCCCCCAGGCGCGCGCATCATCGCCGCCATCGGGCTTTTCCACCTTGATCACATCGGCACCCATATCGGCCAGGATCACGCCAGCGAGTGGCCCGGCCAAAGCCTGGCCCACTTCAATCACGCGCATGCCGTGCAGCGGCAATTCCATTGTTGTTTCCTCCAAATTCTACAGCATAGGTTCCAATGGCGCGCGGCCACGAATAAAATCCGATGCTCTTTCCGCAATCATCATGGTGGTGGCGTAAGTATTGGCCGAGGTCATGTTGGGCATCACGGAAGCATCCACCACGCGCAAGCCTTCCAACCCATGCACGCGCAGCCTATCATCCACCACTGCGGTCGGGTCCGTATTGGGGCCCATGCGCGCCGTGCCGATCAAATGATAGGTAGTGGAGCCATTGCGCCGCGCGAAATCCATCAGCTCATCATCAGAATCCACATGCGGGCCAGGCAGGGTTTCAGCTTCAAGGAAGGGGCTGAGTTCTGGCGTATTGAGTAAGCGTCGGATCAGCCGAATGCCCCCCAGATGCACGCGCCGATCCATGGGATCAGAAAGATAATTCGGCTGGATTTCGGGATCATCAAACACATCGGCGGTCTTCGCGCGCACCCAACCGATACTCTCTGGCCGATGCTGCCAGGCGCCGGCCGTCACGCCCGGATAGTCATCCAGCACATAGACCTTGCCTTCCGCATAAGACCCCGGCGTGAAGACGCATTGCAGATCGGGCTGATCCAGCCCTTCAAAGGATTTCCAGAAAACATAGACATGCGACGGCACGGTGGCCAGGATGGAAGGCCGCCCCATCGCCCAGCGCGCCACCTGGCCCGCCAGCTTCACGCCGCGCGCCAATTCATTCAGCGTGGTGACACCAGGCTTGGCGCGCATCACGACGCGGGTTGCGTAATGGTCGCGAAAATTCTCGCCCACACCGCGCAATTCATGCAGCACAGGTACGCCAAGCTTTTGCAAAAGCCAGCCAGGACCAATGCCAGATACCTGCAACAGCCGCGCGGTATTGGCTGTGCCGGCCGAGATGATCACTTCCCGCCGCGCACGCACCTCACGCGCTGCGCCGCCGCGCTGGTTCAAATAGCGCACGCCAACCGCGCGCTTGCCTTCCAGAATAATCGCGCAG
>Ga0315900_10006082_pt1 | contig 16357 bp, 12 predicted proteins | sample LakEriMetagenome_FD_203521 | JGI IMG/M metagenome (GOLD analysis project Ga0315900, IMG submission 203521) | Freshwater fungal communities from buoy surface, Lake Erie, Ohio, United States - Buoy 12 MA114 | ecosystem: Environmental > Aquatic > Freshwater > Lake > Lake biofilm | place: USA: Lake...
TGGCATCGATTTCCAGAAGCGGGTCCTCTCGCTCCAGTTGGGCCAGTTCCTTGCCCAAGGCTGTGCGGGCCAGGTAGACGCTGCGATTGTCGAGCGAGCTGGCGACGTTGGCGAAATAGATCCATTCAAAAAAGCAATGAGCCCGACTCGGTTGTTCGGCGTATTGGCTGATTTTGATTTTGCCATCGCGAATCACGATCGCATGCCCGGGAGCGAGTGATTCAATCTCGTTACGGTGGAAACCGAGGTTGACCAGGGCAACGCTTTCACTGGCCGCGGCAAACAAGGGACCCTGGACTGCGTAGCAGAGCGGCTTGATTCCCTGTGGGTCGCGCGCCAGCAGCATCTCGCCATTGGCGTTAATCAAGGCGATCGAATAGGCGCCGTCCAAGCGGCGGGAAATGGACCGCATCAATTCTTCGAGTGGAATTTCGGGGTTGGCTTGAAGGACGCGGGAAATCTCGTGCAGGAGCACTTCGGTGTCAGTGCGGCGGACGAGGTGGTGCTGGCCATCGGCCAGAAGTTCACCGGCCAGTTGCTGATAGTTGGCCAGTTGCCCGTTGAAGGCAAAGCTGAACCAGAGTCGCTTGTGAAAGTGGTGGTTCTCAAACGGCTGGGCGTAACTGCGATCATTTTTGCCGCAGGTGGCGTAACGCACGTGGCCAATCGCCGCTGACCCGGCATAGTCCTGCATCAGGCTTTCGGCTTTGCCCGAGTGCGAGAGGCGAAAGACCTCCTGGACCGAGCCGAGGTCGCGGAAGGTGTCGATCACTTGCCCATTTTCCGGACGGGGATGAAACCGCGACATGCCCGCGGATAGTTGCCCGCGATTCTGCATATCCTGCAGCATCCGCGGCATCAGCCGGGTCGCTTGGCAAGGGTCGGGCAGCGGGAGCAGTGAACTTGGCTGGTCGCTGGGCAAATGGTAAATGGCGGCGACGCCGCATTCGTGAAACAGTTCGCTCATGAGTCCCCACCAGTTGAAGCCACCAGACCAACGGGCTTGTTCCCGTCGGCCGAGGCGGAACGCCCCTCGCTACAGCTTCAGATCTTAACTTTCAGGGGAGAGGTCAGACAGGCCGGGCGTCGGGGACAAATGCATGCCGCCGTGGGGCGAAAAGCGGGCTGGCTGTTCAAACCCGCAATTTCGGGGCATGATGGGGACTTTGCCGGTGTTGAGGAGAATGCGCGTGACGCGGGAGTGGATTGCCGAACGGTCTGCCAAATTTGACAGCAGCGGAATTCGGCGGATGTTTCAATTGGCGCGGCAAGTCAAGGACCCGGTCAATCTCTCGATCGGCCAGCCTGATTTCCCGGTCCCGGCCGCAGTCAAGCGGGCGATGATCGAAGCGATCGAGGCGGACCGAAACGGCTACACCCTGACCGAGGGGATTCCTCCCCTGCGGGATAAATTGCAGGCGGAGATTGATCGGCAGTTCGGCCAGGCTGACCGCAAAGTGATGGTCTGTTCAGGAACCAGCGGTGGCTTGACGCTGGCCTCGTTGGGATTGGTTAACCCCGGCGAAGAGGTGATTTATTTTGACCCTTATTTTGTGATGTACCCCGGTGCGGTTGCCTTGGCGGGGGGCAAGCCGGTACCGATCTCCACCTATCCGGATTTTCGCCTGCCAATCGAAAAGGTAGCCGCAGCGATCACACCGCGTACCAAAATGATCCTGCTCAATAGCCCCGGCAACCCGACCGGCGTCTGCTATTCGCGGGAGGAGTTGCGGCAGATTGCCGAACTGGCGGCCGAGCACAAGCTTTGTCTGGTCTCGGATGAAATCTACAGCCGCTTCAGCTTCGATGAACCGCATTGCTCACCGGCTGAGTTCAATCCGCAGACCGTGGTGGTCGATGGTTTTTCCAAACCCTATGCGATGACCGGACTGCGTTCGGCTTATGTGCATGGTCCGGCAGAAGTCATCGACGCCTTGGCTCAATTGCAGCAATTGACTTTCGTCAACGCGCCGCAGCCCGTCCAATGGGGCAGCATCGCCGCGATGGATGTGGACATCCAGCCTCTGGTCAATGAGTACCGTCGCCGCCGCGACTTTCTGTTGGCGGAACTGCAACGGGATTACGAAATCCCGCATCCGGGCGGAGCCTTTTACCTTTTTCCCAAACTCCCCTGGGGCACGGGCGAAGAGTTTTTCCAAGCCGCTCTGGCCGAGAGCCTGCTGGTAATCCCGGGAACCGTTTTCAGCGAACGAGATTCTCACTTCCGCATCTCCTATGCGGCCGATGAACGGACCTTGCAGCGAGGGGTGGAGATTCTCAAGCGGTTGGCGCGGCGCTGAGTTCTTCGCAGGGGAGCGTCAGCTGTCCGACTTTTCAAACTCGGCCCGATAAACTGGCAGGCCGTGCAAGCGGGTGCGGCGCTCAAAGTGCGTCTTGAAAGATTCGTCTGGCTGCTGGGGAAGCTCGACTGGAAGCGGGCCGCGGAGTCGGGAGTGCGCGAGGATGGTCTCGCAACCACTCTGGAAATACTCCTCGACGTCGGTCCAGAAATGCAGCCGTCCCAGAGGTTTGAGGACGCGTTCGATTGCCTCAACCAGTTCCTGCCGCACGACCCGCCGCTTGCGGTGCCGCGCTTTCCACCAAGGGTCGGGAAAATAAACGTGAACCGAATCGACAGCCGCATCGGGGACTGATTCCCGTACGAACTTGACCGCATCGCCAGCTAACACGCGAACATTGGTCCGACCCTGTTGGGCGCAGCGGTAAGCGGCGAACTTGGCATATTTCTTGGCAATTTCGATCCCCAAAAAATGATCGTGAGGGCGAAATCCCGATTCAGTGACGAGGAAATGGCCTTTGCCGCTGCCCACTTCGAGGTGCAGGGGGCCGTCCTGAGGAAACAAATTGGCGAGCGTCACCGGTTGCGAGGTGTCGCTCAAGTCGCGAAACAGCGGAGTGAAGTCGACATCCGGTTTGAGGCGTGGCAATGCGCGACGACCCATATGCGGTGCTCCTCGAAGGTTGGTCCAGCTTGGTGCAGGGCAGGATCCAGCAACAAAAAAATCGACTGCCGAGGCGTCGATTTTCAAGTGCCGGTTTGCGGAGATGGTGACTGCCCACCGAGTGTGACTGCCCACCGAGCGTGACTGCCCGCCAGGTAGTTTCGGTGCCAGCCAGGTTTCAGGTGTTGCCCCGGAAGGTCTGTCCTGAAGACAGCAGCGTGCGGCAACAGTCAGCCGCAGCGGACTACTCAGCCGCAACGGGCTACTCAGCCGCAGCGGACTACGGGGTGCGGATGTTTTTCCGCTTCAGCCGCTTGGCCTTGCTATTGGCGGGGCGCTTGCCGTGGTTGGCTTTCTTGATTTCGCGATGAGGTTTGGCCATGACTGGTCATTCTCCAGAAAAACAATGAGTGGCGTCGATTTAATGGGTGGCGTCGATTTATTGCACGGCCCCTGTTTTCGGAACCAAATTCCAGCAAGACGTGCCGAATCCGCGAATGACAGGGCTGAATGGACCCGAGCTCCAAGGTTTCCAACTTAGCATTCGGAGGCGATTTGCGGAAGCTGCAATTTGCTCCCGAGCCGAAATCTCCGCTCCAATCCGCTTCTTTTACCAGATGGGACCAAGTGGACGGGGCGAGCCATTTGTCGCGTCAATGTGGCCGCTTTTTTGTTGAGGCGGCCCTTGAGCTCACGTAAAATGTCCGGTTGTTTGAAGATTCAGGAATGGAGCAGGCATGACGCGAAAGCTGATCGTTGACGGAGATATGGGAACGGACGATGCCGTCGCCCTGTGCATGCTGCTATTCGACAGCCGCATTGAGCTGCTGGGGCTGACGGCAGTGGAAGGCTGTGTGACAGCCGAGCAGGCCAACCACAATCTGCAGGCCATTATCGCCGAGCTCGATCCGGCCCGTCATCCGCGCCTGGGGCTGGCTCAGTCTGCGGCCGGAGCCCCGCCGATTACCGGCCGGCATTTGTATGGCGAGGACGGGTTGGGGAACACTCACTTCGAGTTTCCGTCCAAGCAACACTTGCCCTCCTCGGAAAAGCTGATGATCGACCTGGTCCGGAAATCGCCGGGCGAGGTTTCAATTCTCTGTTTGGGACCGCTGACCAACGTCGCCCGGGCGATTCAACGCGACCCGGCGATCGAGACGATGGTTGACCGGGTGATAATGGTCGGGGGGAGTTTTCAGGGGATCGGCAACGTCACCCCTACGGCCGAGTTCAATTTTTATTTTGACCCCGACAGCGCCCGCTCGGTGCTGCGCTCCAAACTGACGCGAACCCTCGTTCCGCTGGATGTCACCCGCCAGGTTTCCTTTGGACTGGAGATGTTGAATGAGCTGCCGGGTGAGTCGACTCGCAGCGGCCTATTCCTGCGGCAGGTTCTCCCCTTTGCTTTTCGCGCTTATCGCCAGCAACTGGGGCACGAGACCATCACGCTCAATGATGCGGTCGGCGCTTTGGCCGTCTGCGAGCCGGAGCTGTTTCAATTCGAGGACATGGCTGCGGACGTTGAGACCGAAGGCGAGCTGACCCGAGGGATGACGGTGTTTGACCGACGGGTGCCGCAAGAGTGGCGGTCCAATCTCGAAGTGGCTGTGAGCTTGCGAGTGGATGCTGCCCGGCAATATCTGCTCGACCAGCTCCACGTCTCGGGACGAGCCACCAGTTTTTAGCTGGTAAGAGTGGTGGCTCCGAACCGCTGGGGGATGAACCGTCGGAGCCTGCCGAAATAACCATTTAACAAGCAGCCCCGATGGACGCGGATTTGGCTGACGCGGCCTGCTGTACTTCTGTGTTTCACACTTGCTCGTCGCCGAGGTTTGCAGCGGCGTATCTGTTTCCGCCCGTCAGCGTGAAACCCCTACTCAAGCTTGGGGGCTGAGCAAGCGGGGGGCTCGGCTGAGCCACGGGCGAAGCGGCCGTTACTCGCTCTTTTCCCGAATTTCGACCGAGACAATGACTTCCTCGCTTTTTCGCAGCAGTTTGACGGGGACTTTATCTCCCAGGCGGGCGAGGCTGACTTGAGTCACCAGGTGGGAGTCGTCCAGCACTTTGCGGCCATTGAATTCGATCACCAAGTCGTTCTCTTTGATTCCGGCGGCGTCTGCGGGGCCGCCGGGTGTGACGGCTGAAATCAGGGCGCCATGGCCGCGATTGAAGCCCATTTCCAGGGCTTTCCGGGGAGAGAAGCTGCCGTCCATTGAGACGCCCAGGAAGCCGCGTTTGACGTAGCCGACATCGACCAGGTCAGTGACGATCCGCATCACCATGTTGATCGGGATGGCAAATCCAATCCCATCACTGCCGCCGGAGTTGCTGGCAATCGCCGTGTTCATGCCGATCACTTCCCCGTCGAGATTGAACAGTGGACCACCACTGTTTCCCGGGTTGATCGATGCATCCGTTTGAAAAAAGTCTTGATACTTGACGCCCTGCGGACCAAGTTCCAGATCGTGCCGAAACTTGGCGCTGATGATTCCCTGGCTGACCGAGTGACTCAAACCAAAGGGGCTGCCAATCGCGACGACGTTGTCGCCGATTTCCACATGGTCACTGTCTCCCAACCGCGCGGGCGAGAGTTTGTCAGACTCCATCAGCAGGACAGAGACATCGGAGTCCTTGTCGTGCCGGACATCCGTTGCCCGGAAGGCATAATCATCGATCACGATTTGGATGTTCTCCAGCTCGGCGCCCTCGATCACGTGGTAATTGGTGACCACGAAATTCCGATTGCGATAGCGGATCACGACTCCAGAGCCGGCTTCTTCAATCACGGCCGCCCGCGCCGAGTAGCTGTTGTCATTGTTGCGCGTCCGCGTTTTCTTGGCCTCGATATGAGCTACCGCGGGACTGGCCGATTTCACCAGCAGCCTGAGCATCCCGAACTCGCGGGGCGAGTGCCCGGCCCCCCGGAATTCAACTCCCGGGAGTTCCCCCAAGCTGAAGCGGCCTGATGTCTCCGAGGCGGGAGTGACTCGCGCCGTGTCACCTTGGGCAAAGAGTGAGTTCCCACTGTCGCCGGGAATGCCAAGCAGCATTCCACAGCAGAGCAGGGCAGTGCGACCAAGGAGGGAAACACGAAGGCGGGAAATGAGGTGTCGGGTCGGCAAGCTGAGAGGCAGTGGGTTGGGGAGTGAGAAGTTCATGCTGTGGGTCGCAGTTCGAGGGGATTCGAAGAACCAACTTCTATCAGACTAGCCGCGAAACAAGACGTTAACGAGTCCCGCAGAGTCGGTTCGAGACGGTTTTGACGATTTTGGCTGGTAGACTTTGCCGGTCAGGAAATATTGAAGTCCAGATCGGTCAACCGATAATCGTCGGAGCGGTCGATGAGGCGGCCCCAATCGTGCGAGCGGGAGTTGCCAGAGGATTCGTTCTGTCGCTGGCAATTGATGCAGGTCGTGGCATAGGGCAGTGCCTGAAGTCGGGCGACGGGGATGCTTTGGTTGCAGCCTTCGCAAACTCCATATCGCCCCTGAGCCAAAAGTTGCAGGGCAACTTCAACGTTCAGCAATTCGCGAGAAGCGACTTCGGCAAGTTGCGAGCTGAGCTCACCAAAGGCTGAGTCGCTGGCGAAGTCGATTACATCGCCGACGGAGTCCTGATTCATCTGACGCAGCAGGCTGTCGTCGCCAGCGAGGGCTTGGCGGAGCGCTTCGCGGCGTTGCAACAGAACTGCTTTCATTTCGTTCAACGTGTCTTTTCTTCCCATGACTTGGGTCCTTGAGGCTGATGGGAACTCGGAATGTTCACCCAGCCCGCAAGCAGCAACAGAAAGAACTGAGCTTTGGCGAGATCGTGCGGCAAATTGGCTGGTCGCTGAAACTATAGGTTGAGTTGCGCGAGCGAACGGAATTTTCCCGCTCCTCTTCTCAGGGCCAGGCAAAAGTGGATTGCCTCCGCGAGACTCGACTTGCAGCTCTCCCCGCCCCAACCAGAAGGCACAGACGGTACAGCTGGTGCGACCGCTCCAACTACGAGCAATGCATTGGGAAATGCAGCATCCCCTTGACGTCTGTTTGACCAATCGCAGGGACAAACCTAGGTTTCCACAGCCTCGACAGCGATGTTGAGGATTCGTCTCGTCTCTACCTTCCGCCAATCAGAATCATGAAACGCGGTGCCATCTCGTCTCAATCTCGGGCCTCCAGCCTTGACGGCGCAGACCAACTCGGTCAAGACGTCGCCCGGTTGGCTGACTTGAGCTGTCGCTTTGAGCGACTGCTCAAGCGGGTTCGGATTTTGGCCGGTCACTGTGAACAGGCTCCGGAAAATCTGCGCGATTCGCTCAAGCAGTTTCTCGACCTGGCCGTGATTGAAATGGAGGAGGGATTTCAAGCCTTGGTGAGTTACCAGGGTCGTCTATCCCAGTCTGTCACTGTCCCAGAGTCGGAATCGGGCAAGCTCAGTTCAGAGCAACCGGTCGCTGATTCGCCAATCGAACCGCAAGCGACAGCCCTCGCGTCTGTTCCGCCGGTGGTCTCTGAGAACGAGGACTGTGAGCAGGGGATTGAACCCACGTTCGACAATATAGAGATGAGTTTTAATACCATGGCACGACTTGCTGAAATTCCTGAAGCAGCTGACCTGAATGCAATTCTCGCACGACTGGAAAGCGGCGATGACGCCAGCGATGCGGACGAGTTCCGAAGGCCGATTCAGGATTCGCCAACCAATACACGCGAACAACTGTTAGGCTTTGACGTCTGTCGGATGGAGGTCAGGCCAAACCCGGCCACTCCAGCCGCCGCCGAGCCCCAAAACCTGCCCCAAAACTTGTCGCAGAACTTGTCGCAGAGTCGCACAAACCGTGCTTTGGCAGCGGCCGATCGAGCCGATACCCACCATATTTCCGCGGCGGAAGTGGTATTCACTTCGGCGGGGGACAGCCATTCGGCGGGGGACAGCCTGAGATATGCGGCGGCCCTCAGCGCGGGACTTCCGGCCGAAGCGGGAGCGTTCCCAATCGCCTCCGGGGCGTACGGGTCGCGGGAACAAGTCGAAGACGGTGCCGACGTCCAGCCGGTACTGCCTGTACCGGATGCCGAAGTGAACGATGCCGAAGTTAAAGGCGCGCCGGAGAGCCTGTCCGGGCACTCGCCGATTCCTTCGAACCTGGAGAGTCCGGCCCGGCAGAATCCAAACAGCGCTCCGAGCCCGTCGCGAGGGCATGCCAGTGAACAGGTGGAAGACGTTAACCCTCTGGAGTCGATTGCACCCGAGAATCTCGAGGCAATTCTGTCCCTGAAAGAGGAGTTGATTCTGGTCTCCTCCAAATTCAAGAACTCAGGAGTGTTTTGAGCTCCAGGCTTTACGCAAAACTGTTGATTCAACCTAACTGACCAAACAAGATTCGATTTACAGGTGTGTCCCATGTCGTCAAGCTCTTCTCCGTCCGGCAAGTCCGGCGGTTATACAGTCGGTCTCTCTACGGCACGTTTCCTCGATCAAGCCATGCTGGATGAGGTCGCGCCCACCGCGGTTCCAGCCTTGCGTCCTGCGCCTACTCCCCCTCCCCCTCCCGCACCGGTTCCACCGATTGCGGCAACCAAGGCTTCCGAGCGGAATGAATCCGACGAAGAGATTTCCAGTTACATGAGCCAGTTGCTGAAGCGGACCGGGCAAGCGCCGGCGGGAGGTACACCAAGTGCGCCCCCTCCCGCTGCTCCCGTCTCGTCCCATTCGTCAGCCGCCGAGCCTTCCGAGGGGCACTCCGAGTCGGCCGCTGAAGAGGAGGCCCCTTGGACCGAAGCCCAGTACATTCCCAAAAAGCTGGCGCCTGAACGGGAGGCTGACCTGCGTGCCTTCCGCAAACTTGCCAATGCTTCCGCTCGCGGGGCACTGAACAGTTTCGAGCAGAAAAAACAGCGCAAGCAATGCAAGACCAGCGGATTCCTTGCGGTGTCGAGCTTGGTTGCTGCGATTCCCCTGTACTTGTGGGGAGGTTTACTGGGCGATCACTGGGGCGCCAGCGCCCTGGCGGCACTGGTCATCGGCGGCGTGTTCGGTTACCGCTTCCATAAATCGCGCGGTGGTTTGGAGAAGTAACCCTCCGCTGAGCGATCCTGCAATCACCGGTCAGGTCAGATCACTGACCCACAGCCTGCCTGACCAACTTTTCATCCAGCAGCAATTTCATTCGGCCGTGCTTCGGATTCGGAGCGCGGCCGGCTGGTTTTTTGGGGGCAGCATCCGGCTGACGGAACCGTAGCCGCTCACCGGGTCAACGGCCAATCCCTGAGGCGATAACTCACGCCCGTTTGATCGAGGAGTCGGCAAAGATACCTCAGGGCGACGCCAAAACCATCGGGACCGCTGAACCCGCCGAATTGTCCGCCGCGCCGCAGGTGGGGTTCGAGGTCGAGAAACACGAGCGGCTGACTCCAGCCGGCTTTTTGTAACCTGTCGCGAATCGCCGGGAGTTCCCGCTTCAAGTCGGGCAGCACCTGTCGGTAGGCTGCGTCGCCAAGTCCTGCCGGGACAAAGGCGTCGAGGCTCTCCTCGTCAAGATGCTGGTTGCCGGATGAGCCAGGATTTCCCGTCCCAGCCGTTGGCGGCAGGTAATCCTTGACGTGTACCCAGCCCAAGGTGCCACGCAGCGCCAGGTACTGCCGCCAGACCTCGGATGCACTCAGTCCCTGAACGACGAGGTTCGCTCCGTCGAAGATCGAAACCAGATTGGGAGCTGCCGCCAGCTCGACCAACTCGCGGACCAGGTCTCCCGTCTGACCAATCAGGTTGGCTTCGACTTCCAGCCCAAAGACCAGGCTATCTTGAGCGCAACGAGCAGCGAGTTCCCGCAACCGCGCGGCCGCTTCGGCCAGATGAAGCGAGGGATTCGAGCCGCGCGGGTGATAGAAGGAAAATCCTCTCACCAGCGGAGCCTGCAGAACCTTCGCAATTTGGCTGATTCGATTGACCTCACCGGCGAGGTAGTCGGAAAATGGCCGATACTGATTGGAGGTGCCGTCGTCGACATCCAGTAACTTGACCTTGCCCAGCGGGGACCCGATCGAGGAGACGCGGAGGCCGTAACTGGTCAGCAACTCGTCGATTCGCTGGAGATCCGAATCGGTGGCAGCGAGGATGTTCTTGATCCCCTGGCCGAGGTCAAAAAACCGGAGCGAGATCCACTCCAGACCGAGGGCTGAGGCCACCGCAAATTGCCGCTCCAGATTCTTGTCGGCACAAACCTCATCGCAAAAACCGGTCAGCACGACATCGCTCATCGGAGGCTCCGCAGGAGGGGTGGGAAAAGCGGGCAATGGCCTGCAGTCTGGAGGTGAACTCGATCCTACTTGTCGGTTGAGACGACGATCCGCGAGGAAATCCCGCCGCGGGGGGTGAAAACGGCTTCCAGCGTGGCGCTGCGGGGCTGCACCGCGCGAACAAAATCTCCAAAAATGAAATTGGTCACGTGCTCATAGAAAATCCCCTCGTTGCGAAATCGCTGCAGGTACATCTTGAGGCTCTTTAGCTCAATGCACTTGCGGTCGGGGACGTAGGTGAAGACCAATGTCCCAAAATCGGGCTGGCCTGTTTTCGGGCAGACCGAAGTGAATTCGGGACAGCGGATTTCGATCGTGTAATTTCGATCGGGGAACTGGTTGTCAAAGACTTCAAGCGTTTCAAAAAAGTTCTGCATCGGATGTTCCTGAAACTAAATCCCGCAGTCCGGTCGTGGCTGACAGTGGCCGGGTATCGCTTCCCAAGGGGTGGGCGACTGAGGGCGGTAAGTGGATGGTTTGGATCGACTAGTGAGCTGCTTCGGGTGAGGCCGCAGGCGGCTTGACGGGGCCTTTCGGAGCGCAGACGAGCACCATGACCGCTCCGAGAATCGTGACCGCCAAGCTGAGATAGAAAGCACTCGAAACCTCGGCCCGCAGGCCTTTGGAGGTGATTTCCGTAAAGGTGTTCACCACAGGCGCGAGGCCAAAGACAAGCGGCATGACGAAGATCGGCTTGCCGCCGAAATTGAAAGCGTAAATGATCCCCAGCGCGCCAAACGCTCCTGCGGTTCCGCCCAGCAACGACCAGATGACTCCGCTCGTATTCCAGCCACCCGGCTCGGGGAACTGCTGCAGGAGGAAGAAGGCCGCGACCACGGCAATCACAAAGTAGGCGAGGCCGACGCAAAGGAATGGGCGCAAACGGCTTTGCCCCATTTTCATCTGACCCTTGTGCAGGACCGGACCATAGGAACCCCAGCAGAGTGCCGTGAGCGCGATCGACAAGCCAACAGCAAGCCAGTTCACTGCTTTCTGCTCGAGCTGTTGCAGGCGGCTGACCGGCTTGTTCACAGCGTTGCCCGCCTCGGCAGCTGGAGTCGCCTCGGCAGCTGGTGCATCGCTCGCGGGGGCGTTGTCGGCATTGCCAGTCGGCTGGTCTGACTTGCTGGAGGGTTCATTCTTGGAGGGCGCGGCTGCTGCGTTCACAGCCGCGGGCTGTTCCTGATGATTGTCTTTGACCGCTTCCTTGGGCTTGAGAATCAAGACCCCGGCGGCGCCGATCGCGACGATCGCCACGCCGGTGTAAAACAATGCGGAGGCCTCTTTGAAGGTGCGACTGAAGAACATCGTGCAGAACGTGTTGACCACCGGAGCAAAGCCGAAGACCAGCGGCATGACGTAAGCAGGCTTCCCCTGAAACTTGAAGGCCAGAATGATTCCCAATGCACCCAGAGCCCCAATCGCCCCCGCGCCCAACGACCAGATGAAGCCACCGAGGGTCCAGTTTCCTTTTTCCCCTTTTGTCGTCAGGATCGCGATTGGAAAGATGACCGCGATGAGAAAGTAAGCCGCGCCGACGCAAATGTAGGGCCGAAGCGAACTGAGCTTGCCATCTGCACCCATGGCATGTTGGCCTTCATGCAGCACCGGACCGTAGATTCCCCAACAGATGACCGTCAGGGCCACGAACACGAGAAAACTCAAACTGCGCATGTGCTGGGGGCTCCGGGGAGGGGACTCCGTAAACGAAAACGGCCTGCGGCAACTCGCCATCGCAGGAACAGGGGCAACCGTTGCCTTGCCGTTTGCTTAACTTTGTCTGCCAGTGTAGCGAAAAAGGCCGATCTGCGGCAGCGAGGGGCAGGCTGACATTCGTTGACGTGAGGCAAGGGGCTGCGGTCACTCCCCGGGTCCCAAGCGGCGACTCGCCGGAGTCGATTCGCCAGACCGTCATTCTCCATTCAGGGAGCTTTGCCGTTGGGAGCGGAGGGTTTACTGGGCGGTGGTGGCGGAGGGGGCAATGTGACCACCAGCGGCTTGTCCCGCAGCGGGCCCTTGACCTTCAGCTTGAGCGGCCGGCTGTAAACGGCTCGGCCTCGCGGGTCTCGCGCGGCAACCAGCAGTTCGACCTGACCTCGTCCCAGTTTCCCCGCGGGAATGCTGAATTTTGCCGAAGCGGCGCCGTTTTCCGCGAGAACCTCTCCGCCTCTCAAGAGCTGTAACGGTCCGGGAAGCGACGTGGTGGCGGCGAGTTCGAACTTGCCGTCGACGTCAATCTCGGGCTCGGAGGCGGTCAGCGTGACCGACTCGCCACGATTGTTGACCCAGAGAGGAAACTTCAGCGTCTGACGGGATTGAATCAGTCCCGAGGCAACCGCGACCAATCGAAGTTCGTGGTATCCATCGGTCACTTTCTCGGACTCAAAGACGACCGGATTGAGACCGGGCCGACGCCCCGCCAATCGTCCATCGAGAAAAATCTCGACCGCGGCAATCTCGGGGCTGGACTCGGCCTTGCTGAGTTCGATGGTGATCGTGCCCTTCACTTCCTCAGGCACCGCTCCCGCTGTTACTTGCGGAAAGCGGGCAAACGGCTGGCAGAGCGCATCGCCGACGATCAACAGTTGCATGGGGCCTTCAACGGACTGGTAGAAGGCTTCGGCCAGCGAGCACCCGCGGGCATAGTGCACCTGAATCATCGGGTGGGGAAACTTCTGCTGCAAAGCATAGGGTTCGACCACCGTTCCACTGCTGCCCGCGGCACCCCATTTGAGGAACTCGGTGCATTGCGTGTGGCCCGGGTTGGCACCAAAGACCGCGCCATAGCTGGTCAGGTTTTCCACAATGGCGCCGGGCTTGATCTGGCATTTGTACTCCGGCCAGTTAATCCCGGCCGAGCCGAGCATCGCGCCGACAATGTCCTGTTTGCCCGGCGGGACTGTGGATTGGCTGACTTCGCTTTCCAGTTTGAGCCGTTTGAGCTTGAGCATCGCGGCGGCAAAATTGGGCTTGCGAGTCGTCGTCCGCACATCGGAGGTCTCGGTGAAGTAAACAGTGCCTTTCGGTTGGCTCCCATCGGCGGCGACACTCCGCTCCAGGGCTGCAACGGCATCCTGCTCACTCAGTCCGGTATCCCAGGTATGCGCGAGCATGGTCGACAGCAGGTAGTTCATCCCTTGGTCGCGAGTCGCATTGACGGAGCCGTTTGGCGCCCAGCAGTAGCGGCTGCTGAAGCCCTGCGAAACCAGGAAGTCGAACCGCTCGTCGGGGATGCGGCTGACCAGGCCTTTGAACAGCGGTTGGTCCAGCAGGGGCTTGAAAGCCGGTTCATTCAGCACCAGCCCGCGGTATTGAAGGCCATTGCGCACGGCCCGGGTGAGTGCTTCGCTGGCCTCGCGTTCCTCTCCGAGTTTTGCGTGGGCCCGAGCCAGTAACCAGGCGACGCCCACCTGATTGGGATGAGCGGCCTGCAAAGGCTTCAAAATTTCGACCGCCTTGGCATGCTCTGCCGCATTGATCGCCTCGACCGCGGCATCAAACTGCTTGGCGGGATCGCCAATAAAGGGCTGGGTCAGAAGCCGCGCTGCTTCACCCCGAAAATACTGATTCGAAGAGAGCGAAAAATAGACTGGCTGATTCTCCAGCACGGGAATGGCAAAATAAGTGAGCGCGGTCAGCGAGGCCGTCGGAGAGAAAAGGATTTTGAGCTCCTCCGGGATGGGGTCTCCGCGGGTCGCAGCTTCGCGGAAAAAAGTCTCTTGGGCGGGAGCCACGTTGACGGAGGCCGGAAATCCTCCCGAATAAACGATCAGGTCAATTTGCTGGTCGAGCTTTCGCTCGCGTATGGCTTCGAAAACGGGCTTGAGAATCAATGTGCGGAATTGCTCGAGCGTAATCGTTGTTTGTCGCGGGACACCCGAAAGGTGAATGACATTGGCCGCAGGAATACCGCGCAGCGCGACATAGTGGTTGGCCAAGAGCAGCGAACCAGCATCATCCTGATTGACGACCAAAACCAGATTTTCGGGGCCGCCTCCAGCCCAAACGGGTGCGCCCGAACTGCTCGAAATGATTCCGGCGAGCAGCGAAAGAATCCGCAGCCAGAGGGCTGCACCTTGAAAGAAACGGTAAACGCGAGCGACACGCGGCACGGTCACGACTCCTCAGGCTGGGGGATTGCTGAGGCCAATGCTGCGGGGGCGTTCACCGGAATTGGCCGTGCCCTGATTCTAACCGATCCGCTTCGGCCGCGCGAGGATTGAGAAACCGGGCGCTGCGATTTTCGCCCTGATTGAACAGCCGCAACTCGGGCGGCCGGGGCTTGGCCTGTAGGACTTGGCCTTTAGCGGACGCGGCACTTGAAGCGGATCAATCCGCTCTGGCCCACGTCGAGCGTCTGCTTGACGTCCCACCGCAGGACCAGCGAATCAGCCGCATTCCGTTCGCTGCTGAAGTCCGCGTCGAGCGAGCATTGGGCTGAATCGGGAACGTACTCCAGCCGGGTGGTCAGGTTGTCAATGATGGTGACATTGCCGATTTTCCGCGCCCCGACATTCTCAAAGCTGATGGTGAATTCGACTTCCTCACCGCAGGCGGCCGAAATGGCCGAGGCCTGCTTGAGAATTTTCAATTGGGCATCGCCGTTGTCGCTTTTAACGGTGACCAGTTCGTGCACTTTGGCTGCGTCGCGGGTAATCACCGCTTGTCGGCGGTCAGCGACAACTTGCAAACCGAGGTTGTCTTCCCAGCTGCGGGCCGCGACCGCAGCGAGTTCCAGCCGCGCGCCTTCGGAGTTAGCGAATCCGCGATAGCGAGTATGCTGCAGGTGGCTGCTTGAGCGGGTCCGGTCTTCAGCCCGCCGGGGTTGGGTCACATTGTCGGCAGTCAGGCCGCGCGTCTGGTCATTAAAGCCACGGGCCCGGAGTTGAGTGGCGTGCTGTTGAGGCTGAAGCTGCTGCAGAGTTGTCGAGGAAATGTCTTTGCCGCGCGTCGCCTCGAGTTCGACGGTATCGTTGAAACGGGCGAGCCGCGTCGGCAGCGACTCGAGACTGTAGCCGGAGATTTTTCGCACGGCGGCAAACCGCGGTGCGTAGATGGCGACTCGATTGCTGGCGACGACCTGCCGGGTTCCGCCCAGGGTGTCAAATGCGGCAACGGTGTCTTCCACGTCCAGGCCATTGAGGTTCCAGTTCTGGTCCACCGTGACGTGGAAGTTTTTGTCGCCCCCGTCAAACAGGAATTCATCGCGATGGAAAGGCTCACTTCCAGGCCCGCCGGCAACCCCCAGCGGAGCAGGGCAGAGGTTGCAGGGGTCGCTGCCCCACGCCGCTTGTGGAAGCGGTTGCGCAGCTGGAGCGATGCTCAGCGGCTGGCGTCCGGCGAGCTCCTCGTTACCGCTGGGGTTACCGCTGGGGACTCCACCGGGGAGCGGGTTTTGAGTCGGGTTACTGAAGCGGAATTCGGGGCCCTGTCCGGCGGCACTTGCCGTGGCCCGCTCCTGACCGGCCGGTTTTTGAAAGCTCACTAAAAGCGCACGGCGATCGAGTTCGCGAGCAGCTTGCGGAGGAAACACCGTCAATGGAATGGCAGCCCCGTTGCCGTAACTCATTTCGGCGTCTGACGGTTGACGAGTCCCGAGGCGCAGAATGGCAATCGGACGGCCCAGGCGGCTCGCAGTCCGGATCGGGTCTTCCAGATCGGTGACGTCGAAGTAGGCTTGGTGTCCGTTGCAGAGCTGCCGGTAGGGAAGCGCCGTTTCAGGGTTCTCGACGTAAATGATTTTTGTCACCAGCTTTCCGGTGAGCGCTGTCTCAATGTCTTCTTCGGAAATCGCAATTGGCACCGGAAAGCGAAGCTGCAGGTCGGCTGGCGGATTGAGACAGCTGACGATTTCCAGCGAAGGGTAGAGATCGAAGGATTGTGTTCGGAATTCGCCGCGAATCCTGACTTGATAAATCGGTCCCACGCTGGTGGCGACAGTTGGATTGGCATACTCGGTATCGACCCAGCTACCCTGCCAGGTTCCGACAACGGTATTCTCGGGAAGTTGCAGTTTGACCGGCTGGACCCGCCCGACCCACTGCGGGTTGGCAAGCAGACTGGCAAAGGCGACCGTTCCGGGAACGTCATTGGAGCTGGTGAAGCGGGGAGCTA
>Ga0315900_10006088_pt1 | contig 16350 bp, 15 predicted proteins | sample LakEriMetagenome_FD_203521 | JGI IMG/M metagenome (GOLD analysis project Ga0315900, IMG submission 203521) | Freshwater fungal communities from buoy surface, Lake Erie, Ohio, United States - Buoy 12 MA114 | ecosystem: Environmental > Aquatic > Freshwater > Lake > Lake biofilm | place: USA: Lake...
CGTGGTATACTGGCCGGTTGCCAATGAGATCTTCAAAACAAAACCGTTAACCCTCACGGAGTTGCTGGTTTGTATAGGCGGAGCTGCCTTGCTGTTCCATGCGGTTGAACTGGAGAAATGGATCCGGGATAGGAAGGGCTAACGATATTCGCCGAATACCTTCCGTAAGGCATCAGAGATCTCGCCAAGCGTACATTTTTTTTCAACGGCTTCGATCACTACCGGCATCAGATTGGTGCCATTTACTGCAGCTTCCGTGATCTGAGTCAGGCTTCGGTCTGCCGCTGCCTGGTCCCTGTTGCTGCGAAATATCTTCAGCTTATCGATCTGGATCTGTTGTATGCTGTTGTCCACTTTGAAAACGGGTATCTGGTGCGTTTCCTCCAGGGTGAACTTATTTACGCCAACAATGATCTTCCCGCAGTCTTCGATGGCTCTCTGATACGCATAAGCGCTTTTAGCGATCTGCTCCTGCATATAGCCGTTTTCAATGGCTTCTACACTGCCACCCATCGCATCGATCTGGTCCATGATCTGTAAAGCCTGCTTTTCCATGTCGTCTGTCAGCGATTCAATATAAAAGGAACCCGCGAGAGGATCTGCTGTATCTGTAATGCCACTTTCAAACGCAACAACCTGCTGGGTTCTTAACGCAATGCGCGCAGCTTCCTCCGTGGGCAGGCTGAGGGCCTCGTCGTATCCGTTTGTATGCAAACTCTGTGTTCCGCCCAGTACTGCAGCAACGGTCTGTAAGGTCACCCGGGAGATATTGTTCATCGGTTGCTGCGCTGTGAGGGTGCTGCCGCCAGTTTGGGTATGGAAGCGTAGCATCATGGCCTTAGGATCGGAGGCGCCCAGTTCTTTCATGATCCGCGCCCACATGCGCCTGGCTGCGCGGAATTTTGCAACTTCTTCAAACAGATTGTTATGGGCATTGAAGAAGAAGGAGAGCCTTTTTCCAAACACGTCTATGCTGAGACCTTTTTGGAGTGCTGCCTGCACGTATGCTTTACCGTTACTAAGTGTGAAGGCGATCTCCTGTGCAGCAGTGCTCCCTGCTTCGCGGATATGGTAACCCGAAATGGAGATGGTGTTCCATTTGGGCAGGTCTTTGCTGCACCATTCAAAAATATCCGTGATGATCCGCATCGATGGTTTGGGTGGATAGATATAGGTTCCCCTTGCCGCGTATTCTTTCAGGATATCATTCTGTATGGTACCGTTGATCTTTTTCAGGTCAGCGCCCTGCTCTTTGGCCAGGGCCGCATAAAAAGCCAGCAGGATGAACCCTGTGGCATTGATGGTCATAGAAGTGGAGACGTCTTCCAGTTTGATGTCCCGGAACAGGGCTCTCATATCGTCCAGGGTGTCTATGGCCACACCAACTTTACCAACTTCGCCGTCTGACAGGGCATGGTCGCTGTCGTACCCGATCTGCGTAGGCAGGTCAAATGCTACACTGAGTCCCATGACGCCCTGCGAAAGCAGGTACTGGTATCTTTTATTGCTTTCTTCTGCGGTGGAGAAGCCTGCGTACTGGCGCATGGTCCATAACTTACCCCGGTACATATCGGCCTGCACACCCCTTGTATAGGGAAACTGGCCAGGCAACTCTTGCATCTCCCTGCCGTCCCCGGCGGTGTAAACAGGTTTTATCTCAATACCTGAATCTGTTAATTTCTTTTCCATGGGATCGCTTTAAAGAATACGCTAGAGCAATTTCTTGGCCTCAAAATTCAATGCCTCAAGAACCACGTGATGCAATGATACTTTAGGATCGGCATTGATCAGTTCAATGATCCTTTTGCTCAGGTCCATGCCTTTTGCATCGGGTGGGAGGGTCTGCGCAACCTGGTTGATGATAAATATATTCTGCTCTTTCAGGTTGGACACGGCATGCCAGGCCTGTGGTGTAACGTAGATCTGCTGGCTCAGGTTATAATCAAATTCATTTTTGATCTGGTCGATCAGCACGGCCTGCATATGCCGGATGTCGAGGTCGCCGGGGGGGATGCGGGTGATCAGGCTTGGCAGGGCAATGCGTTCAGCGAGCAGTACCAGCCGCTCATATGCCTGGAGTTTAAGGTTAAGGCTGGTTCCGGCCGCAGGGGCCTGGGGCGTTGAGAGGTCTTTCTTTTCCTGTTTCCAGTAGATCAGGTAAAGTACCACCACCAGCGCGATGGCCAGTATACCGCCGTAAAGGATCATGTCGTTTCGAGTCATAGAATCAATGGGTTGTTAAACAAAAATAAGTGATTCATCCGTCCTGATTTTTTGTTTTAATTTTGCTTTATGGATAACGCAGTAGCAACCCCTGTAGTGTTTACCGAACATGCGATTCGGGAATTAAGGCAGTTGATGGCCGACGAGCAGTTTGACCACTCCCAGGTTCTCCGGGTAGGCGTCAAGGGTGGAGGCTGCTCAGGCATGAGTTATATCCTGGCATTCGACCATGCTGAGGAAGGTGATGATCATTTCACTATTGACGGCGGCATACCTTGTGTCATGAAGCCAGCCCACGGGCTTTATCTTATGGGTATGCAGATCGACTGGGGAACGGGGTTGGACGCGCGCGGCTTTATCTTCACCAATCCCAACGCATCAAAAACCTGCGGCTGCGGAACCAGTTTCGCCGTATAAGTTAAGTATAAGCGGGGAGCGCATTTGTATCGTTCCCAAAACTAAAAGGCCAGCATGGATATCCATGCTGGCCTTTTAGTTAATGACTATAAAGAAACTAAGCCTTGGCCGGCTCGGTCTTTTTCTTAACTACTATTTTCTGGTCTGCGTCCATAGCGCCAAGTGGCTTGTCTTTTGCAAGGTCAACCAGTATCGGTGCAGCTACGAAGATGGACGAATATGTACCGGTGATCACACCGATCAGCATCGCAAAAGAGAAACCACGGGTAACCTCGCCACCGAAGATGAAGAGGATCAGCAGGGTCAGGAACACGGTCAGCGATGTCATGATCGTACGGCTCAGCGTCTCATTGATCGATTTGTTTACCAGTTCAGTTTTTGAAGCTCCTTTCATGATCCTGGTATTCTCACGGATCCTGTCAAAAACGATCACCGTATCGTTCATGGAGAAACCGATCACCGTCAGGATGGCCGCAATAAAATGCTGGTCAATCTCAAGCGGGAAGGGTACCACTCCTTTGAGGAATGAGAACACGATCAATGTTACAAGTACGTCATGCAGCAGGGCTACAATGGTTCCGAGGGAGAATCTCCAGTCGCGGAAACGCAACAGGATGTAAATGAAGATCGCCAAGATCGCAAAAAGCGTAGCCTTGATGGCGCCTTTCTTCAGGTCATCAGATATGGATGGCAGGACCGCCTGTGAGCTCTGCTTGTAATTCTTCTGGAAATCATAGAACGTGGTATTTGCGGGCATGTGGGATTTCAGTCCTGTATACAATGCCATTTCAACTACAGAGTCTGCACTCTTGCTGTTGTTGTCGATCATATACGAGGTAGTGATGTTCAGGGTCTTGTTATCGCCCACTGTTTTGATCACCGGATATTCCTCAAATACTTTCTGAAGGTCAGTCCTTACATCATCGTTCTTCATTTCCTTGTCGAAACGAATGGTGTAGCTGCGACCACCCTTATATTCCACACCCTGATCAAAGCCATTGAACAAAGCACCGATACCGCCTAACAACACAACTACAGAGATCACATACGCCACCTTGCGGTACTCAACAAATTTGTACTGCGCGTGCTTGAAGACCTTGCGGCTGATATTCGTGAAATACTCGAAGTGCCTGTTCTTGTTTGTCCAGAAATCTGTGATCAGCCTGGAGATCAGGATACCGCAGAACAGGGACAGGATGATACCCAGGATCTGTGTGGTGGCAAAGCCAAGTACCGGTCCAAGTCCGAAATAGAACAGGATCAGGGCAGTGATCAAAGTGGTGATATGTCCGTCAAGTACCGGGGGAAGAGAACGCTTGTAACCTTCTGCCACAGCAAGCTGGTAGCTCTTTCCTTTGTTCAGCTCATCCTTTATCCTTTCAAATATGATTACGTTGGTATCAACAGCCATACCGATGGTAAGGACCAGACCGGCAATACCAGGCGCTGTAAGGGTGGCGCCAAGTGCGCTGAGTACACCTACCGTGAACAACAGGTTAAGTATAAGGGCAATGTTAGCCACCCATCCTGCTGTATTATAGTACACCAGCATCAGGGCGAATATCACCAGGAATGAGATCAGGAACGCCATGGATCCGCCTTTAACTGCTTCGGCTCCGAGGGTTGGACCAACCACCTGTTCCTGCACGATCTTGGCAGGGGCAGGCAACTTGCCCGACTGGAGGATATTAGCCAGATCCTGCGCTTCTTCAATAGTGAAATTACCGCTGATCTCAGATGTGCCGCCGGTAATAGGGTTGATCACATTGGGAGCGGAGTAAACTATATTGTCCAGAACGATGGCAATGGGTTTGCCAACATTGTCTGAGGTCATCTGACCCCAGGTGCGCTCGCCTTGCTTGGTCATGATCATTTTGATCGCAGGCCTTGCGCGATCGTCATAATCCTGGGTGGCGGTCTGAACGCCGTCGCCTTCCAGTTTCGCTTTGTCGGAACCCTCTACGGTTTTCAATGCGTAAAAAGGAAGGAAATCGTTTTTGATACCTTTTTCATTCCGCTCAGGAACCCCGTACGCGAAGATCAGGTTGCCTGGAAACAGGTTCCTGACCACTTCAAGCCTGAGGTAATCGCTAAGGGCGGCAGTATCAGAGGTTCGTACGAACCCGATATAAGGTGCGAACGACATCCTTCCGCCTTCGCCCTGCTGCGGCGGAACAGGCTGCAGGTATTTGAACAGCGAATTAACGTTCTTGACGTCAGCTGTTGCTTTTTTAGTGGTATCTGTTTTTGCCAGGTCACCAATGGTCACGGCTTTGGTGGTATCCGTGATTGTAGGAACAGCAGCAGTAGTAGTATCTGCGGCAGGTGTTTCTTTCACACCGCTGAAATAATCCTGCAGTGCTTTTTCAGCGTCGGTGAAGGGCTTGTCCAGTTCGCCGATATTATACACTTCCCAGAACTGGAGGTTGGCGGTTGCCTGCAGGTATTTACGAACCCTTTCAGGATCGTCCTTTACTCCGGGGAGTTCCACAGTAATGATGCCCTTGTTCTTATCGAGTGTGATATTTGGCTGCGCAACACCGAACTGGTCAATACGCTTTTGAAGTACATTGAAGGTATTGGCAATGGCGCCTTCTGCAGAAGCCCTGATCTTGGCCAACACCTGGTCGTCAGTGTCTTCGATCTTTATATTCTTACCGGGACCGGCAAAAACGGAAGCAAGCCTTGCCTGCGGATTCTGTTCTTTATATGCCGCGGCGAACAAAGTGATGTAATCGGCATCACTGTTTGCTTTTCTTTGCGTTGCTGTCTGGATGGCTTTGTTCAGGCCGGGATCCTTGCTGTTGTTTGCAAGGGTCTTCATCAGGCCTTCCAGTTCCACTTCCAGCGTGACACTCATACCACCCTGCAGGTCGAGACCCAGGTTCAGTTCCTGCTCTTTTGCTTTTTGATAAGTGATCGCCCCGGTCAGACCATAAGTTACGGTCTTCTCACGGGTGCTGTCCAATAGCCTGCGGAGCTTCTTTTTGAACTCAAAATCTCTTACTTCAGGAGTAGAGGTGCCGTAGTTCGCAGATACATATGATTTCGCCTTTTTTTCCATGGAATTTTCATGGTTGCGTACCACCAGTGTAAAATGGAGCTGGTACAGCGAGATCAGTATCAGTGCGACAGCAAAAAATCGTATCAAACCTTTCAGTTGCATATGTCGGTTATTTTCTATTCTGCCGCTTTTGGGGCAGGGCGGCAAAGATAGTGTTTTTAATGATCAATCACAGGGGAAAAACGCCGGGAAACAAGGGTTTTATTTATTTTGTGGCATGTTGAAAAATCAGGCAGTTTCCCTGTTCTTACTGACGCTGTTGGTACTGTCCTGCTCACCAGCCAAACACATGAAATACAATGTATCACCCCGGGGCGAGGTAATGTCCGAAACCGTAACTACGGACCAGTTTGAACAGTTGCTCCTGGAGGACAGCAGGCTACGGTCCTTCCTCGAGCAAAAGGACTCCCTCATGATCCAGGTGATCTACACCCGGATCGACCGGGACCGGCACAATCAGCCGGTTTTCCGGGATTTCTTCTTCAATGTGAATCCTGCCCGGTATTTCTACCCTGCCTCCACAGTAAAGATGCCCACGGCCATGCTGGCTCTTGAAAAGCTCCACCGCCTGGGTATCCGGGGCCTGGACCATAATGCCACCATGATCACGGGCTGGGACCATGGCCGGCAAACTGGCGTATTCAACGATCCAAACGCCCTGGATGGTAAGCCGTCAGTGGGCCAATACGTAAAAAAGATATTCCTGGTGAGCGACAACGATGCCCATAACCGCCTGTATGAATTCCTGGGCCAGCAAGCCTTGAATGAGGGCCTGCGGCAGAAGGGGTATCCCGAGGCGGAGATCATCCACCGTTTGCAGGTGTCCCTGACGGAGGCCGAAAACAGGAGGACCAACCCGGTCAGTTTTTACGATCATTCCGGCAATAAGGTCTATGAGCAACCGGGAGCCTACAACAGTAAACCCTTTTTTTCCCGGAAGGACCTGCTGGGCAAGGGTTATATGTCCGGAGGACAACTGGTTACGGGGCCTATGGATTTTTCCGCGCGCAACCGGATCAGCCTTCCTTCCCTGCACCAGGTGCTGAAATCGATCATGTTTCCGGGGCAGGTGCCTGCCGATAGCAGATTCGAGGTGCCTGACAGTTTGTTGAACATGGTCAGGAAGTATATGGCGGCTTACCCCGGCGAGTCTGGCATTCCCCAATACCAACTGCCGGAGTACTATCCCACGTATTGTAAGTTTTTGCTCTACGGCGCAGAAAAAAATGCAGCCCTTATCCCGGGTCTAAGGATTTTCAACAAAGTGGGGGATGCTTATGGTTTCCTGCTGGACATCGCTTATGTGGCAGATTTTGATAAAGGCGTGGAGTTCATGCTCAGCGCCGTCATTTATTGCAACCGCGACGGCATACTGAACGACGACAAATACGATTACGATGAGGTCGGTTTCCCTTTCATGAAATACCTCGGCGAACGCATTTATGCATACGAGCTGAACAGGGTCCGTGAGTATAAACCAGATCTGAGCGAATTCAATTTCGATTACTGATTTTGAATACGGTTTTCAAGTATTTTTGCATTTTAATTTTTGAACCAGAATCATGATCATGAACCTTTCTTCCCGTCTTCAGCTTTTTAATGAACCCGAGACCCTGAAAATGGCCAAACTGGGCCGCGAGCTGCGTAGCCAGGGCGTTGACGTGATCGACCTGAGCCTGGGTGAGCCGGATTTCGACACCCCCCAGCACATTAAGGATGCAGCCAAAAAAGCCATTGATGACAACTGGAGCCATTATCCTCCTGTAGCTGGTTATCCGGATCTCAGGGAGGCCGTTTGTGTTAAATTGAAAAGGGACAATAACCTCGACTATAAACCGGAGAACATCGTAGTGTCCACAGGTGCCAAGCAAAGCCTGGCCAATGCCGTATGGGCCGTGGTAAGTCCTGGAGACGAAGTAGTGATCCCAACTCCATTCTGGGTGACCTATTCAGAGATCGTCAAGCTCGGCGAAGGTGTACCAGTACTTGTTAGAACGAAGATCGAAAATGGCTATAAGATCACTCCTGAAGAACTGGAAGCATCGCTGACACCCAAGACTACGCTCTTTATGTATTCCTCACCCTGCAACCCAAGTGGTTCAGTGTATACAAAAGAAGAACTGGAAGGCCTGGTGAAAGTACTGGTGAATTACCCCAACGTATATATCCTGTCCGATGAGATTTATGAATACATCAATTTCATTGGTAAGCACGAGAGCATTGCCCAGTTCGATGAGGTGAAGGACAGGGTTATTATCATCAACGGTCTGAGTAAAGGCTACGCTATGACAGGGTATCGCCTGGGCTATATTGCAGCTCCCGCACATGTTGCAAAAGGTTGCGAAAAATTGCAGGGCCAGATCACCAGCGGTACCAATGCCGTTACCCAAAGGGCTGCCATTGTTGCACTCCTGGGTGATATGAAGCCTACCTATGAGATGAATGTGGAATTTGGCAAACGCAGGGAGAAAATGCTTTCCCTTCTTGCAGCTATCCCGGATGTGGAATGCGCATCCCCGGACGGCGCATTTTATGTATTCCCTGTTGTTAAAAAGTATTTTGGGAAGACGGACGGTACCAACCAGATCAACGATGCAGATGACCTTTGCATGTACCTGTTGAACAATGCCCACGTATCAACGGTGACCGGGCGTGCTTTTGGTGAACCCGACTGTATCCGGATCTCCTTTGCAAACAGCATGGAAAAGATCGAAGAGGCGTTGAAGCGGATCAGTGCTGCGCTGGCTAAACTGCATTAATGATTGTGATCGGATATCAAGGGAAGCGGTACCAGGGTGCCGCTTTTTTTATAGCCGGGCCTCGCGATCGGCTGCGGAACTCTTTTTTCTGATGGCAATGGCCAGTATGCCACCGGTGAGATCGATCAGGAAATGGATGATCACCACAAACAGGAGCGACCTGGAGAAAATAAAGATGAGCCCGAACAGGAGCGACAGCAGGAAGATCTTGAACATGGCCTTATAGCCCTGGTAGAAATGGGCGATGCTGAACAGCACAGAGGGAAATATAGCGGCCATCCAGGGGAAGCCGTCCTTCATAGGGTCTATAAAATAATTCACCAGGAACCCCCTGTAAAGGATCTCTTCACATACTCCCGCGGTAATGCACATCACCGTGTAGGCCGGGAGTTCGCGGTATTCTTCGGGAAGGAAAGGGACACTGGATTCCCATTGTTCCTGGGTTTTCTGAAGCTCTGTTTTAGAGAAGACGGAGTAAAGCACATCCCCAACATAGAGTAACCCCATCAGCGCACTCAGCATTACTGCCATCCATCCGGCTTCCGGCCACCTGAATCCCATCAGCTGGAATGAGCGGTTGTTCCAGTACCAGATGGCCATCACCACCAGGCTGATGACCCAGAGCACCAGGCTGTTGGAGAGGTAGAATCTCCTCCGCGTGTATTCATTAAAGTGCATATTCCCCAGTTGCTCACTGCCACGCACACCCGAAAAAAACGGCAGTACGAGTCCGAGTATGATGACCAGGATATGATCAGCGATGGTTGGTATCATGATCTGCCGGGTAGGGTAGTGTTCAACAGGGTCTCATGGACCTTGAGTACCTGGGGGATGACAAGTTGGGTTTCATCATTATGGATCACGAAGTCGCAAAGCCTTGACTTGATCCGGTCCGATACCTGCCGCTTCATACGACGTACCACCTCCTCTGCCGATACATGGTCCCTTTGCATCACCCGACTGATGCGTAGCGATTCGGGTGCAAAAACACCGATTACAAAGTCGAGGTCGCGGTGGGAACCGCTTTCAAATATGAGAGCTGCTTCCTTGATCGCGTAGTGTGTTGATTGCGCGTTGAGCCATTGTTCAGCGTCTTTTAAGGTGGCCGGATGCACCAGCGAATTCAGGAGATCAAGCTTGTGGGGGTCAGCAAAAACCAGCTTGGCGATGTATTGGCGGTTAAGTTCGTCGTCCACATAGGCATCCTCGCCGAAATGGCGGACGATGAGGGTTTTCAGCGCAGGGTCCGTCTGCTGCAATCTTTTGGCTGCAGCATCGGCATAATAGACCGGTATGCCGAGGTTTTCAAAGATCCGTGCAACCATTGACTTGCCTGATCCAATTCCGCCTGTTAGACCAACTCGTATCGGCATGGGCTTTAAAAAAGATCCCGGCCTGGGGGCCGGGATAGTTGATAGTTTCGATTATTTAGCGGCAACCGGGGCGTTTTGTTGCTGGCTCCATTCCATGCTGATCGCAGATTTTTCGATCTTCAGATATGTGCCCGGGCTAACCTCCAGCTGGATAGTGCCATCTTCGTTCACTTTATTCACTGAGCCGTGAATTCCGGCAATGGTAACGATTTTATCACCTTTCTGCAGGCTGTCCTGGAAGGTCTTCGCCTTTTTAGCCTTTTGGGCCTGGGGCCTGATCATAAAAAAATAGAAAACAAGGATCATACCTCCGAGAAGCAGCAACTGCATCATTCCGGCATTGGGGGAGGCTTGTAATAAATGTATCATACTCATTATTGGTTTAGAAGTTTATTGTTGGTTCTTTACGTTAACGACGAAGGTGACCGTGTGCATGGTTTCCGTAGTATTGGCGTAGATCCTGAGCTCTTTGATGTTCTGACCGGGCCTGCCCTTACTGTCAAATACGGCTTTGATCCTTCCTTCTTCACCGGGCAGAATTGGCTCTGATGGTTTTTCAGGAACGGTGCAACCACAGGAAGCCTCTACATTACTGATCACCAGTGGGCTACTGCCGGTGTTTATGAAACGGAACTGGGTCTCCACTTTCTCGCCTTCGAGCACGTCGCTGATCTCTCGCGTGGAATCCAGCCACTGGATGGTAGTCACCCCGGCTGTCTGGGTTAACGCGTTGCCAGGGGATAATTTCCTGTCCTGGTTATTGCAGGCAAAAAAAAGGCCGGCTGACAATATGAGCAGGGATATTCTCATCACGACAAATCTACTGTTTTTTGTAATCCACTTTCTGCAGTTTGTCGGCTACCGACAACTCCTTGTGAATGTTATCCAGTATCCCGTTCACAAAATGGCCACTCTGCGGGGTGCTGTAATCCTTGGCCAGGTCAATATATTCGTTCAGGGTCACTTTGGCGGGAATGGTTTCAAAATACAGGAATTCACAGGCACCCATGCGCATCAGGATCATGTCAAGGATGGCTATACGCTCGGCGTCCCAGTTCTTCAGCTTAGGAACGATCAGCTCCATGCAATAGTCCTTTTTATCCATAACGGTGGAGACGAGTTTACGGGCAAAATCCCTTTTTTCCTTGCTGACCAGCTCCATGAAATGGTAGGTGCTGGGCTTCTGAAGGAAATTCAGCATCATCAGGTTCATCATTTCCGCATCATCGTCCCACTGCATGAACAGCTCCTCCAGGTGGGAGATGAAGTTATCGTCCGGCAGGAGCAGGTCCGTGAAAATGAACTCAAGTATCCTCTTTTCGTCCTTTTTCTCCCGGGAAGGCATGTTGATGTATATCCGGTATTCCTGGGTGTCTGTCAGGCGTTGGTAGAACTTCCTCACCAGGTCTTTGTCCAGCAAGGGTTCCACACGGAAATCCTTCAACGCCTGCTGGTACTCCTTATCCTCCAGGATCTGCCAAATCAGTTGATTCCCCGCCAGCTTTATATTTATATGGAGGTCTTCGGCGGAGGGAAGGTGTTTTGAGGCTTTAAGCCGGGCGTCCGTTTCGGCATAGCGGGCAACTTCCGTCAGGAAATAGACCAGGTATGTGAACAACTGCCTTGACTGCTCCAGGTGTTTTTCCAGTATACTGAGAGCCTGCTGCTGGTTGATCACGGGTTCCGTATTCTCAACTGCATAAATCGTCTGCATAACCTTAACCCTGATGTTTCTTCTGCTTATCATACCGGAAAGAGCTTATTCGGCCGCAAAGATAATGCGAAAACAGGCAGGGATTCCTATTCATGTATGAAAAAATGGCATACGCCTAAAATCGTTTTTCTGCCAACTCTAAACCGTTTTGAGGGGAAAAAGCCATATTTCTGCCAAGTTTTCCCGGTTTTAACAAATGGTACAATATTCGTTTACATTTGCCAGCCTGTTATCCGGAGATAACGGCAATATTTTCAACTACCAATCAATTTTAAAAAAAATCTTACGCTATGGCTAAGAAGTCGAACTTAAACATCACCCCCCTTCACGACAGGGTGATCGTGCAAGCAGCGCCTGCTGAGGAGAAAACAGCTGGCGGTATCATTATTCCTGATACTGCAAAGGAAAAACCCCAACGTGGAACTGTAGTAGCCGCCGGTCCTGGAAAAAAGGACGAGCCCATGACGGTAAAGACCGGAGACAATGTACTGTACGGTAAATATGCCGGTACGGAGATCAGCATTGAAGGCAGGGATTACCTGATCATGAGAGAGTCAGATATCCTGGCTGTAGTTTAATTTCCTGCGCTTTTGCAGAAACCTAAATGTCTAATTATCAAATCAAGTTTGTATGTCAAAACAATTATTCTTCAATACGGACGCCCGCAGCAAGATGAAAAAGGGTGTTGACGTTCTGGCCAATGCGGTTAAGGTAACCCTTGGCCCTAAGGGACGTAACGTAGTTCTTGAAAAGAAATTTGGTTCACCATCCGTAACCAAGGACGGTGTTACCGTTGCTAAAGAGATCGAATTGGAAGACCCTATTGAGAATATGGGTGCCCAAATGGTTAAGGAAGTTGCTTCCAAAACCGCTGATGTTGCGGGTGACGGTACTACTACTGCAACCGTGCTTGCCCAGTCTATCATTACTGAAGGACTGAAGAACGTAGCTGCTGGTGCCAATCCAATGGACCTGAAGCGTGGTATCGATAAGGCAGTTGACCTGGTTATCACCAACCTGCAGAAGCAATCCCAGACCGTTGGTAACGATACCAAGAAGATCGAGCAGGTTGCAAGTATTTCTGCCAACAATGATTCAGAGATCGGTAAGCTGATCGCTGAAGCTATGCAGAAAGTGGGTAAAGACGGTGTGATCACTGTTGAAGAAGCCCGTGGCACTGAAACCAGCATCGAACTGGTGGAGGGCATGCAATTCGATCGTGGATATATCTCTCCTTACTTCGTAACCAATGCAGATAAAATGGAAGCTGAACTTCAGTCTCCTTTTATCCTCATCTATGATAAGAAGATTTCTGCGATGAAAGACATTCTCCACATCCTGGAGAAAGTGGCCCAGCAGGGTGCACCCCTCGTGATCATCTCTGAAGACCTGGAAGGCGAAGCACTGGCTACGCTGGTGGTGAATAAACTCCGTGGCACCTTGAAAGTGGCTGCTGTTAAAGCTCCCGGATTTGGCGACAGGAGGAAAGAAATGCTGCAGGATATCGCTATCCTTACAAAAGGTTTGGTGATCAGCGAAGAGCAGGGTTACAAACTGGAGAATGCGGACCTTACATATCTTGGTCGTGCTGAAAGGATCACCATCGACAAAGACAATACCACCATCGTTGGCGGTAAAGGAAAGAAAGATGATATCCAGGCAAGGATCGCCCAGATCAAATCTCAGATCGAAGCTACCACTTCAGATTATGATAAAGAAAAGCTCCAGGAGCGTCTGGCCAAACTGAGCGGCGGTGTTGCTGTTCTGAATGTTGGTGCTGCTACTGAAGTTGAAATGAAAGAGAAGAAAGACCGCGTTGACGACGCCCTGCACGCTACCCGCGCTGCTGTGGAAGAAGGTATCGTTCCCGGTGGTGGTATCGCTTACATCCGTGCCATCGAATCCCTGAACAATGTTAAGGGAGCCAACTTCGATGAAACAACTGGTGTTGCCATCATCCGTCGTGCCCTCGAAGAGCCACTGCGCACCATTGTGAGCAATGCTGGTATCGAAGGTTCTATCGTAGTACAGAAAGTAAAAGAAGGTAAAGCTGATTTCGGATACAATGCCCGCACCGACAAGTATGAGAACTTGTTGAAAGCCGGTGTTATCGACCCCACCAAAGTGAGCCGCGTAGCGCTGGAGCACGCTGCCTCCATAGCAGGTATGCTGCTGACCACTGAGTGTGTGATTGCCGACAAACCCAAGAAGGAAGAGCCCGTCCACAACCATGGCGGCGCTCCGGGAATGGGCGGAATGGACTACTAAACAAAGTAAAAAACCCGGACATTGTCCGGGTTTTTTATTTAATGTGGCGAATGTGGTAAATCTGATGAATATGGTGAATTATTCCGCGAATTGTTGGGATAGGGCGTTGGATACTACCTTAAAGTCTCCGTTCCTGCGCTTGATCACATATACATTGTTCAACGCGCGGATATTGGGGTTGGAGTAATGTTTTTCATCGTAAGGCTTGATCAGGTCCCATTCTTCTGCAACGTTACCTTTATCGTCAAGCGTTATGGCTACTACCCGATAGCTGAAATGCCAGGGATTCATATCCTCCTCGGAGCCGCCAGCATTGAAGGTGTCATTGAATCCTTCGAAGATCAGTTCATTGGGAAAATTTTCCTGATCGTGCAATAGGCCGGTGATCTCCACTGCTTTGTGTAATTTGGGATCATCGTGGATTATACCGCTGTCCCATATCATTTCCCCGTTCAGAAAGATCACGAGGCGGTTGTCAACATTGCCGATTTTGATCCAGTATTCTTTTTTCATTTTAATGAGTTTTAGGTCGTTTCTGATGCTTTTGTATTGTAAAACTGGCAAAATCAGCGGTAAGCCGTAATGATCAATGTTTTGCAAAAAACTGATCTTGATTAGTGATATATTTATGAAAACTATCACTCTGCCATGGAACCCGTTGATCCCGAGATCGCAAGGGCAAGAACCCTGGACACTGCTTTTTATAATGATCCCCTCTGGCTGAAGCGAACCCGGGATGAGATTTTTGTGCCCTCCTGGCAATTTGTTGGGGATAGCGCCATGGTGGGGGCGCAGGGTGCCTGCCACCCGGTTGATTTGCTGCCAGGGTTCCTGGATGAGCCACTGCTGCTGACGCGCGATGAGCAGGGCATTCATTGCCTGTCAAACGTTTGCACCCATCGTGGTAACCTGGTTGTACAGCGGCCCTGTACATCACCCCATCTCCGGTGTAGTTATCATGGGCGGCAGTTTGAGCTGAACGGACGGTTCAGGTCCATGCCCGAATTCAGGGAAGTGGAGGATTTTCCATCTGTGACTGATAACCTGCACAGCCTTCCACTGTTCCGCTGGGGACCCATGCTGTTCACCTCACTGGGCGGGAAGAACGACCATGATACGTTTTTAGGCGATATGACCAGGCGGGTCGGATGGATGCCCATAGACGATTTTGTGTATAAGCCAGATCTTTCCCGGGAATTCAAGGTGAAGGCCAACTGGGCCCTGTACTGTGAAAACTACCTGGAAGGCTTTCACATCCCTTTTGTACACGCGGGGCTGAATAGTGTTATCGATTATGGCAACTACACCACCGAGTTGTTCGGCGCATCTAATCTCCAACTGGGTATTGCTAAAGATGACGAAACATGTTTCGATCTGCCAGCCGCGTCGCAGGACTTCGGGAAAAAGGTTGCTGCCTATTATTTTTTCGTTTTCCCGAACATGATGTTCAATTTCTATCCCTGGGGCCTTTCCATCAATATTGTGGAACCTAACGGTTTGGAACAGACGAAAGTCAGGTTCCTGACATATGTCTGGAAGGAAGAATTATTCAATATGGGCGCAGGTTCCGATCTGGATACTGTTGAGTATGAAGATGAAGAGGTTGTAGAGCATGTGCAACGCGGTGTGAAGTCAAGGTTCTATTCACATGGCAGGTATTCGGTGACCAGGGAGCAGGGCACGCATCATTTTCACAGGATGATCAGTCGCTTCCTTAAACTTTGAACGCTGTATAAAATATACGAATGGCGCAGGTATTGCCAAGAACACTTGGCTTTAAAACCGTTTTGTCCCTTGTAGTTGGTTCCATTATCGGGGCAAGTATTTTCATGAGGCCGGCGGAGATGGCCGCCTTGCTTGGTTCTCCGTTTCTGATCATGCTGGCATGGGTCCTGGGCGGACTGTTTACCATGTTATCTGTGATGATCCTGGCCGAAACGGCGGCGATGTTACCTGACGATGGTGGTCAATATGCCCTGATGCGAAATATGTATGGTGATTTCTGGGCCTATCTGTTCGGCTGGGCAAGTTTCGCTGTGATCAATTGTGCTGCTACCGCAGCGATCTCGTTCATATTCTCGGAATATTTCCAGTACTTCATCCAATTGCCAAGGTTCACAGAGGCCGTTGAACGATCTGTCTTTATTCATATTCCCATGTTGGGAACGGTTTTTCCGCTTGATAACTTCGGCGTCAAGTCACTCAGCATTTTCATTATCTGCCTGTTCACCTTCATCTCTTACCGCAGCACAAAATCGAGTGGCCGATTGCAGGTTGTTTTTACGGCGGCAAAATTAGGGGCCATCATCATGCTGATTGCAGGATTCGTTGCAGGAAAGGCAGGCTCAGCAGGAAATTTACTGGCTTCCTCGACCCGGATCCAGCCCGAGGGAATGGCTCTGGTGTTTGCGATGGTGGCGGCTGTCAATGGTGCGCTCCAGGCTTATGACGGAAGCAGCCTGATGCTGAATGTCACCGGTGAGATCAAAGATCCTGGCAGGAATATCCCACGTGGGTTGGTGCTGGGTATGC
>Ga0315900_10006089_pt1 | contig 16345 bp, 11 predicted proteins | sample LakEriMetagenome_FD_203521 | JGI IMG/M metagenome (GOLD analysis project Ga0315900, IMG submission 203521) | Freshwater fungal communities from buoy surface, Lake Erie, Ohio, United States - Buoy 12 MA114 | ecosystem: Environmental > Aquatic > Freshwater > Lake > Lake biofilm | place: USA: Lake...
GCACCGAAGGCGGGGCACCGAGCAAACCGGTGACCGAAAGCTAGTCCCCGCTGAACTCCGGAAAACCGAGTCCAAGAACACTAACCTTCGAGCGGGCGGCCCAACTTCCGGAAACATGCCCCAGAAACTTGCCGCCAGAATCGCTCCACACTCTCCCGAATCACCCCCCACTCGCAACGCAAAAAGGCTCTTTTCGAGCGACACCGCCTGCAAGCAACACTGCCTTTAAGCAACACTGCCTGTAAGCAACACCGGCCTGAAACGGCACCGCGTAAAACAGATACCGCCTTGAAAAGACACAGCCTTCGAGAGCCAGCGGAGGGACTCGAACCCACGACCAGCGGTTTACAAAACCGCTGCTCTACCAACTGAGCTACGCTGGCGGTGGAATTGGAAAACGTGCCAGTATAACGAAAAGCACTCCCCCCGCAATACGAAACGACCAATTTCCGACCCGCCTGGTTCGCCCGAAAAACCGCGCCAAATCCACCCGGTCAGAATGCCGCAGCAGTAACCAAGATCCGCTTCCGATAATCCCCCGAACTGAATCGACTTGACACCCCCGCGGACTCCCAATGCTCCACTCCCAAACACCCCCAGCCCGATGGCTCGACCTGAACTCCAGCGCCCAGAAGGTGGAGGAGACGCTTCAGTTTTTAAAGCAGGCCGGGACATTCGATTTCCCCAGCCTCCCCAACGGGCTTTTTTCTGCAGCAGCCGGGCAGGCCCACGACTTTGAATTAACCGGCTATCAAAACGTCTGGGTCCGGGACAATGTGCACGTTGCCTGGAGCCTCTGGGAGGGCAACCGCGACCGCCCCCGGGCCGTTCGCTGCCTCCGCGCGCTGCTCGATTTTTTCCAGAGCCAACAGCCGCGTCTGCGTGGGGTAATCGAGGGCTCGACGGACCCCGCTGAAGTACAAAATCGGCCCCACATCCGCTTCGATGGTCGCCGCCTTTGCGAACTGACCGAAAAGTGGCCCCACGCTCAAAACGACGCTTTGGGCTACCTGCTTTGGCTCGGCGCGCTGATGGCAGCGGATGGTGAACTGGCACTCCAACCGGCTGATTGGGAGTCCTTTTCTTTGCTGATTCACTACTTTCTGGCGATCGAGGTCTGGCGAGACGAGGACAGCGGACACTGGGAAGAAAACCGCAAGCTCGCGGCCTCCAGCGTCGGCTCGGTTTGCGCCGGACTGAGCGCGCTGCTCGATCTCGTCACCGACAACTCGGCTGCCGCGGCAGCCCTGGCCGAGACCTCGCGACCTTTGAGCATCGAACAACTCGCGGATTTGCTCCAAAAGTGCCGCCAAGCGTTACACGAAATCCTGCCGCTGGAGTGCCGCCAGAGCGACCCGTTGCAGCATCGGCAACATGATGCGGCTTTGCTGTTTTTGATTTACCCCCTGAATCAGGTGCGCGACTCGCAGACTGTGCAGCAAATCCTCGACAGCGTTGCCGAGCAGTTGACCGGCCCGATTGGCATCCGCCGCTACAATGGCGACTCTTATTGGTGCAATGATTATCGCCAGCAGTTCACGGCCGAACTGCGTTCGAGCGACTTCAGCGAGGACATCTCCAACCGGGACCGTCTGCTCCGCCCCGGACTGGAAGCCCAATGGTGCCTGTTCGACCCCATCGTGGCCTGTATCTACGGCCGACGCTACGAGCAAACAGGGGAAAGCGTCGACTTGGCTCGACAGGTCCAGGCTGTCCAACGCTCACTCGGCCAACTCACTCGTCCAGAAGATCGGTTTCCCCCCTACCGCTGCCCGGAATCCTGGTTCTGGGAGCAGGGAAACTGGATCCCCAACGACATCACGCCCCTGCTTTGGACTCAGGCGAATCTGATTCAAGCTCTCGATTCGCTCCAGCGAAGCTTCAAGCTCAGGGATGAAAACAAGCGATGATTTTGCCGGCAAAACTTCAGTTGCAATCCTTCTCTCAACCACCCCCCCAAAAAAAAGGACAGGGCGGCTGAAAACAAAAAGGCCGGGAGGAATCCACCCCCCGGCCCATGAAAGGTCTCAACGGCAGCTTGTCTTGAATCGACCCGCAGGACGGCTCAGGAATCGAGTTCCGGCAAGTCGATTTTTTCTTCCTTGGCGGCTGCCCGAAGTTTGGTCAGCGCCCGGGCCTCGATTTGACGGATCCGTTCTTTGGTCACGCCGAGTTCTTCGCCCACCTCTTTCAAGGTCAACGGTTCCTTCTCGTGGTTCAGCCCAAACCGGCTGATGATGATCTGCTGCTCGCGATAATCGAGCTTGGCCATGATCCGGCTGATTTGTTCCTCCCGAAGCTGCTGCTCCGACTCGGCGGCATAATGATTGCCGCGCTCGTCCGCCTGGGCGAGAAACACTTCTTCGCTGGTCGGTCGGAATCGATCTCGCTGACGGAATTCATCCGGGATGGTCCGGGCGAAATTCTTCATGATTGCCCAGCTGGCGTAGGTGCTGAACTTGTTCCCCCGGGCATAGTCGAATTTCTCGACCGCCCGAATCAACGACATGTTGCCGTCGCTGACCAACTGGAAGAAGTCGTCGCTCCCATTTACATGCCGTTTGGCAATCGAGACCACCAGCCGCAAGTTTGACTGCACAATCCGGTTCTTGACCTTGATCGCCTCGTCGTTCAGAGCCTGGATCTCGTCCATTTCCTGAGCGCGTGCCCGCGAGAGGTCAAGTTCTTTCCGCAGCCGTGAAGCCTTGAACTTGAGGTAATTGTACTTGCGGAACAGGTGCTGTTCCTGTTCGCGAGTCAACAAGGGAACTTCGTACAGCGAGGCGAGGTAACGAGGCAAGCCAGCCGGTGGCCGCGTCCGCCGCTGCGGCGAATCCGCTGCAGGCAACTCGGTCTCGAGAATTCGCTTGTCCGCACCCTTGCGGTGAAACTCCGGGCTGTCCATGAATTCCAGAGGGAGCTCCAGAATCGCGCGGGCCCGCATTTCGTTGACCACCCGGTACACGGTCGCTTTGGTCCGGCAATACCGCCGACCAATCGACTCGGCCGGCTTGCCAGCCACAAAGTCAGCGTAAATCCGTTCCTTCAGCTCCAGGTTGAGCGGACCGTTATTGTTGGGGAAAATCGCCAAATCGGGGTACTTCTCGTCAAAATTCTTGATTGTGTAACGCACCGTCTCCACACTTCGATCGACCTGCTCGGCGATTTGCCGCGTAATCTCCGCGGGGCATCCACCGGCCACAGAGAGCCGACGAGCCAAATCGATAATGTGCTCTTTATCCTGGGTAGTCAGCTGGCTGAACCGCTCGCCTCGCCGAACCTTTTCCTGATTCGCCTTGACGAAATAAGTCACACTGCTGTGCAGGAAGCCAACTCGCTTCCGCCCACCCTCGAAAACAAATCGCCGGCTGACCAGCCCTTGCTGACGCCAACGCGAAATCGTCTTGGTCGAGACGTTGAACTGCTTGCTCAACTCCTCCACCGTCAACACCGGCTCACCCGCTTCATCGGCCGGCAAATTGGCAGCGTCCGAAACGTCCTCGATGAACTGGTGCAAATCGGGAAGCAAATCCGCTCCCGAAATGGCGACCACCGGCGCGAACTCCGGCCGATATCCGGTTACCCGGAAACAGACAAACTCGTAACTGTAGGTTTTCTGCGGATCAATTTCACGCAGCAAACGCTCCGCACGATCCACCTGCTCGGCCTTCTTCTCCCGAGGAGCGAACCGAACCTGCTGGTCGCACAGCTCACGCATCAATTGGCAACGATATTTTTCCTGCATCGAATCACCGCCTTGTCTGTTGAACACCCAATCAGCCCGCTGTCCATCAGGCTGCCCGGGAGCCCCTTCTCGTGAAGCACCTTCCACGTGCTTCAACCTTCCCCATTACCGTTTACGCTCGAGCCCACTCACCTGTTCACCGGTTGCAGTTGCTTAATAGTCGCCATCCGAACTGGGAACTGCGACCTGGGAACTGCGACCCGGAAACCGGGCCAGGGCGAACTGGAGGTCAGGCATCAAGCGCTGTCTCTCCTTCCGCATCCGACCCACAACTTAGGCCAAGTACGGTTTGAAAAACTCAAATCCGCACTCGCCAACCGACTCGCCAGTGATTTTGGCCAAAGCTGGTTTGCTTCGGCCAAAGCTTGTCAGTCCGTTGTTCCATCAGTAATGCAAATGCCAGGCCAAGTTCGGGCTTTTCGGAAAATCCAGCAAATTCAGTCGAAATCGAGCCAATTCCCTACCGCGGTAACGTTACTGCTCCAACTTTCCGTTCGCTTTCGCTACGACTGGAATCAATTTGAGACAACCCCTGAGACGATAAAACCAGAGAGTCCGTTCCCTGTTTTTTGGTTTTTTTCGGAATAACCGGAAAAAAGAGCGGCATTTCGCAACAATCAGGCTTCGACGACTGTATCAGGATTGCTCAGGTCGCCATGTTATACCAAGTTTCCCTGCGAAAGTTTCCCAAATTCGGCTCGGTGCGCTTCCTCTCCCTGTTTGCCTGCACAGCCCTGCTGGTCGCTGGACAAACGTCCACCCCGCTGGCGGCAAGCCCAGTTCAGGCTGACAAATCGGCTCGCGAATATCAGATGCAAGTCGAGTACGCTGGCAATGTGACATCCCTCGCCAGCCCGGAAGTTGAACAACCGGAAACGCTCCCCCTCAAAGTTCAGGGGCAGTTCGCCTTCTCACAGGAGCGGCTCGACAACCGCTCGGCCCTTCGCAACTATCGCCGAGCCGCAGCGGAGATCACCCTCGGTCCGAGTACCAGCACGAACGAACTGTCTGAGGGTAATCGCCAGCTGAAAGCCCGGCTTGCCAACAGCCAGCTGACCCGCCCGATTCAATATCTTTCCGCTGGCGGTTTGCTCAAGCAATCCGAACTGGACTTGCTGACTTTGCCGGCCGATCCGCTCTCGTTCCCGCTGCTGTTTGCCGACCGCAAAACAGAAACGGGGGCCGAATGGCGGCCGTCCGATTACGCGGTACAGACCTTTTTGGCAGCTGAGAACCTGATCGAAAACGACGTCAAAATCACGGTCAAGGAAGCGACCGGCACTTCGATCAAGCTCTACCTGACCGGCGATGCCAAAGCCGAAATCGAAGGCGCCACGGCTCGCTTCCAAATCGTCGGACTGGCCTTGCTCGATGCCCAGTCCGGTGAAGTCCGCGGCCTGCGATTGACCCTCGACGAGAAACGAACAGCCAGCCAATTGGCTCCTGCGTTCGAAGGTCAGGTCAAGGTCGACGTCCGGATTGTGACCGCCGAAGAGGCCCGTCGCATCGACGCCGCTGCTGCCGCTGCGGCCCGCAAAGATGCCAACACGCCGGTCCGCCTGTTGTGGAGCACCGACAGCGAATTCGAACTTGTCTACGACCCCCGCTGGAAGATCATTCTGTCCGAGCCAGAGACTGTCATCATGCGGTACGCGGACCAGGGGAACCTCTTGGCCCAGTGCAGCATCCTCCAGTTGCCGCGGCGTCCCGCCGATCGGCCGCTCTCCCTCGAAGACTTCCGGGCTGAGGTACAAAAGCTGCTCGCCGAGGCCCCGGGAGCAATGGTCTCCGCCGGTTCACTTTCCACCCGGAACGGGCTCTCTGTCCACAAGGTGGTCGTCACCGGCAAGCAGGACGATGTCCAAATCGACTGGCTCTATTACCATGCGGCCCATCCGGACGGTCGCCGCGTCGCCCTGATCTTTACGCTTGAGCACGAGGTCGCCCTTACTTTCCAAGGGGCTGACGAGCGTCTGCTGGAGGCGATTCGCTTTGCCACCCCGAAAACGGCTCAGGCCGAATCGGGCGAGGAAATCAAGTAAGAGCCCAAGCCGGCGGGCCTGCCCTCCGCGGGCAAGCCAAACGGCGCTCCGCAACTGAGCCCCGGGAAGAATGAAACCAATTCGCCGGGGGGCTGGGCAAGGCGACGGGACTGTCCTAACTTCAAGAGCTGTCAATCCGGCCAGCCCTTCAAGTCATGCAGTTGAAAGTCGCGCCCCATGCTCGATCTCTACGACAAGATTCAGGAATCTGTCGCGTTTATCCGCAAACATTGGACGACCACTCCGAAGGCGGGCATCATCCTCGGCACCGGTCTTGGCTCCCTCGTGGAAAAGATCGAGGTTCAAGCCGCAATTGACTACAGCGACATCCCCAACTTCCTCAAGTCGACGGCAACCAGCCACCGCGGCCGACTCGTCTGCGGCCTGCTCAACGGCCTTCCGGTCATGGCAATGGAGGGACGGCAGCACCTTTACGAGGGCTATGCCCTCAAAGATATCACCCTCCCGGTGCGGATCATGAAAGCCCTCGGAGCCGACCTGCTTGTCGTCTCCAATGCCTGCGGTGGAATGAACCCCCAGTACGCCTGCGGCGACATTATGCTCATCGAGGACCACATCAACCTCCTCGGCGACAATCCGCTCATCGGCATCAACGATGATCGCCTCGGTCCACGCTTCCCCGATATGAGCCAGCCTTACTGTCACCAGCTGATCGACCGGGCTTTGAAGCTCGCCCGGGCCAAGGACATCGTCGCCCACAAAGGGGTCTTTGTCGCCGTCGCCGGGCCAAATCTGGAAACGCGCGCCGAATACCGTTTTCTCCGCCTGATCGGCGCCGATGTCGTCGGCATGTCAACCGTTCCGGAAGTCGTCGTCGCCGTTCACTCCGGCATGAGAGTCGTCGGCTTCTCGATCATCACCGACATGTGCCTCCCTGACGCACTTAAACCGGCCAATGTCGAAGAAATCATCGCCGTCGCCAAACACACCGAGCCCAAGCTCACCGACCTCGTCGTCGGCGTCCTGGCGCAGGAGAAGTAAGCCTCTCGCCCCGCCCCAGCTTTTCACTCGCCTGCGCTCCCATGCCAGCCCACTCGCCATCAACCGAAGCGACATCAGCCCAAGCGGTATTGTCGAACCCGAGCCTGATTTCGCGCGCCGCCCAATCGGCTGCCGAACAGATCGCGCAGGCCTGGCCGAGCAGGCCGCGGTTTGGGATTATTCTCGGGACAGGTGCCGGGCAATTGGCCGGGGCGATCGATCGGGAGGCGACTTTTCCCTACGCGAACTTCGCCGGTTTCCCTCACAGCACCGCTCTCGGTCACGCTGGGCAGTTCGTCTGCGGTCAACTCCAAGGCCAACCGGTGATTGCAATGCAGGGCCGGTTCCACCTCTACGAGGGCTACCGCGTCGACCAGTCGACGCTCGGCGTTCAAACCATGGCAGCGCTCGGGATTCAGTATCTGCTGGTCAGCAACGCAGCGGGTGGAATCAATCCGAAATTCCGCAGCGGTGAGGTGATGCTGATCACCAGTCACATCGACCTGATGTTTCGTCCGCTACCCGCCATGGAAACCTGCTCCAGTGGCTTGCGGCCCGAATTGCGGGGCGATGCCGCTTACGACCGGGAACTCATCACCCAGGCCGAAGCCTGCGCTCGTCGGCATCATTTCGCGGTCCACCGCGGCACCTACTGCGGACTCCTCGGGCCCAACTACGAAACCCGCTCCGAGTATCGCTTTCTCAGACGGATCGGGGGCGATACGGTCGGCATGTCAACCGTGCCCGAAGTTCGCCTCGCCGCTCGACTCGGACTCCGCGTCCTCGGCCTGTCGGTTGTCACCAATGTGGCCCGCCCTGACGCGCTAGACCCCACTTCCGGCCAGGAAGTCATCGATGCCGCCCAAGTTGCCAGCCCCTGCCTGCGGGCGCTATTCGAAAACGCTGTGGCGGTAAATTCCTAGGCAACGCCTCTTGCCGGGCCACTCCTCCTGCCCCAAAGCGGTGCTGCTCAGACTGGTTGGCCCGGAGCGCGTGATTGCTGGTCTCGAGGGCGTCCCCCAGCAACGGCCGGCAGCTAGCAACCGGGCTAAAAAACAGCCGAAAACTCGTCTAGGTCCGCCTGCTCGTCCTTTGCTACATTCCTGATTGCCAGCGGCCCACCAAGCATTCGGCCCCTCAGCACAAGACCGGGCTCGGTGAAATCTGGCCCGGGGCAATTCCCATCGCGCCCCAATCCCATCGCGCCCCAAGACGCCGCCTTCTCAAGGATGAAATTCGCATGTTCGCTCCCGGCTTAAACTCGGCTCGGACCTTTCTGCAGCTCGCCAGCACGATCTTGTTCAGCACGGTCCTGTTCAGCACCGTCTTCGCCGGCACAATCCTCCTCGGCGCAACCGGCTGGGCTCAGCAACCAGCCGGCAACACGCCCGCCGACTATCAGGCGCTGCAGAATCAAGCCACCCAACAAGCCACTGCCAATCAAGGGGGACAACCACCTGAGGGCTTTGACAATCTCACTCCGGAACATCTTTCCTACATCGAACGACTGCTGGAATATTGGGAAAAGAGCAGCGCACAAGTCAAACGCTGTGAGTGCGACTTTGAGCGCTGGGATTACGACGCGAGTATCGTGGCCACACGCAACCCGGCGGACAATCGACTGGTGGCTCACCGCTTTGTTCGCGGCAAAATCCGCTTCTCGTCTCCGGACCAGGCACAATACGAGTCGACTGAGATGTGGTCGTACCAAGACCCCAAGGCCGAAAATCCCTACGTGCAATTGACCGGCGAGGGGGACCGCGAAAAGTGGATCTGCGACGGCTCCGGCATCTACGAATTCGACTTTGCCAATCGTCGCCTTTACGAAACGAAGATTCCGCCAAGCCAGGCTGGTAAAGGACTTCTTGACGGTCCGCTCCCCTTCCTGTTCGGCGCCAACAAGGACCAAATTCTCAGCCGCTACTGGCTGCGCATCGCCACGCCCCAAGGCGTCGAAAACGAGTACTGGCTGGTCGCGGTCCCCAAACGCCAAGAGGATGCCCGCACTTACTCCAAAGTTGAAATCATCCTCGCCCGAGAAGACTTCCTGCCCAAATCGCTCCACATTTTTTCGGTCAACTACGACCAGGCGACCACCGCCGTCAGTCAGGCAGTCGTTTTCAAAAATCGGAAGATCAACAGCCAGCTTTCTGGTTTGCAGGACTTTCTCGGCGTTTTCGTCCGCCCCACCACGCCAATCGGCTGGCAGCGGGTGGACAGTCTCCCCGAAGCCGGCATTCCCTCGGCCGGCGTACCGGGCAACGACCCGAATCGGACCGGTGCCCTGCCCAACTCCAATCGCCCGAAATAACAGGGCCTGTCCCAGACCGCCTGCCCCAGACCGCTGGGCCAACTCTCAAACTGACGCGGGGTAGTTTCGGCGTCTTCTCATGGTCTGCCCGACCGCTGCGCCGACCAAAAAAAAAGCTCCCCGTCCCGAGAACGGGCTGACGATTTCCCGCGCCATCTACTTTCGGGCCGAACCGATTACCGGCCCCAGCCAGGCGAATGCCATGCCGACCACCAGTCCCACACCATGGGCCCAATTCGCCACGGAACTGCGGACGCCGTCGCTCGTTCCGCTCATCATTCCCACGTCGGAAGCCATGCAGAAGAACAACCAGCCGACCATGATCACAATCGTCGACGTGGGGAGAAAGAACCCACTACTCGGGTCCTGGAGGGAACGGACCCAGATAAATCCAAACAGCCCGTAAACGACTCCCGACATGCCGCCGAGATAAATCATCAGATTGGGGTCCTGCGGATTGGGCATCGCGCCGCCGAACTGAGCCGGCACAGCCACTTGGGCAAAGTTGCTGGCGATGGCGACTACCAGACAGAGGCTGCCCAGAAGCAGACTGCCGTAGCGACCTTCGATCAACCGGCCGAATTGATACAGCCAGATCAGGTTGAACACGAGGTGCAGCACGCCGAAGTGAATAAAGACCGGAGTGACCAGGCGCCAGAATTCCCCCAAGCGGATACTGGCGAATTTCAATGCCCACGCCTCTGAATTGAAGCCGTGCTCAACCGCAAGTTTGCTTCCCAACTCCGCTGGGACCGCATTAAAGGCGAGCGCCTTCATGGCGGCCGTCGGTCCATTGGGAAACTCACCGAAATTGGTCAGCACAGCCACGCCGATCGAGGCCAGGATCAAGGCCAAGGTCAAACCGCCACTGCGGGTTTGGGCGGGCCCAGCTTGCTGCAGATTTCGCTCGAATCGCCGCTGCCGCTCCAACTTCGCCCGCTGCACATCGGCTGCCCGCTGGGCTGCTTCCTGATACCGCCGCTCCTGCGGATTGGCGAGATAAGCCTCCAACTCGCGGCGAGCCCGCTCCAACTGGTCTTCGTCCTTGACCCAGATTTCGAATCCGGCGGTCTCACGTTCGAATTTGGCCTCAATCCCCTCGGCCAGCAGCCAATCGGTCAAGACACTCGCTTGGTGTTCCGTCGGCAACGTTCCTATCTGTCGCATGTCGCTTCGCCATTCACTTGATGTCTCGATGCCCGCCGCCCGCCAGCCTGCTTCCGCAGCACACTCTGCGCCATCACGTTCTGCGCCGACACGTTCTGCGTCACCGCACTCTGCGTCACCGCAATCCGCTTCGCCGCACTCTGCGGGAGGCTCAGCGCACGGCTCGGTCGGCCTGAGCCAATTCCAATTCTTGCCGCACTCGTTCAACCTGGTCGTAGTACTCCCGACGGGCAAGCAACGAGGCGGCTGCTTCATCCAGGATCACGACCACGTCCCGATGCAACTGCAAGGCAGAGGCCGTGACTTGAGCCGTTACCGGCCCCTCGACCGTATCGCGAATCGCCCGCGCCTTGTGCTCACCCAAGGCCAGCAACAAACATTGACGCGAATCGAGAATCGTCCCCACGCCCATCGTCACCGCCATTCGGGGCACCTGGTCCTCTCCGCCAAAAAATCGGGCGTTGTCGCGGATCGTCTCGCCCGCCAACGTTTTGACCCGGGTCCGACTGCCGAGAGAGGAACCGGGTTCGTTGAAAGCGATATGCCCATCAGTCCCAATTCCCAAGAGTTGCAGGTCGATTCCGCCCGCCTGACTAATCTGCCGCTCATAACTCTCACAGTGCCGGTCAAAATCAAGCGCTCGCCCGTCGGGCACATGCGTTCGCTCGGGCCGAACGTTCAAATGCCGGAACAGGTGCTCCTCCATGAAATAGCGATAGCTTTGGGGATGCGTTCCGGGCAATCCGACGTACTCGTCCAGATTAAAAGTCGTGACTTGCGAGAAATCGAGCCCTTCCTCGCGGTGCCGCCGCGCCAGTTCGCGGTAAACAGCCAACGGCGTCGAACCCGTCGCCAAGCCCAGGACCGCGCGCGGCCGCTGCTGAATCTTCCGGGCAATCAAGTCCGCCGCAGCCAGCCCGGCCGCTTCGGCCGTTGCATGAATCACCACCCGCATTCGCCAGTCTTCCTCTCTTGTCCAGACAACCCTGCTTTCAGGTTCGGCCTCGATTCCCGTTCAAAATGGCTTCCCGAGTGAAACCGTGGCGAGTTCACCATCGGACTGGTTGCACTGTGATTCGACGGCCCAACCGACTCGCCCAGCGATTAGTTGTATCGCAATCGACGCTTGGGGCCACCCCCGCCCTTGGGATCAAACCGGCGTTTTTCCATTTCGGCGTTGCCCTGTTGAGTTTTTTTCGCGAAAGTCCCGCTCAGAGGCAGAGTCGAGTGCGGCCTGGCACAGGTCGACCACGCTCCCTGTTCGAGGCTGCCAAAACCTCCCCCTTCCGATCGCGTTCCTCATTTTCAACTCATGAGTGAAACCACCTCCAACCCCGGCTCGGCGACCCCTCAATTCCGGGTTGATGACAACGCACAGCCCTTTCGGCTCGGTCCCCGACCAGCCGCTTCCGGGTTGGACGGAGACTTGCTCGACCAAACCCGCAATCAGATCCGGGAACTGGTTGATGAAATCGCTGCGCTGGCCAAGTCGGGCTGCTCCCAGGCGACCTTTTTCGAAGGCTTTTTGACCCGCACCACAAGCGCCCTGGCCAGCAGCGGGGGCGTGGTCTGGACCCGCCCCGCAACAGACGGACCGCTGGAAATTGCTTTTCATATCAACTTCAACCAAACCGTTTTAGCCAGCAACGAAGCGGCTCAGGCCCAGCACACTCAGTTGCTGCAACGCGTCCTGGCTGCACCCGAACCGCTGCTGGTTCCTCCCGACACCGCCAGTGACAATCATCCCGAAGGCAATCCGACTCCCTTCCTGCTGATCCTCGCTCCACTGCGAATCGATCAGCAACTGGTTGGACTGGTGGAGATCTTTCAGCGGCCGGGCGGTGGACCGGCCACCCAGCGCGGCTACCTTCGCTTCCTAGCGCAAATGGCTGATCTGGCCAGCGACTTTCTCAAGAGCCGGCGGCTCGAGGAATTCTCAGCCCAGCAACAGCTCTGGACCGAATTGCAACAATTTTCGGAGGCGGTCCATGCCTCGCTGGACCCGGATCAAGTCGCATTTGCGATCGTCAACGAGGGGCGGCGAATCATTGGTTGCGACCGCGTCGCAGTCAGCCTCGCCCAAGGAAAGCAACAACAAATCGTCGCCGTCAGCGGATTGGACTCGATTGAGCGGCGGGCGGCGGAAATCAAACGGCTCGCCGAACTGGCCACCGCGGTCGGAAAGGGCCGCGAGTCACTCTGGCATCCGGCCAACGCCCAGCCTCTCGCCCCGCAAATCGAACAACCGCTGCAGGCCTACCTCGACCAGTCCCACGGCCGCGCCGTGGCCATCATTCCCTGGTCAGCGCAGCAGTCCGGACAGAGCGACGACCCTCGCTCGCCAACTCCCGCGGCCGCTCCCTCGGCAACGCTGATCCTGGAACAACTGAGTCATTCCGGCTTCTCGCCCGAACAACGGCACCGCGCAGCGCTGCTTCGCCCTGCAGCCGAGTCCGCTCTGGCCAACGCCCTGCAGGTCGACCGTCTCCCCTTCCGCCGCGCGCTCTCGGCGATCGGTCAATGGACCGCGCCCCTGGCCGCCGAGCGGCTGACGCGGACGACCCTCTGGCTGGCCGCCAGCCTCTCAGTCGTCGCAGTGCTCTGGCTGCTCCCTTGGCCGTTTGCGCTCGGGGCCAAGGGAAAGCTCTCTCCGATTGACCGGCAAGAGGTTTACGCAGCCGTCAACGGCACGCTCCTCGAAGTGCTTGAGCCCGACTCCCCCGACAGCCTCGTGCCCGAGGGTGCAGTCCTCGCGCAAATGTCCAACCACGAACTCCAGCTGCAACGGGAGCGGTTGACTGGGGAGTTGGCCAAAATCGAGGTGCAAATCAGCAATCTCAATCACCAGCAATTGGAAAAAACCCGCGGCAACAACCGGGAACAGGAGCGCCGCGACCGCTTCTACCTCGAGTCCGAACTCGCCAAGGCAACCGCCCTCAGGGAGAGCATTCGGGAGGAACTGGAGATCGTCGAAGGCCAAGTCGCAGCCCTCACCATACGCAATCCGATTTCCGGCCACTTGGTCGATTGGCAGATTCGCCGCCAACTCCTCGGCCGTCCCGTCAACCGCGGCGACCGCCTGATGAGCGTCGTCCCCCCCAGCTCCGAGTTCGAAGTCGAACTCTTACTCCCGGAAAAACGGGTCGGACACCTGCTGGCTGCGGTCAAGGCAAGCGAAGAACCACTCTCCGTTCACTTGACGCTCGCCTCTCAGCCAGAGTTGCCTCTTCGCGGTAAAATCCACGAGGTCGACCAAGTGCTCGCGCCGCATGACGGCGAGGGCAACGCACTCCGAATTCTGGTGCGATTCGACAACACGACCAGTGTCACTGCGCCCCTGCGGAGCGGCACCCGCGTGACGGCCCGCATCGAGTGCGGCTCCCAACCGCTTGGATACGTCCTCTTTCACGAGCTGATCGAGACGCTTCGAGGTGGCTGGAAACTCTGGTTCTGAAACCACACAACCACGGCCGATTCGGGCTCTCCGCTCCTCAACATCGGCCACAATCCAACCCCACAATTCAGCTTCAGCTATAATTCCCTACCATCGCCTCCAGCGTATTCTTTTCAAAGGCCATCCTCAGATGATCGCTTTCCGCGCAACCCGCCTCCTGCTCGCCAGTTCGATTGCGACCGCATGCCTGGCTGCTCCGCTCCTCATGGCCCAACAGTCGGGGACCTCGATTGCCCCAAGCCAGTCGGTTATCAGTCCAACCTCCATCCAGCTTGCCGATTCCGGCCGTGCCAACAAACCCACTGCGGGAGAGAATTACGTCGACCTGCAGGATTGCGCCGTCCATCTGATCGATGACATCGATGTTCCGGCCCGCGAGGCCGGCCTGCTGAGAGGCGTCAATGTGGTGGAAGGCCAAGTGGTCAAACAGGGCGAGTTGCTTGCCCAGATCGACGACCAACTCGCTCAACGTCAATTGGAGGAAGCCCAGTTGAAGCAGAACATCGCCACCGAGAAGGCAGAAGACAACACCGATGTCGAGGCCGCCGACAAAAAGCAGAAACTGCTGGCGATCATGTACGAACGGAAGGCCAAACTGCTGCGCGACAGCTCCGCGTCGCAGGAAGACGTGGAGACCGCTCGCTTCCAAAAGGAAACCTCTTTCTTCGAGTTTCTCAAAGCTCAGCGCGATAAGAAGCTGGCGGCCGAAGAAGCCAAGGCCGAAGGTGTCAAAGTCAATGCCGCCAACGACAGCATCGCCCGACACCAGCTGACCTGTCCCATCGATGGACATGTCTTTCAAGTGTTCAAGGAACCCGGCGAGTGGGTCGCAGCCGGAGACACTGTACTCCGCGTTGCCCGCATGAATAAACTCAAGGCGACGGGCCTCGTCGACGCAACACTTTACTCGGCTCAACAAATCGCCAACCGGAATGTCGTGATCACCATTCAGCTTGCCCGGGAACAGACCACCCAACTTCCAGGAAAAATCGTCTATATCGACTACGAACGCAAAGAGGGTGGCAAGAAGTTTCAGGTCTGGGCGGAAATCGAAAATCAGCAGGTCGATGGCCAGTGGGTACTCAACCCAGACGATTACGTCTCCATGCGCATCCTGCTCAATTAAAGAGCCGGCAGTGCACGAGAGGTCCGAACGGTGGAACCGTTCGCCGGTCGGTGCGCCCGAACCAGCCAAGCTCGCTGCGGCTGCTCAGGCTCAGTCAACCGACGACCCTGTTCGCTCCCCCCCCGGCTGAGTCCCGGCGGCACCCTGCCCCACTGCCCTGCTGCCCTGCTGCCCTGCTGCCCTGCTGAACCACTGTCGCGCCCAATGGTGCGAGACGACTCAGCGAATCCACATGAAGGGTTTGCCGTTCTCATCCAAACGCAACTCAACGCCCAAACTCGGCTTGGTCTGCTTCAGCAAGTCGACAATCGTCATGTAGTACGGGTGTTTCTTTTTGACGACGGTGACCAACGTCTTGGTCGGGTCCAGCTCTTTCCGCGCCAAGGCATTCCAGTCATAAAGCACGGGCACCTCGCACAGTTCCGAAACGGCGCCGACCGCCTGCTGTAGAGGAAAGCCCTTGATCTCAATGTCACGCCGCTGAAACAGTTTCGGTTCGGCTTGGCTGACAGGCACATCAATCGGCCAGCCTACGGGCCAGTGTTCGTCCGCGTCAGCCGAGGCCCTGATCGCCAACTCAATCTCTTGGCCCTGCTCGCGTACGGGAACCAGCACCAAGCCAGCCGGCCGCAAGGCGGCAGCCAGAGCCGTCCCGGCCGATAACCCCTGCAACTCATCCTGCAGATCGCCCGACTCATCAAGCGCCCTCCAAGCTGATTCGGGAATCCTCGCTCGTTTGCCCACCTGGCGGATCAGCCCGCGAACGAATTCGGTCGCCGAGGAACCTTTGGTCGGCTTTTCTACGGTCTGCCCCAACTCTCCACTCAAACCAACCAACTGCTCGCTGGTCAATCCAAACGCCTTCTTCTCCGCCAGCGCGACCTTGGCTCCGTCATCGCGCAGTTTCTGAATGTAATTCCGAATGCCCGCGACATCTGCCTGCGAGAAGCGAGCGCCTGGCAGACTCAAAGCGGCACCTTGAATCACGCCCTTGACCCTGATTACGACCGTCCGGCCGGAGGGCAATTCCTCGATCGCGGCGCTCTCGGGGCGGCGCACCGAACTGATTTTCACACTGTCGGCTCCGACTCCCTCCAGTATTTCCGCCCACTCTTGCTGGATGCCCAATTCACCCCCGGCGGCGGCGGTCAGTTGCAGTTCGACCAATCTCTGCTGCGCCGCAACCTCGCCCTGAAACATCCCTCCACTCGCGAACAGCAGCAGTCCCAGTTGGCGCCAGAATCCCCATTGGCACCAAATTCGTTGCGTCCACATCACCTGCACCTCCCCATTTCACTCAGCAATTAGATACTCCGACTGGAGCGACCGGGTCGACGTGCGCGGCCTAATCTGCAACCCCATAGCGGACAATGCAATAGACCGCTTTGAACAAATCCCGAATTCCGATTTTTTTGCCATCCTTGTAACCCCGCGCGTGGTAGGTCACCGGCACCTCCGCGATGCGGTAGCCCAGTCGAGCGAGCTTGGCAGTCATTTC
>Ga0315900_10006092_pt1 | contig 16339 bp, 15 predicted proteins | sample LakEriMetagenome_FD_203521 | JGI IMG/M metagenome (GOLD analysis project Ga0315900, IMG submission 203521) | Freshwater fungal communities from buoy surface, Lake Erie, Ohio, United States - Buoy 12 MA114 | ecosystem: Environmental > Aquatic > Freshwater > Lake > Lake biofilm | place: USA: Lake...
GGTATTGGGCGTGACGCTGGTGATGAATATCTTCGGCTTTTCCTATAATTCGATCCTGCCCGCCTTTGGTGACCGCGCCTTTGGCGCAAGCGCCATTCAAATCGGCTTTCTTGCTGCGGCCGAGCCCCTTGGCGCGCTGATCTCTGGCTTGGCGTTGGCGCTGCGGCGCGGGCCGCAGGCGGGGAGGGGGCTTTTATTGCTGGGGTCCACCGCTTTTCTTTTCGTGCTGGCACTGGCCGCATTGGCACCCACGCTCTGGCTAGCAGCGCTGCTGCTGATGCTGGGCGGTTTCGGCACAGCGGCCTTTTCCAGCCTGCAAACTGGCATTGTCATGATGCAAGCCCCGGTGGAAGCGCGATCACGCATTCTTGGCCTGACAACCACCTGCATCGGCACTGGACCGCTTGGCGTTTTGGCACTTGGGGCATTGGCGGATGGCATCGGGCCGCCCTTTGCCATTGCGGGCTTTGCGCTTTTGGGGCTGGTTTTTCTGGCTTTGGTCGGCTTCGCCACGCGGCGTTGAAACACCTGCCGCATTCCTGCCTTGTAACGCGCTGATAAGCCCTCTTGCGGGGTGGCGCCGCAAGGTCGAAGCTTCGTTTAAGGCTCACGTTTGGACTGATTGGAATCGCGATGCAGGTCTACCTGCCTATCGCTGAAATGAGTGTAGATGCCCTGCTGCTGCTTGGCATCGGCTTTGGCGTGGGCTGGCTTTCGGGTTTGTTCGGTGTGGGCGGCGGTTTTCTGCTCACACCGCTTTTGATGCTGATCGGCATTCCCTCCGCCGTGGCGGTGGCTTCCGGCGCCAATCAAACACTGGGTGCATCCGTCTCTGGCCTGATCGCGCAATGGCGTCGCGGCAATGTGGATTGGCGCATGGGACTTACGCTTTTTGCAGGCGGGCTGCTTGGTTCGGCGCTTGGCGTGCAGATTTTCGCGCTTCTGAAGCGTTGGGGCCAGGTGGATGTTGCGGTCTCACTTTTCTATGTTGTGATCCTTGGCATTGTTGGCGCATTGATGGTGCGTGAGAGTATCACCGCACTCCTAAGGCGCCGGCGCGGTACGGCCCCGCGGCGGAAGTTGCATGAGCATACCTGGCTCCATGGCCTGCCCTTCAAGCTGCGCTTTCGCGATTCCAGGCTGTATATTTCGGTCATTCCGCCGCTTGCGATTGGCTTTGGCATTGGGATGCTTTCCGCCATCATGGGCGTGGGCGGCGGCTTCATGCTGGTGCCAGCCATGATCTATATCCTTGGCATGCCGACGGCGATTGTGATTGGCACATCCCTGTTTCAGGTGGTTTTTGTCTCAGCCAATGTCACGCTGCTGCAAGCCTGGCAGGTGGGCAGCGTGGATATTGTGCTGACCATGTTGCTGCTGGTTGGTGGTGTGGCGGGCGCGCAGTTTGGCGCCGCCATGGGCACCAAGCTGCGGGGTGAGGAAACGCGCGCCCTGCTGGGGCTTTTGGTTCTATCCGTTGCTATCGGCCTGGCCTGGAACCTACTGCAAACGCCAAGCCGTGCCTTTACGCTCAGCCCCATCTCATGAAGGCGCTTGCCCGCACAATATGGGTGTTGGGCAGCCTTTTTGGGGCCGGCATGGCGTGGGCTTCGCCCATCACGGCCGATCTCTCGACTGACCGGGTTGAGATCAGCACCGGCTTTACCGGCGCATCCGTATTGGTTTTTGGCGCGACGCAAAACCCCTTGGGTGGCGATCCGCCAGAAGATTTGATCGTGGTCGCGACCGGCCCAACCCAGGGCGTGGTGGTGCGCCGCAAGATCAATGTGCTGGGCATTTGGCTGAATGGCCCTTCCACGCGCTTTCCGGATGTGCCTGGCTTCTACGCGCTGGCCGGCACGCGCCGCGTTTGGGAAATCCTGCCCGAGGAAGAAAGGCGGCAGTATCGCCTGGGTTTTGACAATCTGCGTCTGCGCACTGAGGGCAATCGCAACCCGGCTTTTCGCGCTGCGCTATTGGAATTGAAGCAGGCTGATGGGCGCTGGCAGGAATACGCCGCGCCGGTTTCCCGTGCCGGGGAGCGCCTGTTCAGCGCGCGCATCGCCTTCCCCGACACGGTGCAGACCGGGGATTATCAGATTGAGGTTTTGCTGGCGCGTGAAGGCCGCGTGATTGCGCGCCAGGAATTATCACTGCGCGTGGAACGTGTGGGCACGGCGGCTGATATCGCCTCGCTCGCCAGGGGTCAGCCGCTGCTTTACGGCGTGCTATGTATTGTCTTGGCTGCGCTGGCCGGTTGGCTCGGCAGCGTGCTGTTCAGGAGAAATTGATGCCCAACACGGAAGAAGCCGCCGCTGCCGCAACCAAGGCCAAGCGGGATCGCGTTTTCCTGGTGGTGGTGGATGACAGCGCCGAACAGGCTGTGGCACTTCGCTATGCTTGCCTGCGCGCGCGTAAGGGCGGTGGGCGCGTGGCGTTGTTCCGGGTGCTTGAGCCGGTTGAACTGGTGGAATGGGCCGGTGTTGGCGTGATGATGCAGGAAGAACGGCGTGCGGAGGCTGAGCGGCTACTGGCTGGCCTTGCTTCCCATGTGAGTGAGATTACGGGCGGAATGCCCATGCTGATCATTCGCGAAGGCGAGGCGCGGGAGGAATTGCTTGCGCTGATCGAAGAAGACCCGCGCATTTCCATCCTGGTACTGGCCATGGCGACCGGCAGCGGCGGACCGGGGCCACTTATCTCGGCGCTGACGGGGCGGCATGCTTCGCGCCTGAAGATACCTATGGCGCTGGTGCCTGGGGGCATGACGGAAGAGGAATTGGATCGGGTGACCTAGGCGCGGCTTCGGTCTATTGCTTGTTGGGTTCCTGAAACGATAATGGGTGATCCGCCCTTCATGCCACGCTAAAGGTCTTAGTGTATCGCCAGTTATTTGGATGATCCGGAAGCTATAAGGGGTGTATCTTGCTCACGCCGCGTATGCGCCAATTGGAAGCCGAAGCGATTGGGATCCTGCGGGAGACAGCGGCAAGCTTCCGTAACCCCGTTCTGCTCTATTCCATTGGCAAGGATAGTTCTGTCGTCCTGCATATTGCCATGAAAGCCTTCGCGCCTGGAAAGCTGCCCTTCCCCTGCCTGCATATCGCCACCGGCTGGGATTTCCGCGCCATGCTCGAATTCCGAGACCGTCGCGCGGCTGAACTTGGCTTGAATCTGATAGTGCACACCAATCCCGAAGGCTTGGCGCGTGGGATCAACCCAATCGACCATGGCAGCCAAGTGCATATGAACGTTATGGGCACCGAGGCGCTGAAGCAGGCGCTCGACAAGCACGGCTTTGATGCGGCGATCGGCGGCGCCCGCCGTGATGAGGAGAAAGCCCGGGCCAAGGAACGCATCTTCAGCCACCGCACTGCCGGCCATGTTTGGGAACCGCGCAATCAGCGTCCCGAGCTTTGGGGGCTTTTCAACACGCGGATCAACCAGGGCGAGGGAATGCGCGTCTTCCCGCTGTCAAACTGGACCGAGTTTGACGTGTGGGACTACATCGCCGCAGAGAATATCCCGATCGTCCCGCTTTACTACGCAGCGCTGAGGCCGATCATCCGGCGTGACGGGATGCTGATCATGCGTGATGATGACCGCATGCCGCTCGCCGCCGGGGAAAGCGTTGAGGCGTTGTGGGTGCGTTTCCGCACCATGGGTGACTGGCCTCTCACGGCGGCGCATGAGAGCCGCGCTGAGACCATCGAGCAGGTCCTCCGCGAATTGCGCGAAAGCCGCGTAAGCGAGCGTGCGGGGCGCCTGATTGACAAGGACCAGGAAGCTTCGATGGAACGGAAGAAGCGTGAGGGCTACTTCTGATGAAGGCGGGGATCGAAGACTCCCACTCCCTACTGCGCTTCCTGACATGCGGTTCGGTAGATGACGGCAAGTCTACGCTGATTGGGCGCCTGCTTTATGACAGCCGCTTAATCATGGATGATACGCTTGCCACCATCGCGAAGGATAGCCGCAAACACGGCGCGGTGGGTGAGGATATTGACCTTGCATTGCTGGTTGATGGGCTTGAGGCAGAACGCCAGCAAGGCATTACCATTGACGTATCTTACCGCTTTTTCGCCACCCCGAAGCGTAGCTTCATTGTGGCCGATACACCCGGCCACGAACAATACACACGCAATATGGCGACCGGTGCTTCGAATTCCGACCTTGCCATTATTCTGGCCGATGCGCGCAAGGGCGTGCTGACGCAAACCAAGCGCCATACTTACATCTGCTCACTGCTTGGCATCCGCCATATTGTGCTGGCAGTAAACAAGATCGACCTGATCAATTTCGACCAAGCGACCTTCGACCGGATTGTTGGCGATTGGGCTACCTTCGCCGCCGGCCTTGGTTTCACCTCATTGGTGCCCATTCCGGTTTCGGCGCGCTTTGGCGACAATATCACGCAGCGAAGTGGCAATACCCCCTGGTACCGCGGCCCGTCGCTCATGGATCATCTTGAGAGTGTAGACGTAGACCAAGGCGCGGCGAGCAAGCCCTTTCGCTTCCCCGTACAAAGGGTGAACCGCCCTAACCTCGACTTCCGCGGTTTCTCCGGCACCGTGGCATCGGGGAAGATCGCAATTGGCGACGGCGTGGTGGTGGCGGCATCGGGCCAGCAAAGCCGTATTGCCCGCATCCTTGGTCCGGATGGCGACCAGGCCACCACCGTGGCAGGAGATGCTGTTACGATCTGCCTTGCTGATGAGGTTGACGTCGCGCGTGGCGACCTGCTTGCGCCCCTTGCCGACCGGCCCGATGTTACCGACCAATTCGCCGCCCATCTGCTTTGGATGGATGAGGAGACCCTGCTGCCGGGTCGTCAATATATGATGCGTATAGGCAATAATTGGACCATTGCGTCCGTCACAGCCATCAAGCACCGCGTGGACATCAACACGCTGGGGAAGGCGCCGGCGAAGAAGCTCGACATGAACGAGATTGCCTTCTGCAACCTATCGCTCGCGAACCGCGTTGCGCTTGATCCCTATATTGAAAATCGCGCGACCGGGGCGTTCATCCTGGTTGACCGCTTTACCAACCGCACTGCGGGCGCTGGTATGGTGGACTTCCCCCTGCGGCGCGCTACCAACATTCATGCCGAGCAGTTCCTGGTTGACAAGCATGCGCGCGCTGCTCTCGATCATCAAAAGCCATTGGTGTTGTGGTTCACCGGCCTGTCTGGCTCGGGCAAATCCACCATCGCCAAGGTGGTCGAACAAGCCTTGCATGCGGAAGGACGACACACCTATGCGCTGGATGGCGACAATCTCCGCCACGGGCTGAACCGCGATCTTGGCTTCACTGACCAGGATCGCGTTGAGAATATCCGCCGCGTTGGTGAAGTTGCGAAGCTTTTCGTGGATGCGGGCCTGATTGTGCTTTGCAGCTTCATCTCCCCCTTCCGTGCTGAACGCCGGATGGTGCGCGAATTATTTGATCAGGATGAATTTATCGAGGTTTTCGTGGATACCCCGATCGAGGAATGTGTGCGCCGAGACCCGAAGGGCCTTTACGCCAAGGCAATGAGCGGTGCGATCCAAAACTTCACAGGTGTTTCAAGCCCTTATGAGCCGCCAGAAAATCCTGAACTGCGCGTCAATACCGCCAGCGATTCGCCTGAACAGACGGCTGAGATTGTGTTGAGCCACCTGCGGGGGCTTATTCGCGCCGGTTGAGTGAAGCCGGGCCTGCTGCGCTCCGCAGGTCAGTCATGCAAGTCAGGGCGGCGGTATTTCCGCCGCCAAAATCTGCCCTGATTGGCTTTCCGTGATCAGCAGCGTCACGCCATCGGGCGCGAAGCAACAATTGGTCGGCACGCGGCCAAAGGGCCGACAATCCAGCGCGTAAAGCGGCACGCCATGGGCATCCACGCCCCAGACCATGCCATGGCCGGGATTGGCTATGAAAAGCCGGTCATGCACATCCACCGCCATGCCATCCGGCCCCGACGTGCCGGCGGGTGTGCGGAAGAACAGGTTGGCCTTGCCGATAATGGCATCCGCGCGAAGCGCGAAGCGCCAGACCTCGCAGGAACGGGTCATCGCCACATAGCAATGCGTGCCGGCCTTGTTCAGCGCAATGCCATTGGGGCTTGGGCCATTCGCGATCAGCCGATCAAGCCGCCCATCGGCGCCCAGCCGATAAACCCGCCCGCGTGGGTCCTGCAGGCCGGTCTGGCCTTGATCGGTGAAGAAGATAGCACCTTGCGGGCCAAGCGTGACATCGTTCAGGCCGAGAAACCCTTCACTGCCCACGGTTTCCAATAACGGGGTGATGGAACCGCGCGCCGGATCAAGGCTGAGAAGCCCATGGCGATAATCGGCAATCAGCAGCGCATCATCGGCGCCAAGTGCCAAGCCATTGGGCCAGCCCTCATATTCCGCCAGCACTTCCCAGGCATTCCCAGGCCCGACCAGCAGGATGCGGCCATTCGGGATATCCGTGACCAGGAAGCGCCCCGCGCGATCAAAGCAGGGGCCCTCCAGGAAACTGTCAATCGGCGCGCCGGCGCGATTGGCATCGGCCCAGGATGATCGGCGTAGATTCCGCAAGCGATCCGGCAGGCGGGCAAAGGGGCGGAGCGGGAGCTCCTTGGGGGCGGGGAACCACATGGGATGATCCTACACGAAGCCCCCAGCCAAAGATCAAATACGGGTCTGCCCCGCTTCCTGATGCGGGTTCTGGTGAATGTGCTTCAGGCGCCAGCCAAGGCCGATCATGATGGCCCCCATCGCAATCGCCTCCAGCCCTACCATCCAGATCACCGCGAGCAAGCCCGGCCCGGGGCTCATCAGCATCCAGGCCCCGATTACGATATTCAACGCCCCAAGCAGCCCCAGCAGCACGGAGGAAAGCCGAAAGGCCAGCATCAGCCGCGCGCCCCCGGACAGCAGGAACCAGGCAGCCGTCACAATCAGAAGGCCAATGGCGGAAACCCCTGGTGCAAACAGGATCACCGCTGCCGCGAGCAGGGAGATGATGCCGTCAATCCAAAGCCAGGTTCGGCTGCGCTCACCCGTCGGGTGGCCTCCCTTCACGGCTTGATAGATGGAACCAATGCCATCAATCGCCATCCAGGCGCCCAGAAAGGCCAGGATGAAAGCCAGGCCAAGCCCTGGGAAAAGAAAGACCAAGATACCAAAAATGATGGCAGCCACGCCGCGAAGCATGAAAATCCACCAACTGCCCGCCGCCTGACGGACAAGCTGCATGCCAAAGCGGCCCGTCAAAAGCATGGATTCGGGCGGTGGCGGCGGCGCATTTCCTGACATCAGCTTGTCCCTTGCTTTATTGTTACTGCACCCTGACAGGATGAAGGCAGCTCTGCAATCGCGCGGCACGCAACAAATCCTGGCGCGCAAGGCCTTTCCCCCTTTCCATCCAGCCCCCACCTGTTGAATGATACCCAGGAACGCGAAACAGGGAGTACCTCGCCATGGCAAAATTCGGCCTCAGCCAATCCATTCGTCGTGTCGAAGACCCAAGGCTCTTGAAAGGCGATGGGCAATATACCGCCGATATCAGCCTGGCCGGCGAAGCGCAGGGCGTGGTGCTGCGAAGCCCCCATGCCCATGCGGCGATCAAGAGCATTTCCACTGCCGCCGCTAAGGCGATGCCGGGGGTGCTCGGGGTTTATACGGCCGCCGATCTGGCCGCCGAAGGGCTTGGCCCACTGCCTTGCCTGATCCCGCTGAAGAACAGCGATGGTTCCGCCATTTCCTCAACTCCGCGCCCAACGCTGGCGGATGGCACAGTGCGCCATGTGGGTGATCCGGTGGCCTTTGTGGTGGCTGAAACAGCGAAGGCCGCGCGCGATGCCGCTGAAGCGATTGAGGTGGATTATGAAATCCTGCCTTCCGCCACCGATCTTGCCAGCGCGACCAAGCCGGGCCAGCCGCAGGTTTGGGCCAGTGCGCCGAACAATACCTGCTTCGATTGGCATGTCGGCGACAAGGACAAGACCGATGCGCTGTTCGCCAAGGCCGCGCATGTCACGCGGCTCACGGTGGTGAATAACCGCGTTGTCGTTGCCAGCATGGAAGCCCGCGCGGCGGTGGCGGATTATGATGCGACAAGCGGCAAATGGACTTTGCACACCAATACCCAGGGGTCCTGGCTGGTGCGGAAGCTTCTTGCGGGCAGTGTCTTTAACCTACCGGAAGATCACTTCCGTGTCATCACACCCGATGTTGGCGGCGGCTTCGGCATGAAGCTGTTCCTGTATGCCGAACATGTGCTGACCTGCTTCGCCGCCCGCCGCCTGAAGCGCCCGGTGAAATGGACGTCCGAGCGCACGGAAGCCTTCCAATCAGACACTCATGGGCGGGACAATATCACCGCCGGTGAATTGGCTTTGGATAAGGATGGCAAGTTCCTCGCCCTGCGCACGAAGAATTGGGCGAATATGGGTGCCTACCTTAATACCTTCGCGCCCTTCATCCCAACCGGTGCGGGCACCAAGGTGCTGGCGAGTGTTTATGATTTCGGCGCCATCTACGCCAATGTAGTGGGCGTGATCACCAATACCGTGCCGGTGGATGCCTATCGCGGTGCTGGTCGGCCGGAAAGCAATTATCTGGTGGAGCGCCTGATTGACACCGCCGCGCAGGAAATGGGCCTGGATCGCGTTGCGATCCGCAAGCGCAACATGGTGCCTTCTTCCGCCATGCCTTACGTCTCGGCCATGGGGCAGCGCTATGATTCGGGCGAATTTGCGAAGCTCATGGATACTGCGCTTGAGCGGTTGAATTGGTCCGGGTTTTCGGCGCGGCGGGCGGAAAGCCAGCGGCGCGGCAAAAGGCGTGGCATTGGCTTCGCCTATTACTTGGAAGCGACCGGCGGTGACGCGACCGAAAACGCCGCGGTGCGCTTTGCCGATGATGGGTTTGTGGATGTTTATGTCGGGACGCAAAGCACGGGACAGGGGCATGAAACCGCCTATGCCATGTTGACCAGCCATGAATTGGGCATTCCGATTGAGAAAATCCGTGTACGCCAGGGCGATTCCGAAAGCTTGCCTTCGGGCGGCGGCACGGGCGGTGCGCGCAGCCTTTATTCCGAAGGCCAGGCCATTCTGGTGACTGCGGCTTCGGTTGTGGAAAAGGGCAAGAAGGCAGCGTCCGAGCATCTGGAAGCCGCAGTTGCGGATATTGAATTCACCACGGCCAATGGCCGCTTTGGGGTGGTCGGCACCGATAAGGGAATCGGCATTCTGGAATTGGCCGCCACGCAGAAGGCGCGCGCTGCCAAGGGCCAGGAAGTAACGCTTCTGGACGCGCTGGAAGTGGCGCAGATCAAATCCCACACCTTCCCCAATGGATGCCACGCCGCTGAGGTTGAGGTGGACCCCGATACGGGCATCATCAAGGTCGTGAATTACGTGGTCATTGATGATGTGGGCCATGCGCTCAATCCGCTGATCGTGCGCGGCCAGGTGCATGGTGGGGTGGCGCAGGGCATCGGCCAGGCCATGCTGGAGCGCACGGCCTTTGATGCGGAAAGCGGCCAGTTGCTTTCGGCCTCCTTCATGGATTATGCGCTGCCGCGCGCCGATGATCTGCCGAATATTGACGTGGATTTCATCGAGGTACCCTGTGAGACCAATCCGCTTGGCGTGAAGGGCGCGGGGGAGGCTGGCGCTGTTGGCAGCCCGCCCGCTTTGATCAATGCCGTGGTGGATGCTTTGGCCGGCGATGGCGTGAAGCATATTGATATGCCCGCAACACCGGAAAGCGTGTGGCAAGCCCTGGCGACTTCCAAGGCGGCATAAGGCGAAACGCGCGGAGGGATTTCGCGTCCCTCGCGCGCCCGTTACGCGGGCTTTAGATGTTCCAAAAGGCGCGGCATCAGCTCCACCAGATTGCAGGGGCGGTGCCGCGAATCCAATTGGAAGCGCAGGATCTCATCCCAGCCATCCTTGCAGGCGCCGGTTGAACCAGGCAGCGCGAAAAGATAGGTGCCGCCAGCGACACCGCCCATGGCGCGGGATTGGATAGTGGATGTGCCGATCTTCTGAAAGCTGATCCATCGGAACAATTCGCCGAAGCCTTCGATTTCCTTCTCAAGCACGCGCTTGAAGGCTTCCGGCGTCACATCCCGCCCGGTGATGCCGGTGCCGCCGGTGGTGATCACGCAATCCACGGCAGGGTCCGCAATCCAGCGCCGCAGTACGGCTTCAATCGCGTCCGGATCATCCTTCACAATTTCCCGCGCGACACAGTGATGGCGCGCGGCTTCGATCCTGTCTTGCAAGGTCTGGCCGGAACGGTCGTTTGCCATATCGCGCGTGTCGCTCACGGTCAGCACTGCGATGTTTACGGGCAGGAATTTCAGGCTTTCATCTATCGGCACGGCGGCCTCTCCCTTGGGCAAGCTCCTTTATCATGGGGGTTCGGGCGGCTTGCGACAACGCCCGCTTGCAGGGCGTGGTAAGTCGCGTGACACTGGCCCTAACGCACTCAGGGAAACGCCTTATGACTTGGCAACCGGAAATCGAGGAGCTGAAGCGCCGCCAAGCCATGGCAGAGGCCATGGGCGGGCCGGATAAGGTGAAGCGCCAGCATGATGGCGGGCGGCTGACGGTGCGCGAACGCGTGTTGAAGCTGGTGGATAAGGACAGCTTCCACGAAGTGGGCGCCATTGCCGGGCGCGGCGAATATGACGCCAAGGGCGATCTGGTTATGCTGACACCTTCCAACTGCGTCATGGGCCGGGCGGAGGTTGATGGCCGGCCCGTTGTGGTGGTGGGTGATGATTTCACCGTGCGCGGCGGCAGCGCCGATGCGACCATTCGCGAAAAGCCCATCATGGCGGAACGCATGGCCGCTGAATTGCGCCTGCCGATCATTCGCCTGATTGAAGGCTCGGGGGGTGGTGGCTCCGTCAAAACTATTGAAACCACGGGCCGCGCCAATCTGCCGGGCGGCGTGGGCGGTACGCAGCTTTATCATCTGACGACGCAAAATCTTGGCCTGGTGCCGGTGGTGACCCTTGGGCTTGGGTCGGTCGCCGGGCTTGGCGCGGCGCGGCTGGCGGCGGCGCATTATTCGGTGATGACGAAATCCTCGGCGATGTTTGTCGCCGGCCCGCCAGTGGTCGCGCGCTTGGGCGAAAGTCTGGAAAAGCGCGACCTGGGCGGTTGGGAGATTCAATGCAAGGCCGGCGCGGTGGATGATGCGGTGGAGACAGAAGAAGAAGCCTTTGCTGCCGCGCGGCGCTTTCTGTCTTATCTGCCGCAATCGGTGTTTGAGGTTTCGCCCCGATTGCGCTCGCGCGATGATCCGGGGCGGCGCGACGCCAAGCTGATCAGCGCCATCCCGCGCGACCCGCGCCAAGCCTATAAGATGCGCCCAATCGTCGAAACACTATTTGACAAGGGCAGTTTTTTCGAAATGGGCCGCTGGTTTGGCCGACCCATCATCACGGGTCTTGCGCGGCTGGATGGCTTGCCCGTCGCGGTGATGGCGTCAGACCCCGTCTTCTCCGGCGGTTCCTGGACCGCCGATGCCTGCGCCAAGATCATTCGCTTTGTGGATATGGCGGAAACCTTCCATCTGCCGGTGGTTTATCTGATGGATTGTCCCGGCTTCGCGGTCGGGTTGGACGCCGAGAAAACCGCCACCATCCGCTGGGGCGTGCGCGCCATGGCCGCCGTCAATCAATGCCGCGCGCCCTGGTGCACCGTTATTCTGCGCAATGCCTTTGGTGTCGAGGGTGTCGTGCATCAACCGGCTGGGCGCTATTCCATCCGCTATGCTTGGCCATCCGGGCGCTGGGGATCGCTGCCCCTCGAAGGCGGGATCGAGGCTGCCTATGCGGCTGAGGTGAATGCGGCGACAGATCGCGAAGCGAAAATCGCCGAAATTGATGAGCGTTTGCAGAAGCTGCGTTCTCCCTTCCGTACCGCCGAGGCCTTTTGGGTCGAGGAAATCATAGACCCGCGCGAAACCCGCCCGCTGCTCTGTGATTTCGCGCGCATTGCGGAACCCTTGCGCGGCACGGGTCTGGCTGCACTCACCATGCGGCCCTGATCAGCCTTCGACGACGAGGTCCTTATAGGCATGCCAGGTGGCATGCCCGATCAGCGGCACCACAAGCGCAAGGCCGAGGAAAAACGGCACCATCGCGAAAGCGGTAAACACCACAATCAGCCCGGCCCAGAAGATCATCGCACCCGGATTGGTCAGCACCGCGCGCATGGAAAGCGCAATTGCTTCCATGGCCGAGACATCGCGATCCACCAGCATGGGAATGGAAATTGCCGAGATGGAAAACGCCGCTGCCGCCAGAATGGCGCCCGCGCCGGTGCCGACAATCAAAAACGGCAGAAGCATATCGGACCGCAGCATCGCCATCGGCAAATCTTCCAGGCTTGGCGTGAAATTGATGCCGAACATCAGCATGAAAATCAGCGCCGCCACGCGCACCCAGAACAAGTGCAGGATCACCAACACAACGCCCAGAAAGGCAAGCTGCTGGCCATTGCGCGTGAAGCCTGCAATGCAGGCGCCGAATGTAACGGGCTTGCCCTCTGCACGAAGCCGGCTTGCCTCATAAAGCCCGGTGGCTAGCAAAGGGGCCACCATGAAAAAACCAGCCGAGGCCGGCAGAATCACCCAGGCAGAGCGCACGCCTAGCAGGATGAGTATCAGGAGCCAGCCGGCAGCGGCCAAGGCGCCACCATAGAAAAAGCCAATCCTTGGGTTGGCCATCAGATCGCGCCAACCGGCATTAAGCCAGACCCAGGGACGATCAGGCGCGACCTTCCGAATGGTCAGCCGGCGCGGCGCAATGGCTGCATCGCTTGGCATCAAGACTTCCTCCGCTTGCCCCATAGGCACAAAGCCGGGGCGATTGGGCGTGCAAGTTAGCGCAGAGTCGTTTGGCGAAATTGATCCGGATCAAGGACGTTCTGCGCCTGGAGTTCTTTTCTGCCCCCTGACGCGGCCCGTTTCGAGTCCCGCGTCTTGAGGGAGACTAGATATGGCCGCCATTGCCGCCTCGGCGCGAAGCGCGCCCGGTGATCAGCCCATCATGGTGGAAGGGCCGATCCGTGCCTTCGCCATCGCCACCGCCTTTTGGGGCGTTGTGGGATTTCTGGTGGGCGTTGTCATCGCGCTGCAGCTCGCTTTTCCATTGCTCAACCTGGATCTTGAATGGACCAGCTTTGGGCGGCTCCGCCCGGTGCATACCAGTGCGGTGATTTTCGCCTTTGGCGGCAATGCGCTGTTCTGCACGAGCCTGTTCATCGTGCAGCGCACCTGCCGCGCCAGGTTGTTCGGCGGCGATGACATGGGCTGGTTCCTGTTCTGGGGCTACCAATTCGTTATTGTCATGGCGGCACTTGGCTATGTGCTCGGCATCACCCAGGGCAAGGAATATGCCGAACCGGAATGGTATGTGGATTTATGGCTCACGGTAGTTTGGGTTTTCTACCTGATCGCCTTTGGTGGCACCATCGTCCGCCGCGAAGAACCGCATATCTATGTGGCGAATTGGTTCTTCCTCGCTTTCATCATCACCGTCGCGCTTCTGCATATCGGTAATAATATCTCGATCCCTGTGGGGCTTGGGTCATCGCATTCCTATTCCGCGCCGGCTGGCGTGCAGGGTGCCATGATCCAGTGGTGGTACGGCCATAATGCGGTGGGTTTCTTCCTGACCGCGGGCTTTCTTGGGATGATGTATTACCTGATCCCGAAGCAGGCGGATCGGCCGGTTTATTCCTATCGGCTGTCGATCATCCATTTCTGGACCTTGATTTTTTTGTATATCTGGGCCGGGCCGCACCATCTGCACTACACCGCGCTGCCGGATTGGGCGCAGACGCTTGGCATGGTCTTTTCGATCATGCTTTGGATGCCGTCCTGGGGTGGCATGATCAATGGCCTCATGACGCTCTCGGGCGCTTGGGACAAGCTGCGTACCAATCCGGCTTTGCGGTTCAGTGTGGCGGCGGTCGGCTTTTATGGCATGTCCACCTTTGAAGGCCCGGTCATGTCCATCAAGGCCGTCAATGGTCTTTCGCATTACACGGATTGGACCATCGGCCATGTGCATTCCGGTGCGATGGGCTGGGTTGGGTTCATTTCCTTCGGCGCGCTTTACTACCTTTTCCCTGTGCTGTGGCGGAAAAAAGCGATCTGGAGCGAACGCCTGATTTCCTGGCATTTCTGGATCGCGACCCTTGGCATCGTGTTCTACATCACGGCCATGTGGGTATCAGGCATCATGCAGGGCCTGATGTGGCGCGCCTATGATGAGCTTGGCTTCCTCCAATACTCGTTCGTGGAAACAGTGGAAGCCATGCATCCCTATTACGTCATTCGTGCACTCGGCGGTGTTTTGTACCTGACCGGTGCGCTGATCATGGCCTTCAATTTATGGAAGACCGTCACTGAAGGGGAGGCCACGGAACCCGCGCCGCGCCTTGTCCCTGCCCATGCCGTCGCGGCGGAATAGAAGGAGGATTGGCAAATGTTCCGCTGGCTTCGTGATCACGGCGTCATTGAACGCAATGTTGTCCTGATGGGCGTGCTGACGCTGCTGACGGTTTCTATTGGCGGTCTGGTGCAGATCGTCCCGCTTTTCGCGGTGGAAACCACGATTGAACGCGTGCAGGGCATCAGGCCCTATACACCGCTCGAGCAAATGGGGCGCAATATCTATGTGCGAGAAGGCTGCTATGTCTGCCATAGCCAAATGATCCGCCCATTCCGTGATGAATTGGAACGCTATGGCCATTTCAGCCTGGCGGCGGAAAGCATGTATGACCACCCCTTCCAATGGGGCTCCAAGCGCACCGGGCCTGATCTAGCGCGGGTTGGTGGCCGCTATTCGGATGATTGGCATGCGGCGCATTTGCGCTCACCACGCGCGGTGGTGCCGGCTTCCATCATGCCGCCCTATTCATTCCTGGATCGGCCTTTAGATTATGAACGCGTGGCGGATCATCTGCGCGCCCTGCGTGCGGTTGGTGTGCCTTACACTGATGAGATGATCGCGAATGCCAAGGCCGATGTGGAGGCTCAGGCGCGCCCGGATGCGGATGCCAGTGCCTTCAATGCCCGCTATGCGCGCGCGCGCCAGGCAGCTTTCGATGGCGATCCGGTGCGCATTACTGAAATGGATGCGTTGGTGGCCTATCTGCAGATGCTCGGCACACTCGTGGATTTCCGCGATGTGACGCCGGCGCAGCTCCGTCAGCAATAGGGAGCGTTGAAGATGCAAAGCCTGGTTGAACTCTACCCCGCGCTGCGCGCCCTTTGGGTGGTTTGGTTCTTTGCCTTGTTCCTTGGAATGGTATGGTTCGTCATGCGGCCATCGCGGCGCACGCATTTCGAATCCCAAGCCGATATGCCGCTGCGCGATGACCGCGCGCAGCCCCGTTCGTAAGGAGTAGCGGTGATGCCGACGAAAATCGAAAAAGATAGTCTCAGCGGTCAGAACACCACCGGCCATGAATGGGATGGGCTGAAGGAACTCAATACGCCTTTGCCCAAATGGTGGCTGTGGACCTTCTACGCGACCATTGCTTTCGCCCTGGTTTGGGTGGTGATTTATCCGGCGCTCCCTATTCCAGGCGCGACTGGCACTTCCGGCTGGATCGCGCGTGAAGCGGTGGTGCGGGACGTGCAGCAGGCGGAAGCGCGAATGGCGCCAATGATGTCGCGTATTCGTGCCGCCACCCCAGAACAGATTGCGGCCAACCCGGAACTGCGCGCCTTTGCCATGGCGGGCGGGCGCGGGGCTTTTGCCAATAATTGCGCGGGTTGCCATGGTGCGGGCGGGCAGGGGGCTTTGGGTGGTTTCCCGTCCCTTGCCGATGATGAATGGATTTGGGGCGGCAGCCTTGATGCCATTCATCACGCCATTGTGCATGGCATTCGCGCCAATGAAAGCGATGATCAGCGCCAAAGCATGATGCCACGCTTCCTGACGGATGGCGTGCTGACGCGCGCGCAGGTGAATGATGTGGCAGAACATGTGCTGTCCTTCACCAACCGCGCGATGGATCAGGCTGCGGCCGGACGCGGTGCGGAGCTTTATGCCGATAATTGCGCATCCTGCCATGGCGAAAAGGGCGAGGGGGTCCGCGATGTCGGTGCGCCGCGGCTTTCCGATCAGGTCTGGCTTTATGGCGGCGACAAGGCTTCCATTGTGCAGAGCATTTCCAATGCGCGCGCTGGCGTGATGCCAAGCTGGGGCAAGCGGCTTGATCCCGCCATCATCAATATGCTGACGGTCTATGTGCATAGCCTTGGCGGCGGTGAATAGGAAAAGCGCGGTCACTTCCCATGGGCGAGATCAAAACCCCCGAGAAGCTGAA
>Ga0315900_10006093_pt1 | contig 16331 bp, 17 predicted proteins | sample LakEriMetagenome_FD_203521 | JGI IMG/M metagenome (GOLD analysis project Ga0315900, IMG submission 203521) | Freshwater fungal communities from buoy surface, Lake Erie, Ohio, United States - Buoy 12 MA114 | ecosystem: Environmental > Aquatic > Freshwater > Lake > Lake biofilm | place: USA: Lake...
TCCGGCACCACAATCTCAACGCCGGGCAGATAGTCGGTGGCGAAGCCAATCCCGCAATCCACCATCAGCCATTTGCCCTGATAGTGATAGAGATTGAGGTTCATGCCAATCTCGTTCGAACCGCCAAGCGGAACAAAGAGCAGGTCGTCGTGGTGTTTGGAAAAATCGAAGTTCATGTGCTGGTAACTGGTACTGGTGAGGGGTATGTTTTTTCTATTAATCAATAGCTGGTTTCTTCACTAGCCACCAGCACAATTCATTTCATAAATCTGCTTCAGCCCGATAATGGTGAGATCTGGTTCCACTGATTCGATGGAGGGGCAGGCCTTGGCATAAAGCGAGGCGAGGCCGCCGGTGGCGATCACTTTCATCGCTGCGCCATGTTCCTTGATAATTTTCGAAACCAGCGACTCCACCATGCCCGCATAGCCATAATAAATACCGGATTGCATCGCATGGGTGGTGTTTTTGCCGATCACGCTGCCCGGCGGCTGAATCGCCACATTGGGAAGTTTCGCGGCGGCGCGGTGCAGCGCATCAAGCGAAAGATTCACACCGGGCGCGATGACGCCGCCGAGATACTCGCCCTTTACATTAATCACATCAAAAGTGGTGGCGGTGCCGAAATCAATCACAATAAGGTCTTTTTGGTATTTACGCCACGCAGCAAAGCTATTCACCAGCCGATCCGCCCCAACTTCGCGCGGATTATCGATTTTTACTGAAATACCCAAATCAAGGTTCAGGCGCGGATCGCCAATCACCATCAGCTCGCAGCCGAAATAGCGCCGCGCCAGCTGCCTTAGGTCAAAAATCGCCTGCGGCACCACCGACGAAAGCACCGCGCCCTGAATTTGTTTTGGGTTTAGTTTCTCATGCGTCATCACCTGCGTGAGCCACACACCATATTCATCAGCAGTTCGCTTGGGGTCAGTAGAAATACGCCACTGGCCAAGCAGTTTTTCTGCGTCAAACACGGCAAAAACAACGTTGGTATTGCCAGCATCAATAACGAGCAGCACCTAGGCCTCCGCCGGGAAAATATCCGCCGCGCGGATATATTGGCGCTTGCCATCTTCCAGCCTGAGCACGAGATTACCATGCTCGTCGATGGTTTCGGCGATGCCCTCCAGTTCGCGGTCTGGCAGGCGGGCGAGAACAGGTTTTTTCATGTTCCACGCCACATTCAGCCAGTGTGTGCGGATGCGCGCGAAGCCGCCCGCATTCCACTCATTATAATACTCAATAAAATGGTGAATGAAGCGGGATAAAATAATTTTAGCGCTCACCAGCTCCACGCCGGCTTTGGTCAGGCAGGTCGCAGGAAATTCAGCGTCCTCCGGGTAGCTATCAACATTCACACCAACACCTACCACCACCCAGCTATCACCCGTTTCACCAGCCTGAAACGATTCCAGCAGAATGCCGCCGAGTTTTTTTCCCGAAAGCAGAATATCGTTCGGCCATTTGCAGGCAAGCTCCGCTGGCTCCGGCACGATCGCCTCCAGCGTTTCGTGCACGGCGCAGGCCGCCACAAACGATAGCTCAGAAAAAAGAGCGAGCGGCTTTTCCGGTTTCAGCAGCACCGAAACAAACAGGTTGCCTTCCTCAGAAACCCACTGGCGCCCCATGCGGCCCCTGCCAGCGGTTTGCTTTTTTGCCCAGATGACTGCGCCGTGGCCAGTGCCGCTGCGTGCCAGCCTTTTGGCTTCTTCATTGGTGGAATCCAGCGAATCGAACGACAGCAGGTGGTAATCGTTGAGAAGGTTGGAGACGGGCTTGGTTTTGCTGTTTGGCATATTATGGAACCAAAACACTGGCTGCTATTTTCGCCTGCGCAATTAAAGGAGTTGGCAGCAGGAAAAACAGGAATGTCACCACCGCGCCAAGACCGGAGGCCAGCGGCAGCCAGATGGTTTGTGGCTTGTCAAAGCCCCAGGCTGGCTCGTCAAAATACATCACCTTCACCACTTTAATGTAGTAATAGCAGCCAATCACACTGGTGAGCACACCCACCACCGCGAGCCACACCAGCCCGCTATTAACCGCCGCGATAATCACGAACATCTTGCCGAAAAAGCCAGCAAGCGGCGGAATACCAGCCATGGAAAACATGAAGATCGAAATGGCAATCGCCATCAGCGGATGGGTTTGCGACAGGCCGGAAATATCTTTGATGTCTTCCACTGCATGGCCGCTGCGTTTCATCAGCATCACGCAGCCGAACATGCCCGCGCTCATAAAAATATACACACAAAGATAAATCAGCATTGACTGCACGCCGGCCAGAGAGCCAGTGGCCAGCGCCATCAGCATAAAACCGACATGGCCAATCGAGCTATAAGCCAGCAGGCGCTTGATGTTAGTCTGGACGATGGCGGCGAGCGCCCCCACCAGCATGGAAAGCACGGATGCAGCGATCATCACCTGCTGCCAATCCGCCGCAAGCCCGCCAAATGGTTCGAGCAGCAGGCGGGTAAAGAGCGCCATGGCGGCGATTTTCGGGGCGGTGGCAAAAAAGGCAGTCACCGGTGTCGGCGCGCCTTCATACACATCCGGTGTCCACATATGAAACGGCACAGCCGACAGCTTGAAGCAGAAGCCGACCACGATCAGGATCATGCCAACAATCACGCCTTTGGAAACCTCGCCACTTTCAAGCAGAGCGCCGAGCGCGTCAAACGACACCGTACCGGTAAAGCCGTATAGCAGCGACATGCCAAACAGCATCATGCCGGAAGCCAGCGCGCCGAGCATGAAATATTTCAGCCCTGCCTCGCATGATTTCACCGTATCGCGGCTGAACGATGCCAGCACATAAAGCGCAAGGCTCGACATCTCCAGCGCCATGTACAGCGCAAGCAGATCATTCGCAGAGACCATCAGCATCATGCCGAGCACCGCAAACAGCATCAGGATCACAAACTCAAAGGGGCGGCCGCGCACATGCAGCCAGTCCGACGCCATGACAAACACCAGCACTGCGCTGGTCAGGATCAGCAGCTTGGCAAAGAGGGTAAAACCGTCCACATGGAACATACCGTTTAGAACCGTCTGTGCGCCTTGATGCTGACAAATAACTAAATAGCCCGCGCCAACCAGCGCCACAACGGCAAGCCACATCATGTTATAAGCGGCAGGCTTGCGATACACGCCATAGAGCAGCAGCGCCATGGCCACCAGACAGAGATACAGCTCTGGCACAATCACAGGCAGCGCGGCCATTGTTATATCACCGGTCATGGCTTCATCTCGACTTGTTTAATCAGGTTATTTAGCGACGGTTCCATCGCTTTCAGGTAAGGCTGTGGATAGATACCGATCCAGATAACAAGCGCCACGATGGGGATGAAAATCACTTTCTCGCGCACGTTCATATCCAGCATCGCGCGCACATGCTCGCTTCCGATCTCACCGAACACGACGCGGCGATAAAGCCACAGCATGTAGGCCGCACCGAGCACCACGCCGGTTGCCGCGAAGAATGCCACCCATGTATTCGCCTTAAACGCACCAAGCAGTACCAGGAACTCGCCGACGAAGCCGGACGTGCCGGGCAGGCCAACGGACGCCATGGTGAAGAACATGAAATAAAGCGCGTATTTGGGCATGACTTCCGCGACGCCGCCATAAGCGGAAATCTCGCGCGTGTGCAGCCGGTCATACACCACACCCACGCAGAGAAACAGCGCGCCGGAGACAAGCCCGTGGCTGATCATCTGGATCATCGCGCCCTGAAGCCCCTGCAGGTTCATGGTGAAAATACCGATCGTCACAAAGCCCATATGCGCGACCGACGAATAGGCAATCAGCTTTTTCATATCGGTCTGCACCAGCGCGACCAGCGAGGTGTAAATCACCGCGATGATGGAAAGCGTGTAGATAAGCCAGGTGAAATGGTGCGAAGCCTCCGGCAGCATCGGCAGCGAGAAACGCAGGAAACCATAGCCGCCCATTTTCAGCAGGATACCGGCGAGGATCACCGAGCCGGCGGTCGGCGCCTGCACGTGCGCATCCGGCAGCCAGGTATGCACCGGCCACATCGGCACCTTCACCGCAAAGGAAGCGAGCATCGCCAGCCACAGCCACTGCTGCACATTCAGGCCAAGCGTCGGCGCTTTGGTCATCAGCTCGGGAATGCTGGTGGTGCCAAATTGCAGGTACATATAAAGAATCGCAACAAGGAAGAGCACCGAGCCGGCGAGCGTATAAAGGAAGAATTTATACGATGCATAAATACGGTTTTTGCCGCCCCAGATGCCGATGATAAGAAACATCGGAATCAGCATGCCCTCGAAGAATAAATAGAACATCAGCGCATCCAGCGAGACGAACACGCCGATCACCATCGCCTCTAAAATCAGGAAGTTCACCATGAAGGCGCGCGCCCGCGACTGCACCGTTTCCCAGCTGCACAGAATGCAGATTGGCATCAGGAAGGTGGTGAGCAGCACCATAAAGAGGGAAATACCATCTATGCCTAGATGGTAGGAGATACCAAGCCCGGCAAACCATTCATGTTTTTCTACAAACTGAAACTCGGCGGTGGTGGTATCAAACATCGCCCAGAGCATTAGCGACACAAGGAACGTCAGCACCGTGGTAAACAGCGCGATGGTATGGGCTTCTTTTTTGCCTTGCTCTGCGTTTTCAGCACGGGTGAAAACCAAAATGGCCAGCGCACCAAGGAGTGGAAGAAGAATAAGTGACGTCAGCAGCATGGCAAACACCTCGAACCGTCATTGCGAGCGTAGCGAAGCAATCCAGTTGCAGAAAAAACAAGCTGGATTGCTTCGTCGCTATGCTCCTCGCAATGACATTTTCTTTTTTGCATCTATCCCCCAAACACCACCCAGCTGATCACTGCCATAAAGCCGATCAACATGGCAAACGCATAATGATACACATAGCCGGTCTGCAGGCGGCTGGTGCGGCCGGCAAAAAGCTGTGCCGCAAGTGCCGCGCCATTAGGCATGCCGTCCACCAGCTTTTCATCCCAGAATTTCCACAGGCTCGCCCCCAAACGCTTTGACGGGCGCACAAACGCCGCATCATACAGCTCATCGATATACCATTTATTCAGCAGGAACTGATACAAAGCCGGCATGCGCGCCGCCAGCGCGGCAGGAATGGCAGGATTTTTAATATAAAATACCCATGCCAGCGCAATGCCCGAAAGTGCGACGATGAGCGGCGCGAGCGGCACCCAGCCCGGCACATGGTGCGCCGCTTCAAAAATCTCAAGGCTTGCAATCGTCGCCTGCCAGAAGTTGCTTTCATGCGAGACCAGCCCCAGCGCGTGATAACCGATGATGCCTGAAAACAGCGTGCCGAACACCAGAAGCAGCAATGGTCTCAGCATAATCGGCGGGGACTCGTGCACATGGCTCATCACCTCTTTGCTTGCACGCGGCGCGCCGTGGAAGGTCATAAATAGCAGGCGCCATGAGTAAAACGCGGTCATGAAAGCAGCCGCAATGCCCACCCAGAATGCCCAGCGGCCAATTCCGCCCGCAGCATAGGCCGCCTCTAAAATCATATCTTTGGAGTAGTAACCGGCAAACACGGGAATGCCCGCAAGCGCCAGCGAACCGAGCCACATGTAGCCGTAAGTGACCGGCATCATCTTCCAGATACCGCCCATGCGGCGCATATCCTGCTCGCCGGACATGCCGTGGATCACCGAGCCAGCGCCGAGGAAAAGCAATGCTTTGAAAAACGCATGGGTCATCAGATGGAACATCGCAGCACCATAGGCGCCAACGCCGCAGGCAAAGAACATATAGCCGAGCTGCGAGCAGGTGGAGTAGGCGATCACGCGCTTGATGTCGTTCTGCACGAGGCCGACGGTGGCGGCAAAAAAGGCGGTGAGCGCGCCAACGATGGTGACCACCATCAGCGCCGTGTGCGATTCTTCAAATAGCGGCGACATGCGCACCACGAGGAAGACACCGGCGGTGACCATCGTGGCGGCGTGGATGAGCGCGGAGACCGGCGTTGGGCCTTCCATCGCGTCCGGCAGCCAGGTATGCAGGCCAAACTGCGCGGATTTACCCATCGCGCCAATAAACAGAAGAATACACGCAAGCGTCAGTGCGTGGAATTCCATGCCAAGGAAGTGAAAGGTCGAAGTTTTGTGCGCTTCAATGCCAGCAAAAATCGTATCAAACTGCACGCTGCCAAAGAGCACAAATACCGCGAAAATACCCAGCGCAAAACCGAAATCCCCCACGCGGTTCACAAGGAATGCTTTGATTGCGGCGGCATTGGCTTCTTTCTTTTTGAACCAGAAGCCGATCAGCAGGTAAGAGCACAGCCCCACCCCTTCCCAGCCAAGAAACAGCTGCACGAGGTTATCGCTGGTCACCAGCATGAGCATGAAAAAGGTAAAGAGCGAGAGATAGGCCATGAAGCGCGGCTGGTGCTCATCGTGGCTCATATAGCCGACAGAATAAAGATGCACCACCGCCGACACCCACGTCACCACCACCAGCATCACCGCGGTCAGCGCATCGACACGCAGCGTCCAGCGCACATCAAAATCACCCACCACCATCCAGCTGGCGAGGTTTACCTTATGCACCAGCCCCTGCGCGCCCAGTATCTCGCGCCAGTCGCCGTGAGCAGCGCCATATTTGGCGAATTCCATGAACACCAGGCCGGACATCAGGGCAGCAAGGCACATCGCGCCGCAGGTGATGATATGAGCGGCGCGCGGTGAAATCGTACGCACGGTGAGGCCGACGGCCAGCGCGGCAATGAGTGGCAAAAAGACGATGAGCGAGATCATGCTCTAATTCCCCGCGACTGCGTCCCCCGAAGCCATTTGGCGTAGGGGGAAAGCGGGGATCCTGAATGTCCCACATCTCTGTTACTAGCTATTTCTTTCATCATCATTCTCTCTACAGGTCCCCCGCCTGCGCGGGGGTGTGAATTATCCCTTCATCATATTGACATCTTCCACCGCGATGGTGCCGCGGCTGCGGAAGTAAATCACCAGAATCGCCAGACCAATCGCTGCCTCAGCGGCAGCAACGGTCAGGATAAACATGGCAAAGATCTGCCCTGTCAGGTCGCCGAGCATCACCGAAAACGCCACAAAATTGATGTTCACCGAAAGCAGAATCAGCTCCACCGACATCAGGATGGTGATGATGTTTTTGCGGTTCAGGAAAATGCCGCAAATGCCGATGGTAAAGAGCAGGCTGGAAACCACCAGATAATGCATGATGCCGATGGAGCCGAAGAATAGGTGATCCATAGTTACTCCGTCATCCTGTGCGAGCCGAAGGCGAGGCACAGGATCTCATGCTGCACTGGATCCTGCGCTGCAGCTATGCTGCCCGCAGGATGACAAAACACCATCATATCCCCCTCCCGGGCTCAACTTTTTTAATCTCCATCGCATCCTCGCGCTTGCGGTTCATCTGCGCCGCAACGCTCTGCTTGCGCACGCCTTCGCGGGAGCGGAGCGTCAGCACAATCGCGCCGATCATCGCAATGAGCAGGATAATGCCCGCCATCTGGAACGGGTAGAGATACCATGTGTAAAGCACCTGCCCGATCGCTTCGGTGTTAGTGACATCCGCAGGGCTGGGAATCGCGTGCGCCGCATCCGCTTTCTGGCCGCCATCTTTGAGGGAAATGGAATACACAAAAATGAGCTGGAACAAAATAATGGCGGCGACGCCAAGGCCAAGCGGCAAATATTTCTGGAAACCCTCGCGCAGCTCGGCAAAATTAATATCGAGCATCATCACCACAAACAGGAACAGCACCGCCACCGCGCCGACATACACAATCACCAGCGTCATCGCGATATATTCTGCGCCGATAAGCACAAATAGCCCCGCTGAATTGAAAAAAGCGAGAATGAGGAAAAACACCGAGTGCACCGGGTTTTTGCTCGAAATCACCATCAGCGCGGAAAACACTGTCACGGCCGCAAAAAGGTAAAATACAATGGTGGGGAGGAGTTCTTGCACTTAAACCCCCGTATAAGCGGGGGTCCTGCCCGCTGTTATGTGATTCAAACCAACATTCAACATATACATCTCTTTACTCTACAGGATCCCCGCTTTCGCGGGGATGAGGTTTATCGATACGCCGCATCCGCGCTGAGGTTCGCTGCAATGGCGGTCTCCCAGCGCTCGCCGTTTTCGAGCAGTTTGTCTTTGTTGTAAAACAGTTCTTCGCGCGTGTAGGTGGCGAATTCAAAATTCGGGCCTTCTACAATCGCATCCACCGGGCAGGCTTCCTGACAAAAGCCGCAGTAAATGCATTTGGTCATGTCGATATCGTAGCGGGTGGTGCGGCGGCTACCATCGGCGCGCGCCTCGGCTTCGATGGTGATGGCCTGCGCCGGACAGATGGCTTCGCAAAGTTTGCAGGCGATACAGCGCTCTTCGCCGTTCGGGTAGCGCCTGAGCGCATGTTCACCACGAAAGCGCGGGCTAAGCGGCCCCTTTTCGTAAGGGTAGTTGATGGTGACTGGTTTTTTAAACATGTATTTCAGCGTCATCCAGAAGCCGGAGAGAAGTTCTGTGAGCAGAAACGCGCGGGCGGTTTTATCTAGAGTCATGAAGGGTTACCTTGCGTAGACAACATAAGCGGACACCAGCACTACCCAAACCAGCGACAAAGGCAAGAACACTTTCCAACCAAGGCGCATCAGCTGGTCATAACGATAGCGAGGCAGGGTAGCGCGTGCCCAGATGAAGATGAACAGGCAGAAGAAAACCTTGCCAACAAACCACAAGACGCCGGGGATAAAGTCCAGCGCGGCAATCGGCGCATACCACCCACCAAGGAACAGGATGGTGATCATGCCGCTCATTAAAATCATGTTCATGTATTCGCCGAGGAAAAACAGCGCAAAGCTCATCGAGGAATATTCCACGTTATAGCCAGCGACCAGCTCAGCTTCCGCCTCCGGCAGGTCAAACGGATGGCGGTTGGTTTCCGCGAGCGCCGAGATAAAGAACACGATAAACATCGGGAAAAGCATCCCAACCGCATGCCAGTTTGCGATACCGCCCGCCTGCGAACGAACGACTTCGCCGAGATTCAGCGAGCCCACAAGGAGCAGCACGGTGACAATCACAAACCCGATCGACACCTCGTAGGATACCATCTGTGCGCTGGAGCGAATAGCGCCAAGAAACGCATATTTCGAGTTGCTCGCCCAGCCGGCCATGATGATGCCGTACACGCCGAGGCTTGAGATCGCGAAGAGATAGAGAATGCCGACATTGATATCGGCGATGACAAAATTTTCCGAAAGCGGAATCACCGCCCAGCCGAGCAGCGCCAGCGCAAAGGTCACCATTGGCGCGGCGATGAACACAATCTTGCTGGCCTGCGTCGGCCAGATGGTTTCTTTGAAAATGAGCTTCAGCCCGTCAGCAAACGGTTGCAGCAGGCCGAAAAATCCCACCACGTTAGGGCCTTTCCGAAGCTGCATCGCGGCGATGACTTTGCGCTCATAATAGGTCGTCATCGCCATCGCGATCATCAGCGGCACCGCCACCAGCAGAATCTTGCCGATGATTTCTAGGAGTGGCCAGATGGTTTCAAAAAACTCGGTCATGCCGCCCTCTTCACACCGCTTGCTTCGCGCAGGCACTCGCCCATCGTGCGCGAGGCACGGGCGATGGGATTCGTCATGTAGAAATTAGTGATAAACGGTTCAAACGGCGCGCCATTAATCGCGCCGGGATTTTTGGCTGCTGGCTGCCATGGCGTTTCAGTCAGTTGACCAATGGCGGCAAAGCTTGGCGCGAGTTTTGTCATGCGGGCGCGCAGCTGGTCGAGCGAGTTGTAAGGCAGTGGCTTGCCGAGCACATCGGAAAGCGCGCGAATGATTGCCCAGTCATCTTTAGCCTGCCCTGGCGGAAACACGCAGCGCTTCGCACGCTGGGCGCGTCCTTCAAGGTTCACGTAGGTGGCGTCTTTTTCCGTATAAGCAGCGCCAGGCAGAATCACATCGGCACGCTGCGCGCCATCATCGCCGTGGTGCCCCTGATAAATCACGAAGGTGCGGCCAAGCAGGTTCATGTCAAATTCATCCGCGCCGAGCAGATAGACCAGCTTCAGGGTTTCTTTTTTGCAGCCGTCAAAGATGCCTGCCATGTCCTTGCCGTCTTTGGCTGGTACAAAACCCGCATCCAGCGCGCCGACGCGGCCTGCCGCATGATGCAGCACATTAAAGCCGTTCCAGCCTTCGCGTATCATGCCACATTTTTCTGCCACCAGTTTGGCGGTCTGGAGCGTGGCCTGACCGTCGCTGCGGGCGAGTGCAGCGGTGCCAAGAATAAGCATCGGATTTTTTGCCGCTGCCAGAACATGAGCCAGCGGGTGACGACCGGATGCGATGTCGGCGAGTGTGCGAGGATCCTGACCGAGCGTTTCATAGCCATAGGTCAGATCAAGCTCCTGACCAATGGAGAAAATACGCAGCTTACCGGTCAGCCATGCCTTGCGGATGCGTGCGTTGACCAACGGCGCTTCCCAGCGCGGGTTCGCGCCCACCAGAAGCAACACATCCGCCTGCTCAATACCAGCGATAGAGCTGTTAAACAGGTAGTTGCTGCGGCTGGAGGGATCAATCTGCGCGCCTTCCTGACGGCAGTCGCGGCTCATCACGCCCATGCTGTCGAGCAGGTCGCGCAGTGCGGTGGCGCTTTCGGCGCAGACGAGGTTGCCGGCAATCGCCGCCATCTGCTCAGGTTTCAGGTGCTTCATTTTGGCGGCAATCGTGGCGAGTGCGTCCTGCCAGCTGGCTTCTTTCAGCTTGCCATCCGCGCCACGAACATAAGGACGATCAAGGCGCTGGGCTTTCAGGCCATCGCAGGCGTGGCGGGTTTTGTCGGAAATCCACTCTTCGTTAATCGCTTCGTTCACACGCGGCAGCACCCGCAGCACCGCCTGAGCGCGGCTATCCACGCGGATGTTGGAGCCTACCGCATCCATCACATCAATGGTTTCGGTTTTTTTCAGCTCCCATGGGCGGGCAGCGAACGCATAAGGTTTGCTGGTGAGCGCGCCGACCGGGCACAGATCCACCATGTTGCCAGAAAGTTCTGATGTCAGGGCTTTTTCCACATAGGTGCCGATTTCCATATGCTCGCCGCGGCCAAACGCGCCAAGCTCCGGCACACCGGCCACCTGCGTGGCAAAGCGCACGCAGCGTGTGCAGTGGATGCAGCGGGTCATCTGCGTTTTAATCAGCGGGCCCATATATTTATCTTCGACAGCACGCTTCATCTCTTTGTAGCGGCTGATACCGGTGCCGTAAGCCATGGCCTGATCCTGCAAATCACACTCGCCGCCCTGATCGCAGATCGGGCAATCCAGCGGGTGATTAATCAGCAGAAATTCCATCACCCCTTCGCGGGCTTTTTTCACCATCGGCGAGTTGGTTTTCACCACCATGCCATCGGCGCAGGGCAGCGCGCAGCTTGCTTGTGGCTTTGGCGGCCCCGGCGAAACTTCAACGAGGCACATGCGGCAGTTGCCAGCAATCGAAAGACGCTCATGGTAGCAGAAGCGCGGAATCTCGATACCCAGCTGCTCGCAGGCCTGAATCAGCACCGTGCCGGGTGCAACTTCGATTTCTTGTCCGTCAATGGTCAGTTTTGGCATATGTCATATCCCCGCGAAAGCGGGGATCCTGTCGCTGTTAAATGGATGTTGGCTAATTTCAACTCTGTATCTCCTACAAGATTCCCGCTTATGCGGGAATAAAGATATGGGCATAATCTATTACACACGTTTCTGTGCCAGCTGGTTGATGAGATCAAATGCTTTTTCCTTGAGCATCTCAAACTGCTTAGCATTAGCTTTCTTAAATTTCACTAAACTTGAATTGCCTTTTCTTTCATCCGAGCTGCGGCCGGAGCGAACAAACTCAATCGAACCCATACCGAGAAGCAACGGTGGTTTAAAGGTCACTTCTGAAATCGCCGCAAGCGGAATTTCGTTTCTGGCATTCAGCCCGAATTTAAACATATTAAAAACGCCAGGGCGCGTGATCACGATGCGGTCGCTGAGAAGCTCCACCTCGCCGTCAAAACCTTTTACCTTCATCAGCAGCTTGGCCATATCAACTCTCAAAATCCTGTCTGGTTAATCCTGATTGCTTGATGATCGATCCATACGTGCCAATCGGCATATCTTTTCTGGGATGCGGCACAATCACCTGCTTTCCTTGTTTTTGTAGTTTCACATGACTTCCATTTTGTGAGCGAATGATAAAACCATGACGCTCAAGCACACGAAGTATTTCTCTTGAGCTGGCCATAAGTTAGTTTTTAATCAATTGTTCGGTGAGCATCACCATTTCAATCGGTATATACTCCGGATTGTCATTGTCCTCAAAATAAAGTTCCAGCGCTTCTTTCATGTTTTTCTGCGCTTCATCGAGCGTTTCACCAAAGGTTGAAAGCTCAAAGTTAAGGCATTTAGTCACGAAATACTCGCCTTCTTTGTAAATGACATATTTAACGTTGTGCATATGGTCTCCTCTATGCAGCCCTTTTACCACTATATTCATGAATCCTGCGCTCGATTTCCGGGCGGAAGTGTCGCACGAGGCCTTGCACTGGCCACGCCGCAGCATCACCCAGCGCGCAGATGGTGTGGCCTTCAATACGCCCTGCCACGTCGAGCATCTGGTCGATTTCTTCGATCTTCGCCTGGCCTTTCGCCATACGCTCCATCATGCGCCACAGCCAGCCCGTGCCCTCGCGGCAGGGCGTGCACTGGCCGCAGGATTCATGGGTATAAAACTGCGATAGGCGGGCAATCGCCTTCACAATATCAGTCGATTGATCCATGACAATCACACCCGCCGTGCCAAGGCCGGTTTTGGCGGCTTTCAGCGAATCAAAATCCATGAGCACGGTTTCGCAGATGTCTTTGGGAATCAGCGGTGTGGACGAGCCGCCGGGGATAATCGCCAGCAGGTTGTCCCAGCCGCCGCGAACACCACCCGCATAGCGCTCAATCAGCTCCTTCAGGGGAATGCCCATTGCCTCTTCAACATTGCAGGGTTTGTTCACATGGCCAGAGATACAGAACACTTTGGTGCCGGTGTTGTTGGGGCGGCCAATGCCAGCAAACCACGCAGGGCCGCGCCTGAGAATGGTCGGCACTACGGCAATCGTTTCCACATTGTTCACCGTGGTCGGGCACCCCCACACACCGCAGGCCGCCGGGAAAGGCGGCTTAAGGCGCGGCTGGCCTTTTTTACCTTCGAGTGACTCGATGAGCGCCGTTTCCTCGCCGCAGATATACGCGCCAGCGCCTTCATGCACAAAAATATCGCAGTCAAAGCCAGAGCCGCAGGCATTCTTGCCGATCAGGCCTGCGTTATAGGCCTCATCAATGGCGTGCTGCACATGCTTGATCTCTTCGGCAAATTCGCCGCGAATGTAAATATAAGCCGCCACCGCACGCATGGCAAAGCAGGCAATCAGGCAGCCCTCGATGAGCTTGTGCGGCTCGTGGCGCATCATATCGCGGTCTTTGCAGGTGCCCGGCTCGCCCTCATCGGCGTTGACCACCAAATAGCTCGGCCGGCCATCGGACTGCTTGGGCATGAACGACCATTTCATGCCGGTGGCAAACCCTGCGCCGCCGCGGCCGCGCAGGCCGGAAGCCTTGACCGCCTCGATGATGTCCTCGGGGCTATGGCTTAAAATCGCCTTGGTGTTATCCCAGTCGCCGCGTGCTCGCGCGCCGCTCAGGCGCCAGTCTTCAAAGCCGTAAAGGTTGGTGAAAATACGATCCTGTGCTGCTAACATTTTACTCGTCTCCTGCCGGTTCGCTTGATTTACGGCCGCTTTGTGGGCCCGGCTTTGGTTCATAGCCAAGGATCAGCTGATCAATCAGCTTGCCCATGGTCTCTGATGTTAAATCTTCATAGTAATGCTCGCCGATCTGACACATGGGCGCATTCACGCAGGCGCCAAGGCACTCGGCTTCTTTCAGTGTAAACCTGCCATCCGGTGTGGTGCCCCCCATCTTGATGCCGAGCTTTTTTTCGCATGCCGCGATAATCGCATCGGAACCGCGCAGCCAGCAGGGTGTGGTCGTGCAGACCTCGATCATGAATTCACCCACCGGCTCGAGGTTATACATGGTGTAAAACGATGCCACCTCATAGACGCGCACTGGCGGCATTCCCAGAATAGACGCGACATAGTCCATTGCCGGTTTGCTCAGGTAATTATGGTTTTGTTTCTGTGCGAGCATCAAAAGCGGCATGACAGCGCTTTGCTGTTTACCTGCCGGGTAGCGGGCGATGATTTCCTCTGCCCGGCGGAAATTTTCGCGGGTAAAGGAAAAATCTGGTTCAGATGGTGCGTGATGGCTGATTTTTGCGGTCATGGCGTTGCTTTTTTTGCGTGGGGTGGGCGTCCTCTCGGACGGTTGAAGTTGTGATAGACTCGAAGAACACGTGCGGTCGCTTCCTGACCGTCCTGCGGCGCAGGGGGCATCAGCAGCAATCGTCCTTTTTTAAATTCGCCAACATCATTCGCAACAATAAAACATGCCATGGTATCGATGTGCTGCCCTTCATTATAAAAATACACAAAGCCTTCATGCACCGCATACTGCGTAAGCGGGTCACCCTCTTTGCGATTAAAGCTTTCGTAGAAAGCTTTCCTGTCGCTCATTCTTTGTGCCAGCTTGAGAGGGCGGTAAGTGCCATTGGCAGCAAAATGAAAGAACTGTAGCGGCGCTGCGCGAAAATCAGCGCTCTCACCGCCGGCAGGTTGTTCATAGAGTTTTTCTAGCCGGTAATAGCCCCACAGATCGCCGGGTTTACATGGCGCAGATGGCGGCAATGTGGGAAATATATTGCTCAGCGGCGAAGGATTTGCGGCAGGCGCAGCAGAAGCTGCGGGCGCGGTGAGTGCTGGTGGCATGATAGCCGCAGGGTTCGGCGGCGCAGGCGCGGCGGAAGCTTCACTACCTTGGGGCAGCGGTTGTGCAGCAACGGCAGATGTCAGGCCACAAACCAGCAGCAAAGCCAGCAGTACGAGCCTCATCGATCGATCTCCCCGAACACGATATCCATCGTGCCGATGATCGCGGTGACATCCGCGAGCATGTGGCCTTTGCTCATAAACTCCATTGCCTGCAGGTGGGCAAATCCCGGAGCACGAATCTTGCAGCGATACGGCTTGTTCGAGCCATCCGCCACCACATACACACCAAACTCACCTTTAGGCGCTTCCACAGCCGTGTAGGTCTCGCCGGCGGGAACATGGTAACCCTCAGTGTAAAGTTTGAAGTGATGAATCAGGCCTTCCATCGATTGCTTCATCAGGCCGCGCTTAGGCGGGGCAATCTTCGGATCATCGGTCACCACCGGGCCAGACGGCATCTGATTCAGGCACTGCTCAATGATTTTCAGCGACTGGCGCATCTCTTCCATACGGATAAGGTAGCGATCCCAGCAATCGCCATTTTTACCGATGGGCACATCAAAATCCAAACGATCATAGATTTCATAAGGCTGGCTTTTGCGCAAATCCCACGCAATGCCTGAGCCGCGCAGCATCGGCCCCGAAAAGCCCCAATCCATCGCTTCCTTGGCAGACACCACGCCAATATCCACCATGCGCTGTTTGAAGATGCGGTTTTCGGTGAGCAGGTCGTCCACATCATCAATAATTTTGTAAAAGCCCTGAACAAACTTCGCGATATCATCGGTCAGGCCGGCGGGAATATCCTGATGCACGCCGCCCGGACGAATATAGGCGGAGTGGAACCGTGCGCCCGAGGCGCGCTCATAAAATTCGAGCATTTTCTCGCGCTCTTCGAACATCCATAAGAGCGGCGTCATCGCGCCAACATCAAGCGCTTGCGTGGTGACGTTCAGAATATGGTTGAGGATGCGCGTCAGCTCGCAGAACATGACGCGGATATATTTTGCGCGCTCAGGAATCTCACAGCCCAGCAGCTTTTCCACCGCCAGCGAGAAGCAGTGCTCCTGACACATCGGCGAGACATAATCCAGCCGGTCAAAGTAAGGCAGCGCCTGCAAATAAGTTTTATGCTCGATCAGCTTTTCGGTGCCACGATGCAGCAGGCCAATATGCGGATCGGCGCGCTCCACCACCTCACCATCCATCTCCAGCACGAGGCGTAGCACACCATGCGCCGCCGGATGTTGCGGGCCGAAATTAAGCGTGAGGTTTTTGAGGTCGACGGTGGGCTGGGTCATAGTTAGTGGCTGTGACGGTGGCAGTGACGGTGCTAAAAAAATTTACCTGATCAATTAGTATCATAGCCAAGTTTCTTTTCAAGCGCATTGCTGA
>Ga0315900_10006096_pt1 | contig 16325 bp, 20 predicted proteins | sample LakEriMetagenome_FD_203521 | JGI IMG/M metagenome (GOLD analysis project Ga0315900, IMG submission 203521) | Freshwater fungal communities from buoy surface, Lake Erie, Ohio, United States - Buoy 12 MA114 | ecosystem: Environmental > Aquatic > Freshwater > Lake > Lake biofilm | place: USA: Lake...
CAGCGCAAAGTCGAGTACGCCAGACTGCTGGAGGAGGAGAAGGCGAGTGGCGTTCGCGACCGCGAAGCGAGAAACAACGCCGAGCAGCGAGCAGACGAGTGGTTCCACGAGGAGGTGGCACGCAGGACCGCATCTCAGTCCGGTGCGGCACCGCTTCCCGACGCGGCCGGCCCGCTCGACCCGCCTCCCGCACAGCCGTCTCCGGCGGCGGTGGATGCCGACACTCCGGCCACAGGAACGCCAGTTGAATCCGACGCTGCTGCCCAGCGGCAGGCTGACAACGCAAAGGACGAGGCCGCCAAGAAGGCTGTCACTGGCGAGGGCACTGACGGCCAGCAGCCGGCGCCGGGACCGACTCCGCGAACGTGGGGGCAATGGCTCTGGAGGGCAGGAAAAATCGGAGGGGGCCTCACTGCGGCCGGGACCGGTGGGCTCTACGTCATGCAGCCCAAGAGTGGGCCGGCTCCGATTGACATTCCGCCGTCGTCCCCTGTGCCGCCCCTGCCGCCGGGCTTCCTGACGGGCAGTGGCACCGCAGGCGATCCAGCCGCCGATGAGGCCGCTGCCATCGAGCGGGCTCTGGAACGCATTCGTGGCGGTCGGTCTTCCTCGACTCAGTCCGCCCCGTACGCCACGATTCAAAACCCAACCATGTGGAGGTAGTCATGATCGGCACGTCAGACGCAAGGTTGGTTCCGGGTCGCATCCCCGACCTGCTGAAGGAAATCGAACGCCGCCGGCAGAACGGGGAAGCGGAGTCGCCCTTATCGCCGTCCCTGCCGCCGCCGGCTGCGCCCACCTCCGCCGCATCGGCCGCTCCCCCGCAGGAGCGTCCGGCCGCACCGTCGTCTCCTTCTGGCATCCTGCCCGGCGAGGAGCAGGTGCAGACGATGGACACGTTCCGCCAACTGACGCCCGCGCAGCAGGCCGCCATGCGGCGACTGCACGAGCAGCATTCCCCAGCCAGCGATTTTGAGGAGTGGCTGGCGGAGGGGTACGGAGAAGACACGCCGCAGAGCCGACTGAAGGCGATGCAGGATCGCAGCGGCACGGTGCCAATCGTGTCGGCGCCCGGTGTTGACGTTGCGCCGGACCTGACGCTGCCGGCCGGAGCCCGCTCGCCGCTGGCGGATCAGCGGGTCGCGTCTGGCAAGCCTCTGCCGGAGGGCCGCGACCCGAGCCACTACAGCCCCGAGCAGTGGAGGCGGATGAACCGCAACATCCATGCCCCTGACGTACCCACCAAGCCGTTTGGCGGCACGTGGGTGGTGGGCCCGGACGGCGAGTTGTCCGCTCGTGCGCCGGACCCCTCCCTTATGGCGGCGGCCGAACAGGCGAAGGCAGCGCACGGAGAATACTCCATGCCGCACATCGTGGCGTTGGGGAATGCCTACGGCATCGACGTGGCCCGGTACGGCGACGACCTCGACTTGCTGCGTGCGGACGTTGCCCGTGAGGAAAAGCGACATAACAGCCTGAGCAAGCGATACGACGCTGTGAAGACGCCGATGGGCGGATACCGCTACACGCCCAACTTCTCAACGCGAGCCGCTGGGCTGGCACGAGACAGAGAGCAGTTTGCTGGCCGAATCAACAGGCGATACGCCGGCATGGGCGGAGACTCGCCGGACAAAGGGCTCGCCGCCAATCAAGACGGGACGTTTGCGGATCGCACGCGGGCCATGGCTAACGCCCCGCAGGTGGATTCCGCACTGAGCCGGCTTGAGGCGGCGAGGGCCATGGACGATTCCGATCCTGCCAGAAAGAAAGCGGCTATCGCATCGGCAGAGGCGGATGTTCTACGCGCACACGAGCAGGCAATGGCTCAAATGCGGTCCATGAACAAGGCGTTGCGGGAGCGGTTCAACGAGAGCGCCGTTCGCACGCAGAGGGCTCGCCTCCAAAACGAGACGATCACCCGCGACATGAACAACCCTCGCACGCGGCAGGGCTACTACGTCCGCAGTTTGCAGGCAGCGAAAAATTCTGCTGAAAGAGGCTCCGTCAACGACGCCTTCGGCAACCCGGAGGCTGCTGCTGGCGAGCGTCAGTTGGCCGCGCAGGAGGCCGCACTCGCAGCGGCGATTGAGCAAAAGCGTGTAGATGCCGAGATTGCTGAGCGGAACAAGCCCAATCCTGCCCGCGACATGGAAAAGGTGATGCGCGACGCACTGGCACAGCCGGCTGGGCCGTTGCAGCGTTCCGCCGTCAAAGCGGCTCTTATCGGTGCCGGCATGGCCACGCCGGAAAACGCGGACAAGGAAGCGGACAGGGTTATTGCCGACCACGAAACCAGCCGCAATCCCAGCGGCGAAACGGCGAAGAAGCGGTTGCACAACTTGGCGTGGTCTGGAGACTGGGATGGATTCATGCGCGTGGCCCGGATGATGGGATTGAACGACCAGCAGGCTGTGGCGGTCTGGGAGCAGAGCCGTCCGCTGGCGACGGCATGGGGTCAGATGTGGCCCGGCGGCGTCTTCAGCGGCGGGGCTCCGTCTCAGCCTGCCGCTCCGCCGATGACTGCCGGGCCGTCGTCTCCGCCCGGAGCAAGCGGGGGTAAGTGATGCTCCCAAACCAGAACCCGATCCGGCGGCGGCAGACTACGTTCATGCCGCTGTTTGACGAGGGCTTACTTGCCGACGAGCGGGTGTCTGCGGATGCCGTGACGCCGGAGGAGAGAGACTCCGTCCTGTCCGACATTGGGCAGTTCACGGGCGGCACCGTTGCCCGTTTGGCGGATGCGCTGTCCCTGCCCGGCGACCTGTGGCGTGGGCAGTTGGCCGGCAAGCCGGGCGAGCGAGTGACCGGACGCGACCTCCTGCGCTCCGCCGGGATCGCTGGCCCGGAGGATACATGGTGGAACTTCGCGGGGGGGCTGGCGGCGGATGCAATCACCGATCCGCTTTCTGTCATGACCGGCCCCGCAAAGGCTCTGACGCCCGCAGGGAAAGCCGCCGCACGGCTGGCTGGCCCGGTGGGTAGCCTGCTCGACACGGCCCCTACGGCCCTGACGCGGAAGGCCATCTCGACGGGGATGGCAGACAGTGCCCTGCCGATGGTGGCTCGCCGGACCAAAGACGCCCTGCAAGCCACTGGCAGGAAGATCAGCACGCTGGACCCGGCGACCGTCGGCCGGCCGCTCTACGGGGTTCGTACGTCCCGGCGGGCAGGCACGCTAGACGACCTCATCAAGTACGCCGACGACCCAGAGGCGGCCGAGAAGGCGGCCCGTCAGATGCTTGGCGACAATCAACTCAACGCCCTGCGGAATCAGCCGCTCGCCAAGTCGTTTGGCGTGGGCCTTCCCATGTCGGACCCCATGATCGTCGGGGACTTTCTGGGCAAGGGGTTTGGCGACACGTACGCCGACGTGCTGGACACGGCCGGGCAGGCGCTCCGGTGGTCTGCACCGGGCCGCATGACGGCAGCGTTGTTCGACAACCAAGTGGGCGGGTCATTTGATGCAGAGGAGCAACTCACCAACGTCGCCAACTGGCAGGCCCGCAAGGTCGGCGGGGATGCTGCGACAGGCGACCACATGCTGCAACTGGCCCGGCTGCGGCTGGCTCACCCGGAGGTGTTCGCGGACGAGGAGGGCAACCGGGCGCTGGGGCGGTATCTGGAGGGCCCGGCAGTCCGGAAGGCGGAGGACGTGACCTACGTCGAGTCCCGCCCGCAACTCAAGGCATACGCCGACTACTGGGCCACCAGCCGCCAGAAGTCACTGGCCGAATCCCGCACCTACGGGCTCAACGGAATCCCGCTGACGGACAAGTACGGCATCGACTACCTGCCACGCAAGGCGGACCCGGCACTGGAACTGGCGGCGAGGGGCGACCGGAAACTGGGTCAGTTGCTCTCGGTGTTTGCACCCGACGCCTTGCAGCGGAAGTCCTACTTGCAGGTTCCGGGCGGCAGGGACACGATCATCGACCTGTCCCGCGACACGCAGGTGTCTGGCTCCAAGCGTGCCCTCCAGCGGGAGGTCGATGCGTCGGCGTACATCCGCAACAAACTCAACGGCATGGTGTCTGGCGACATGCCGCAGGTGTCGCGGCAACAGGCCGACCGTCTGGCCCGCCTGCTGGCCCGCCTGCCGGACGACGTGGTGCAGAAGTCGCCGCTGTTTGGGCAGCACCCGACCGAAATGATCGGCTCGTACCTCACGAGCAAGGGCCAGAACATCGGGACGGCCAAGACGCTGCTCGACTCGCTGGCGACGTTCGCCGTCAACACGCCCGCCAAAGAAGTCGCGGGTAGCCGGCACCTCACGCTCCCGGCAGCGCTCAAGAAACTTGGGCTCCGCACGTACGAGGACAGCACTGACGACTTGTTTGAGGTGATTGGCGAGGGCGCGGATGCCGTGACCCGTACGATCCCACAGCAGTCTGGGGCCGCCGCTCAGATGCGAGACAGGCTTGGCAAACTTCTGGGCGTTGAGCCGGACAGTATTAGCCTCAACAACTTCTCCATCCCCGAAGAACACATCGACCGCCTGACGAGGGCCCGCGACCTGTACAGCACGGGCGATGCCCCCTCCAAGTTCATGCAGGCCCTCGATCACGTCACGACCGCTTGGAAGGGCTCGATCTTGGCGTGGCCCTCCCGAGCGATCCGCGACCTGTACAGCGGCAACGTGAGCAACTGGCTGGAGGGGGCATGGGATTCCGATTCCCTGTCGGCCGCCAGCGGGCTGGTGATGAGCGGCCCGCAGGCCCGTTCGTTTCTTGACGAACTGTCGAAAGTTCCACGCTGGCAGGGCAACGACGGCGTGGCCCAGTTCTACGCCGACCTGTCACGGGCAGGGATCGTCGGCTCCGGGCAGTCCACCGACATTGGAGCCAGCGTCCTCAACAAGACGGCTGGCGGCCAGATGGTCGGCATGGACCCGATCAGCCTTTCGTCCATCGGCAGCGAACTGAAGAAGGGCTGGAACGGCAAGGACTTCCTCACGTGGCGGTCCTCGCTCAAGCCGCTGGCCGAGACGCGGAACCCCGTGATGCGGGCCAGCGAGCGGCTCAACTCGCTGACCGATGGCATCAACCGCATCTCCGGCTGGATGGCACTCGTCAAGCAGGGCGTGGACCCGATGGCTGCGGCGGCCCGCATCAAGCGTGCCCACGTGGACTACTCGTCGCTCTCCTCGTTTGAGCGCAACGTGATGAAGCAGGTGTTCCCATGGTATTCCTACCAGTCAAGAATTTTTCGTGAGGTTCTAAGGCAAATCGCAGAGCGGCCGGGCGGTCGGTACGGCCAGTTGTTGCAGGCGACGGAGCGGGCACAGGATTCGGGCGAGGACTCGTACGTTCCCGCTGGACTGCGGAGTCAGTTTGCCTACGCCGTGCCGGCGGAGTTTGGCGGCCAGCCTGCTCCCGGCACGCAGACCTACGTCACCGACTTGGACTTTCCGGGCTTCGACCAACTCAACATGCTGGAGTTGGCACCGACGCTGGCCGGCACGGGCAAGGGGATCGGCCGCCAGATCGGGATGCAAATGCACCCGCTTGCCCGTCTGGGCCTTGAGTCTGTGACCGGCCAAGACCTGTTCACAAACCGGCCGATTGGCGAATCCACCTCGACGCTCGACGCCATCGCCCGCAAGGTGACAGGCGACCCGAACGCTGACGTGCCGTTCCTTCCAGAGAAACTGCTGGAGATCACGCCGTTTCTGGGTCGTCCGCTGGGCGTGGCCCGAACGCTGCTGGATGATCGCGGCGGGCAGTCGTTTGGCCACCGTCTCAGCAAGGCTGGGCTCAACGCCGTGTCCGGCCTGAAGGTGCGTGACGTGTCGCAGCAGGACGCCCTGTCCGACGCCATGCGGCAGATCGAGGAGTCCATCGACCCGTACACCCGTGACTTCAAGCAGGTCTTCATTCCCGAGCAACTCCAGCCGTCCGTCCCGCAGTGGGCCCTCCGGCGGCTGGCCGTCTCCCGAGCCCTCGCCCGCGAGCGGCGGGCCGAGAGGCAGGGGGCCACGCAGGACCGGAAGAAGAAGTCCAAGCCGAAGACCGACACCGGCTTCGACCCGTTATTCTCGTAGCAGTGACGGCACCTGCGGGATGTCCTTCCGGACCTGCGACCAGTCGATGTAGCAGCGTTCCGCGAGCCCGTGCGTCCTGTGGCCCAGATGCAGCCGGCCTTTGCCGGGAGCGTCCATCTCGATGTGGGTCGCCCCGCTACGCCGCAGCCACTTGCTGGAGCCTGACAGGCCCAGCGAATGGAGGTATCGCCGCATCCTGCGGCGGGCTGAGTTGGCCTGCATGGCCCACCCCAGAATCCGACCATCCGGGCTGTGTGCCAGCATCTCCCTGACAGCAGCCATGCAGGCTGGGCTCAGTGGCCGAACGTGCGGGTCGCCGGTCTTGTGCTGCGACCAGCGAACCGCACCGTCCACGAGGTCGTCGTCACGCATCTCCCACAGATCGCCCTGCCTCGCACCGCTCTCGTAGCCCAGCAGTATCCACGCCCGCAGAAACAGCCCAACCGAAATGCCTTTGCCACGAATCTGGCCGGTCAGCGAAAAAGTGCCCTTGACGGCGGTACAGCACTGGACTACAGTCCACGCCCGAGTTGGTCGTCGTGGGATTTTGAACTTGACAATTCCGCGAGGGCCCGACTCCACTAGGCCAGATTCGTAGGCCCAGCGCCAGAGCCCAGTCAGGATGGCACGCTCAGTCGCAACAGTGATGGGAGCCACCTCTGTCAGCCGGCGTTGCAGGAATGCGTTGACGGCATTGGCAGAGATGGACCGGCACGACTTGGCCACCAGCCGGACGTGTCGGGCATAGGCGGGGACGACGACGCGGCCACGAAGGCACCTGTCGGCTACAGCAAGGAAGTTGAGGCAAGACATTGGATACGCACCCCCTTGAAGGGCGTGAAAATCTCCCGGAAGTCGGCACGGTTGGTCGTGGCAATACAGCCGATACGACCGCTTCTGTCGCTCCTGCGCTCGTACAAGGAGCATGTACAGCCCCGATTGCGGGGCCGGACCATGCTCATGTACGGGCCGAGATTCGGCGGGGAGAGGAGTCCGACGACTATCACGCTAACGAAACGCACAGGTCGTGCAGCCGCGTCAAAACATTCCTTGACGGGCCCACCCTGTACCACAAGCGGTACGTCGCCAAGACCCTGCCGCCGTACAGCAGTGCCGCCATGGATCACGGCACCCTGCTGCATCGGTGGCTTGAGGAAGGCGACAACTTCCTTGCGTTGCTTGTGGCCCCTCCGGAATCAACCCTAACAGCAACGGGGCTCGTAGGCAAAGAAGCGGAAAAGTGGGTCAAAAACGAGGCTCCGGCGGGGGCTGTCGTCGTCTCCCCGAAGGAGAGGGCCCAGATTTTGGCGGAGGTGGAGGCCATCAAGGGGCACCCCGCCGCCCGGTCGCTGATCGAGCGGATCGCTGAACATGAGATCAGCGTCTACTGGCAGACGGACGAAGGCGACCGCCTCAAGTGCCGGTTCGACGGGCTCACCAGCGACGGCATCGTCCTCGACCTGAAGACGACTCGCGACGAAAGCATCCGCTCCGACTGGTGGGGCTCGATGCTCAAGTTCCGCTACCACCTTCAGGACGCTTGGTATCGGCGTGGCATGGAGGCGATGGGCCTTGAGCCCAAGCCCCTGCATTTCATCGTCATCTCCACTTCGATCAGTCACGACTGCGAAGTGGTCACGCTGCCCCCGCTGGTTGTGGCGGAAGGGCGGCGGCTCATGGACAAGGCGTTGGCTGACCTTCGCCTGCGTGAAGACCTCGACTGGTGGTTGCCGGACTCACACGGCGAGGTCATCGAACTTCCAGTTCCGGCGCACATTCTGGGGAGACTGTGATGGTTAGCGTAATCGCTGAGTGGCCAGCATCCAGCCCGGCACTCGACAAACTGTTTGAGGCCAAGAGCAAGGCGTTGGGAGCGTTGAAGAACGCACCCCGCACCAGCAAGTCCCACTTCGGCATGTACGCCGACTTGGCGACGGTGTTCGACACGATCCGGAAGCCGTTGTCCGACAACGGGCTGGACGTGATCCAGTGCTTCGTTCCCTACGACGAGCAGTACGTGATGCTGGTCACGACGCTGGGGCACACCAGCGGCCAGTTCATCCGTTCGTTCCTGCCGATCAAGAGCAGCCTTCAGCCGCAGCAGTTGGCTGCGACTGCGACCTACCTGAAGCGGGTCGAGTTGGCGGCGATTGTCGGCGTGGCGGCAGAGGACGAAGACGACGGTGAGACGGCCCAGCGGGCTGCGGCCCAGCAGGCTGCGACCGACACCGACCGCGTTGAGAAGGCGTTGATGAGCAAGGCCCGCGTGGCCCGCGATCAAGCCGGCATCGACGCCGTGTTGGCACAGGTCGAGCGGGGCCGGTCGTCCGGTCAGTTGGATGCCACGACGGCCGACCGTGTCGTGACCTACGCGAAGGAAGTGGCGGCCATGCTGCCGGCGAAGACCGCCCAGAAGGTGGCGGCGACCGCCAGTTGATTCTCCCCCACAGGTGCGAGTGGCCATCGGGGCGTGCCGGCCGCCCATCGCACCAGCCGGCACTTCAAAACACGGAGGAATTCATGACTGACGAGATGGAGAGGTACGTGTCGCTGGCTCACGGCGTGGCTGCACACGCGACGGCCGGGACGCTGGAGCCGGACACCGCCATGCGGTTCTGCCGGGCGATCCTGCCGTCGATCTTGGTGGAGTTGGACATCGCACGGCGGGTCGAGGCGAGGCTGGAGCAGATGTTCCCGGCCACCGCCGCCGTCGTCGCCGCGCCGCCAGCGCCCTGCGAGGCCACTGTGTGCAGCAGCCGTTGGGAGGGCATGTCTGCGAAGAAGGCCACGCGGGCAATCAAGAAGGCGGCCAAGAAGTCTCGCCGCAAGAAGGGAGGGTGCGATGACCTGCCTTCGTGACTACCAGCGTCGGGCCGTCGAGCAGGTGTGTCTGGCTGCGAAGCGTGGCCAGAAGCGGGTCGTTGTCTGCCAGCCGGTTGGCAGCGGCAAGACGGAGGTGCAGGCCGAACTGTGCCGCATCGCCCGCTACCCAGTGAACGTGGTGCCGCTGGTGGACTTGATGCGGCAGAACCGCGACCGGATGGAACTGCGGCTGGGCGAGAAGGTGGACATTGAGCAGGGGGCAAACTTTGCCGAGTCCATCGAGGGGCTGCGGCGGCGGGTCATCGTCGCCAGCCGCGACTCGTTGCTGTCCCGCAGCCGCTTCAAGGCGAAAGCCTACGAGCGGACGACGCTGGTGATTGTGGACGAGTGCCACGTGGGCATCACGCCTCGCATGGAGGAGATGCTCAAGTGGTACGAGGATCGAGGGGCGACCATCGTCGGGTTCAGTGCCACGCCCTACAAGGGCAAGGGCAAGGCTCTGCGGTACTGGCCACGCCCGCAGGTCGTGTACTCGCTCTGGGACGCCATTCACGACGGCTGGCTGGTGAGCCCGACGTGCCACCTGTCTGAGGCCAAGAGTTTCGACCTGACGATGGTCGAGGACGAGGCCGGCGAGTGGGACAAGGGGCAACTGGAAGCGGTCCTCACGGCCGAGCATTTCGCTCAGGAGGTGACTAGCCTCGTCCTGTCCACGTATCGCCGCAAGCCCAGCGTGGTGTACGCCTGCAACCGCCGGCAGGCCGAACTGTTCGTGCAGATTTTTGAGCGGTACGGCGTCCGGGTCAGCCTCGTCCACTGCAAGCAGAACCCGCTGGTCCGCAAGGAGAACATGGATGCGTTCACGTCCAACGAGACGCAGATCATCGTGAACGTGGGCATCTTGGGCTACGGCTGGGACATGCCAACGCTGGAAAATGTCTACATGGCGGCGCCGACACGGTCGCTCTCGCGGTACGAGCAACGTCTCGGACGCGGCACACGCTGCCTGCCGGGCATCCTGCACCCTGAGATGAGCCGGGACGAGCGTCTGGCCGCCATCGCTGCCTCCGCGAAGCCCACGTTCCATATCTACGACATTACCGACTCGTCGCGGAACCACCAGTTGCTCAACGCACTACAGGTCTTGGACGCCAAATGCCGGCGTTCTGCGGCACGGCGTGCCCGCATGGCCGATTTGGCGGCACAGGGCGGCATAGACGCGACTGAAGCGGTAAGGCAGGCAGACCAACTCGACCTTGAGGAGTTGCAGGCCAAGACGCGGGAGATCATGGAGAAGCGGAAGCGGCTCGTTGTGGGCGTGACGTTCGACCATGCGACCCGTGACCTGTTCTCCGAGCCGGAGGAGGGCAAGAAGCGTCGTGGGTGGAGGATGCTGTACGGAAAGTACAAGGGCGAGCATCTGTCCGCCGTCCCGCAGGGCTATCTAGAGTGGGTGCTGGGCAGTCAAAAAAAGGCTACCCCCTTCACGGCGGCCGTTCGCTCCGAACTGGCCCGGAGAAAGGAGGCTCCCAATGCCCAGCGCTAAGAGGACTGCGTGCAGGAGCGCATCAGCCCAAAAGCGACAGGCCAGATCGGCGTGGCGAGGGCGGTCGAGCAGTTTCTACTGGCCGGCTTCTGCGTGGCTGTGCCGATGCTGGACGAGGGCTACGACCTTCTCGTCGGAGACGGCGGCCGATGGTGGCGAGTGCAGGTCAAGACTACGTCGTCGTCCGCAGGTGGCCGTCATCGCAATCGTATCGACATCAGCCGGTCGCGGGCCTGCCTGTACACGACGGAGATCGTGGACGCCATCGTGGCTGTCCACCTGCGGACGGGCGTCAGCATGTGCGTGCCGATGGCGGTAGCGGCTGGCAGGCGATACCTGAATTGGTCTTCTGCTAAGCAGTGGTCGGACTTCGGAAAACTCAGGAGCATCAAGACACACAAGTAGGACGGTGACAATACGAACGGCTGCGTGGGTTGGGAGAACCTACGGCACGCAGACGCATGGCTCGCTACCGGAAGGGATTGTGGTGACAGCGAGTAGGCCAGCCGCAAGCGACAGGGCCAAACCACACGGGCAGCAGGATGCTCGATAAGCAGGTCGCATGCCTCCACCCCTGCGGTACGGAGGCCACCCGGAAGCGTCCTAACGAGCAGCGGACAGGGTGGCGGCTAACTCCAGCATCACGCTGGGGATTAGTCGCCGTCCACCCATTGCGAGCCTTCAAGCAACAGACAGGGATGGTTAGTGCAGGTGGTTGGGCGCATAGATGGGCCCGAGTTCAGGAACCTGAAAGGAGTCAGACATGAACGGTTTTCTCGGTCGGTCGCTGGCGAGGCTTCTCAAGGACGGCGAGGAACTGGCCGCTCCGGCGAGGGCGATTGGCGAACTGGCGTATGCCCGTCCTGCGACTGGAGAAGACGCGACCAACGTGGTCACTGGCCGGCGTGCGTTCCGGTATCAGATCGAGTTCGACAGCCTTGCCGACCTGACCATGTTTGCCGACAGCGTGCGGGAACTGGTGGACGCCGTGACCGGAGAGCGGAGGTGAGCGATGCCAAGACGCCGCTGGCTGACTTCGCTGCTGAGTTCCCGTTCTGTGCCGTGTGTTGGAACCGGGACACGCTGCACATCCACCACCTGCAACAGGGCGCAGCGAGGGTGCATGACCGGAGGAACCTGCTCCGGCTGTGCCGCTACTGCCATGAGGGGCTGCACTTCGGCGGCAAGGACGACCTCACGAAAGGGATGCTGCTCACGGCCAAGCGAGAAGTTGACGACGCCTACTACGACCCGTCGTTCTTGGCTTCGCTTCGGCACAAGCAGCATCTCGGCTACGACCCGCAGCGTTATCCGGTACGTGTCTTCGTGTTTCGCAGACGGAACGGAATCCCACAGGAGTTAGCCCGCATGGCCATCAACAGCAGGAACAAGGGGAAGAAGGGCGAGTTGGAGGCGGCGGCCGAATGGAATCGGCTCGTCCCCAAAGCCCATGCCCGGCGGAGCCAGCAGCACAGCGGCACGGAGTCGTCCAGCGACCTCATCAGTCCGGGCACTCCGCATCTCTGGCTGGAGGTGAAGCGGGTGCAGGCGTTGAACCTGACGGCCGTCATGGAAACGTCCCGCGAACAGTGCGGCGAATTGTGCCCGGTGGTGCTGCACCGCAAGAACGACAGCGAGTGGCTGGTGACGTTCCCGTTGGAGGACATCAAGCGGTTCGTGCAACAAGTGCAGGGAGGCATGTAATGCCGGAGAACCACAGTTTCTTGATTGCCGGCGTGCGGTGGCTGTGGCGGTATGCCCGCCTCAAAGGCAACGCCGCCGGCTGGGCCCAGTGGCCAGACCCCAAGAACCCGACGCTCGCCAAGAAGGTGCTGATTGACGAGCGGCTCAGTGGGCGTGCCCGCCTCGACACGGAGATTCACGAGTACCTGCATGCGGCCAACCCCACGCTCAGCGAGGAGCATGTCACGCAGCAGGGCAAGGAGTTGAGCAGGATTCTGTGGGCTCTCGGATACAGGATCAAGGAGGGGGCGTGAAGGTCCGCTTGGAGTGGTTTGAGATCAGCCGTGCCGCCCTCGTCGGTGTGTCTCGCAACGTCGAGGCACTGCGGAAGGGGTGCGTCAACCGGATGCCGATCAACGACGAGTGGTCGATCCACATTCTCGGCGCTCTTGGAGAGTGTGCGTTTGCGAAGGCCAGCAACCGGTACTGGAACGGGAGCGTGAACACGTTCAAGGCCGGAGGCGACGTGGGCGAGACGATTCAGGTCCGCACTCGTCGCGACCACAACTGGGACTTGATCGTCAGGAACGACGACAAGAGCGACGACGTGTACGTGCTGGTGACTGGCGGGCCGCAGGAGTTTGTGGTTCGCGGCTACGTCTCCGGATCAGACGCAAAGCAGGATTGTTTCAAGGCCGATCACGGCGGGCACGGCGAGGCGTTCTTCGTGCCGCAGGACAAGTTGAGGCCGATTGCTGAGTTGACTGACACGAAAGGACAGCCATGAATGCCACGACGATGCAGACGTTCACGGGCAAACTGGTGGACCTCTCCACGTTCAACGAGGGCCACGTCCGGTTGCCGGACATTGCCCACGCCCTGTCGATCATCAACCGGTTCACCGGACACTCCAAGTGCCCGTACTCTGTGGCCCAGCACAGCGTCCTCGTCAGCCGCCTGACGTTGCCAGAGAACGCGCTGTGGGGACTGTTGCATGACGCCAGCGAGGCATATCTGGGTGACGTAGCCACGCCGCTCAAGAGAATGCTGCCGGGCTACCGGGAACTGGAGGAGCAGGTGCAGCGCACCATCGCAAAGGTGTTCCGCCTCCAGTGGCCCATCCCGGAGGACGTACACGAGGCGGACAAGCGGGCGCTGCTGGCTGAGAAGCGTGACCTGCTGACGTGTGACCACGACTGGGGGATTGACGCTGAGGCTCATTGCGGGCCCGTCAATCCCTACAACTGGGTGCAGGCGAAGAAGTTGTTTGAGGACCGGTACAAGGAGTTGGTGCCATGAAGGAAACGCAAGGTGCTGGAGTGCGGTACGAGACGGGTGCGGTGCGGTCGTCGGATGCGGAGTTGACCCGCTACGACTTGATCTCTCCGGTTGGCTTGGCGGCTGTGGCTGCGGCGTGTGCAGAGGGTGCGGCCAAGTACGGGGACTTCAACTGGGAAAAGGGGATGCCTGCGAACGACCTGCTGAACCATGCCATCCGCCATCTGTATCTGTTTTTGGGCGGCGACCGGTCGGAGGATCATCTGGGCCACGCCGCATGGAATGTCATGGGCGCGATTCACTCTCTGGAGGTGTGGCCGCACCTCAATGAGGGGACGTTGCGAAGCGGCCACTATCAACCGCCGGAGAAGTAATGAGCGAAGTCGTAAAGGACTACGACGACGAGAACATCACGGACGATTGCGACGACGGGTGGAAGCGGTTTTGCAGCGAGGTGCTGATCCGTGCCAGTTATCACCTCCGTGACCTGTGCCGCCGGCTGCGCCTTCGGGGCTGGCGGCGGATGCTGCCAAACCGCCGGAAGGCAGGGGAGATACTGCGGCAGCAGGTGGCCGCCTACCGGTGGGTTTTTGAGGGGCAGGGCGGCGACTTCTCCTTCGACCGGACCTGCGAGGACGTAGGGCTGGACCCGTATTTGGTGCGGCAAAAACTACTGCGTCAATGCGACCCTCCGGAGGACATAAATCTGTTAGTCCGGGAGGTACTGCGTCAGGAGGTTTTGTATGCCGGCCGTGCCAAGCGTCGCAGAAAAGATCAAGTTGCTGGTGGAGTGGGCACCAGCATTGTCCCTGCTGTCCGTGATCTCCGCAGCCGAAACGCCACGAGATCGAGCCGCAGGGGCGCTCAAACTCATGCGGTTTGTCGCTACCAAAACGACCACCCAAGTGGACGACGACTTGGTTGAGCGGGTGGAGGCGTGCCTCCTGAGCCCGCAGGGCGACGAACTGTTCCGTTACGTGGTGGCTCTGGTCATGGCGATGGCGTCCGCAGAGGTGCCGGAGTGATGAGTACGGTGGCACTTGTCGGGTTTGCGGTGGCCGGTCTGGCGGCGGCGTACCCGTATCTGGCGCGGAAGGTCGGCACTTCCCTGCCGGCCGACACGATCCCGGACCGTGCTGGCTGGGTGAACCGGCTGTTCGTTCTGGCGGCGACGGCCGATGCGGCAAAGGAGCAGGACGTGTCTGATGCGGCTCGCGTTCTTATTGCCGCTCTGGTGGCGCCTAAGAGGGTGTAGCCATGCGTAATGTGCTTGTGGCGGTCGGCTTGCTGGCTGGCCTGCTGGGCGTCGGCGGCTCTTTCCTGCCGTCGCTGAAGAAGGTGGTTGTCGTCACGCCCGACGCCAATCCGTCCGGCGTGTTGGCTGGCGTAAGCAAGGCGGACGCCGCGTTGCTGCGGGAGTTCTACGCTGCGATGGCGGACGTGGTTGTCCGTGACGGCACGGCAAGGGAGCCGGTCTGCAAGACGGTGTTCGACCTGCGGAACCGCCACAAGTATGCCCTGTCGATGGCGTTCACGGGCACCGGAATTGTCGGCCGGCACGAGGGGCTGGGCGAGCGGCTGGACCAGTACCTTCTGGCCGCTGTCGGCGGCAAGGACTTGCCGCTCACGCCGGACCTGCGTGAGGCCGCTGCAAAGGCGTTCAAGGCGATCTAGGGGGGGCTGTATGCCGGAACTCTACGGCTCTCCAGAAGACATCGTTCGTGCCTACGAAGGCGGTCTGGTCGGCTCATACTGCGACCCGCGAGCGACTGAGCGGCTGCTGGCCAAGTTGCCGATGCCACTGTTTGGCAACACCCTTGCCGGCAGTGGCGAGGGGAAACTGGTTCTCGGGTACAAGGCGGTCGTGGCGTTTGAGAAGGCGTGTGGCCGCAAGCCGTACGACGAGACGCAAACCACAGGCGACTGCGTTTCGATGGCTGTTCGCGGAGGGGCGGACACCGCACGGGCGAACGACCCTGACCTGACCAGCACAGAGGACTGGGTGGACAGGACGGCGACCGAGCCGCTGTACGGGGCTCGTGGGCATGGGGGGCAGGGGGCCAGTTGCTCTGAGATCGTGGGCTGGGCCCACACGACGGGCGGCTTGATGCTGCGGAAGGACTACCCGGAACTGAACCTCGACCTGTCCAAGTACAACGCCTCGATTGGCATCCGCTGGGGGTCGCGAGGCGTGCCGGCCGCCGTGACGAGCGAGGCCAAGAAGCACCAGATAGGCACCATCAGTCTGGTGACGACGTGGCAGCAGGCCCGCGACTGTATTGCCAACGGCTATGGGCTGGTGTGCTGCTCCAATGTCGGGTTCCGGCACGTTCGCGGCAGTCGGGGCGAGAGCGTCCCGCAAGGGACGTGGCACCACGCGATGCAATGGCCTGCGGTGGACGCCACGTCAGCGGACACGACGTGGTTCTGCGTGCAGAACTCGTGGGGCTGGAACTGGATCAGCGGACCGCTCGTCCATGACCAGCCGGAGGGTTCGTTCTGGATCGACCATCGGGTAGCCCAGCGGATGATTTCGCAGGGCGGCACGTACGCCGTGTCGAACGTCAACGGGTTCCCAAAGCGGACGCTGAAGGACTGGGGAGCGAAGGAGATTCTGGGATGAAGATTTCCACTGTCACGGTGGCGGTGTGGCTGGCGTTTGCTCCGGCCGAGTCGCCGGCCCCCCAGCCCGCACCCGTGAAATGCTGCGGCAAGTGCGGCGGGACAGGCATGGTGCCGACTGGCGACGGTATCACCCGTGTCTGGTGCGAGTGCCCGAAGACGTGCCCGTGTGCGGAGAAGCGACCGAAGCCGGCGAGTGCCCAGTGCAAGGATGGGAAGTGCAATGCCCGATGACCTCCGCACCTACGTGCTGCGGCACATGCCGCTGGGTGCCCGCATGATCGGCCGGGAGCGGCTCGACTTCTTGATCGACCACGCCGTGCAGTCGTGGCC
>Ga0315900_10006099_pt1 | contig 16320 bp, 8 predicted proteins | sample LakEriMetagenome_FD_203521 | JGI IMG/M metagenome (GOLD analysis project Ga0315900, IMG submission 203521) | Freshwater fungal communities from buoy surface, Lake Erie, Ohio, United States - Buoy 12 MA114 | ecosystem: Environmental > Aquatic > Freshwater > Lake > Lake biofilm | place: USA: Lake...
GACTGGCCTGGCTGGAGACACAGCCCGTGGGCAGCGCTTTGCCCGTCACGGTGTACCACCTGAAGGTCGGCGACCGCGAGCTGGACCTTCGCTCGACGGCGGTGCTGGTCGACACCGATGGCGGACCGGCGATCATGACGATCATGGCCGACGACACCGAGCGCCGCGTGGCCGAAGAACAGCTGCGGGGCTCCAAGGCGCTGCTCGAACACCTGGTCGCCACCAGCCCGGACCTGATCACGCTGACCGAGGCCGCCACCGGCCGGTACGTGATGGTCAATCGCAGCTTCGAGAGGTTCAGCGGCTGGAGCGCCGGCGAGGCTGTGGGCCGGACGTCAGCCGACCTGGAAATCTGGCACACCCCCGAAGAACGCGAAGCCTTCGTCGACGCCATCCGCATCGGCGCCGCAGAGCCCAACCGGCCGATCGCATTCCGGAATCGCGACGGTCGGGAACTGCGGTTGCTGGTGTCGGCGGCGCGCTTCGTCCTCGATGGCCGCGAGTACCTGGTCATCAACGGCCGCGACGTCACGGAAAGCGAGCGCCAGCGCCTGGAACACGAGGCGATCCTGGACAGCGCTTCGGTGGGCATCGCGGTCACGCGCCGGCGCGTCATCGCCAACGCGAACAGACGCCTCGAAGAGATGCTGGGCTGGCCTCCCGGGGGCCTGGTCGGACAACCGACCTCGGTGAACTGGGCCGACGCCGAAGCTTTCGACAGGGCGGTGGCAGTCCTCGTGCCGGCCCTCGAACGCGGAGAGTCGGTCGCGGTCGAGCATGAGCTGCGCCGCCGAGACGGCAGCCGCTTCCTGGCCAGCATCCACGGTCGCGCGGTGCAGCCCGCACGCATGATCGAAACCGGCTTCGTCTGGATCATCGAGGACATCACCGAGCGGCGCCAGTTCGAACAGCAACTGGCGCGGGCCCGCGACGAGGCCGAGGCCGCCAGCCGGGCCAAGAGCGCCTTCCTGGCCAACACCAGCCACGAGCTGCGCACCCCGCTCAACGGGATCCTCGGTCTGGCCCAGCTCGCGCGCGAGCCTTCACTGTCGGAAGACAAGCGCCAGCACTATCTGGACCAGATCGTCGGCAGCGCGCAGATGCTGTCGAGCGTGATCAATGACATCCTGGACCTGTCTCGCATCGAGGCCGGCAAGATCGCGATCGAGCACGCGGACTTCGACCTCGGCCAGCTCTTGCGCTGCATGCATCGCAACTTCAGCGCCCAGGCCGCCGAGCGGGGCCTGGGCTTTGCGCTGGACATCGCGTCGGATTGCGACGGTCGGGTGCAGGGTGACTCCCTTCGGCTCGGCCAAGTGCTGACGATCTACCTGAACAACGCCTTGAAGTTCACCGAAGGCGGGCAGGTGCGGCTGAGCGTCGAACGCATCGCAGGCCACGGCTCTGATGAACCCTCCGGCATGGCGCAGGGCATGCGCTTTGTCGTCTCCGACTCCGGTCGTGGCATCGATGACGAGACGAAGGCCCGGCTGTTCAAGCCGTTCAGCCAGGCCGACGATTCGACAACCCGTCGCCACGGTGGCGCCGGCCTCGGACTGGCGATCTGTCGGCAGCTCGCCCGCCTGATGGGTGGCGAAGTCGGCGTCGAGAGCGAGCCCGACCAGGGCGCACGCTTCTGGCTTGAGGTGCCCCTGCCGCAGGCCAGGCCGGCCGCCGATCCACCGGCACAGCCGGCCGGTCGCAGCGCACTGGACGGCGCCCTTCGCCCGCTGGCCGGGCTTCGGGTGCTGATGGTCGAGGACCACCCGGTGAACATGCTGATCGCCGTGGCCATGCTCGAGCGCTGGGGCGCGGACGTCGTTCAAGCCACCGACGGTGCACTGGCGGTGCAGGCCGTTCGCGCGGCCCGCGATGGCAAGGCCGAGCCCCTGGACCTGGTGCTGATGGACATCCAGATGCCCACGATGAGTGGCTACGAAGCCACGCGGGTCCTGCGCCAGGAGGGCGTACGACTGCCGATCATCGCGGTCACCGCGGCCGCCCTGGTCGGCGAGCGCGAGCAGGCGCTTGCGGCGGGCATGGACGACTTCCTGACCAAGCCGATCGATGCGACCAAACTGCTCGACGGCCTGCTTCGCTGGTCCGGTCGCGGCTGATCGCGCGGCCCTCGAACCCTAGAATCCGGCTTTGCCCTGGGACTGCCGAGGACCGGCACCCGGCCGGCGCGCTGGCGGCCTTTTCTTCACGTCTGCTGCCGAGGCCATGACCGCTCCTTTCGATCCCGTCGATCCTGCCGATCCCGCGGTGGCCATCGCCCCAGCCGCTCCGCCTGCGATGCGGCTCTCCGGCCTCGAGCCCTTGGTCGTCGGCGCCGGCTCGCTGTTCGTCAACATCGGCGAACGCACCAACGTCACCGGCAGCCGCGCCTTCGCGAAGATGATCCTCGAGGGTCGCTACGAGGACGGCCTCGCGGTCGCGCGCCAGCAGGTCGAGAACGGCGCCCAGGTCATCGACATCAACATGGACGAGGCCATGCTCGACTCGGCCGCGGCGATGGAGCGCTTCCTCAAGCTCGTCGCCAGCGAGCCCGAGATCTCGCGCGTGCCGATCATGATCGACTCGTCCAAGTGGTCGGTGATCGAGACCGGCCTCAAGTGCATCCAGGGCAAGGGCATCGTCAACTCGATCTCGCTGAAGGAGGGCGAGGCCGAGTTCATCCGTCAGGCCACGCTGGTGCGCCGCTATGGCGCGGCAGCGGTCGTGATGGCGTTCGACGAGCAGGGCCAGGCCGACAGCTTCGAGCGCAAGACGCAGATCTGCGAGCGCGCCTATCGCATCCTGGTGGACCGGGTCGGCTTTCCGGCCGAGGACATCGTCTTCGATCCCAACATCTTCGCCATCGCGACCGGCATCGAGGAACACGCCAACTACGCGGTCGACTTCATCGAGGCCACACGCTGGATCAAGCAGAACCTGCCCGGCGCCAAGGTCTCGGGTGGCGTCAGCAACGTGTCGTTCAGCTTCCGCGGCAACGATCCGGTGCGCGAGGCGATCCACACCGTGTTCCTGTACCACGCCATTCGCGCCGGGATGGACATGGGCATCGTCAACGCCGGCATGGTCGGGGTCTACGACGAGCTTGAGCCCGGGCTTCGCGAACGGGTCGAGGACGTGGTGTTGAATCGCCGCCCCGACGCCGCCGAGCGGCTGATCGAGGTCGCCGAATCGGCCAAGGGCGCGGCCAAGGACGAAACCACCCGCCTGGCCTGGCGCGCCGGCACGGTGGGCGAGCGGCTCAGCCACGCGCTGGTCAACGGCATCGTCGAGTTCATCGTCGAGGACACCGAAGAAGCCTGGCAGGAGATCCAGCGCCGGCCCGGCGGGCGGCCGCTGCACGTCATCGAAGGGCCGCTGATGGCGGGCATGAACGTCGTCGGCGACCTGTTCGGCGCCGGCAAGATGTTCCTGCCCCAGGTCGTGAAGAGCGCCCGCGTGATGAAGCAGGCCGTGGCCCACCTGCTGCCCTACATCGAGGCCGAGAAGAAGGCCCTCGTCGACGCGGGCGGCGACGCCAAGCCCAAGGGCAAGATCGTCATCGCCACCGTCAAGGGCGACGTGCACGACATCGGCAAGAACATCGTCACCGTCGTGCTCCAGTGCAACAACTTCGAGGTCGTCAACATGGGCGTGATGGTCCCGTGCCAGGCGATCCTCGACAAGGCCCGCGAAGAAGGCGCGCACATCGTCGGCCTGTCCGGGCTGATCACCCCGAGCCTCGAGGAGATGCAGCATGTGGCCGCCGAGATGCAGCGCGACCCCTGGTTCGTCGAGCGTGGCACGCCGCTGCTGATTGGTGGCGCGACAACGAGCCGCGTGCACACCGCGGTCAAGATCGCGCCGCACTACAGCGGGCCGGTGGTCTACGTTCCCGATGCTTCGCGCAGCGTCGCCGTCTGCAGCGAGCTGCTCAGCGAGGACCGATCGGCCGCGTTCGTGGCCGAGACCGCCGCCGACTACGAGCGTGTGCGCCGCCTGCACGCGGGCAAGAAGGCCACGCCGCTGGTCAGTCTGGCCGCTGCCCGCGCGAACAAGGCACAGCTGGATTGGGCCGCGTACGCGCCGCCGGTGCCGCGCTTCATCGGTCGCCGGTTGCTGAAGAACGTCGACCTGGCCGAGATCGCCGCGTGCATCGACTGGTCGCCTTTCTTCCAGACCTGGGACCTTGCCGGTCCCTACCCCGCGATCCTCGACGACGCGGTGGTCGGCGAGCAGGCCCGGCGCGTGCTGGCCGACGCCCAGGCGATGCTCAAGAAGCTGATCGACGGCCGCTGGCTGCAGGCGCATGCGGTCTTTGCACTGCTGCCCGCCAACACGGTGGACGACGACACCATCGAGTTCTACGCCGACGAGTCGCGCACCCAGGTGTTGCTGCGCTGGCAGCCGTTGCGCATGCAGACCGAACGGCCGGTGGTGGAGGGCGTGGCACGCCCCAACCGCAGCCTGGCCGACTTTGTCGCGCCCAAGGGCACGAAGCCCGACTATGCCGGCCTGTTTGCGGTCACGGCAGGCGTGGGCGCCGACAAGAAGGACGCACAGTTCCTGGCTGCCCACGACGACTTCTCGTCGATCCTGCTCAAGGCCCTGGCCGACCGGCTGGCCGAAGCGCTGGCCGAGCGCCTGCACCAGCGCGTGCGCACCGAGTTCTGGGCCTACGCCCCCGACGAAGTGCTGGACACCGCGGCGCTGATTGGCGAGCAGTACCGCGGCATCCGGCCCGCACCAGGCTACCCGGCCTGCCCGGACCACGCCATCAAGGCCGCGATGTTCGAGCTGCTGGCGGCGCACGAGGCCGGCATGGGGCTGACCGAAAGCCTGGCCATGACGCCGGCCGCCAGCGTCAGCGGCTTCTACATCGCCCACCCGGATGCGGCGTACTTCAATGTCGGCAAGATCGGCGAGGACCAGCTTGCAGCCGTGGCCAGCGCCAGCGGGCGTCCGCTGGACGTCGCCCGGCGAGCGCTTGCGCCGGTGCTTTGAGCAGGTTCAAACTAGGGATGCGAGCGGCGATCCCCGGGTAAAGCCGGTGTCGGAGATGATTTGCGAGTTCACAGTCGCATCCGTTCGTAAGCGGTTGTTTTCTCAGCCGCTTTTGACCTAAAAGTTCGGCCAGCATCTGCCGATAACCGACACAGCATCCGGTGTCGGTGCGTTCCAGTGTCTTCTCGCGCTCCCGCGCTGCCTGGTCATCAGCCCATGAATCGATCGTCGCATCCTCCGCTTGCCTCTCGCATCGCCGCCCTGCGGTGGATCGCGCCAGTGCTGCTCTCGACCGTCCTGCTCGCCGCCTGCGGTGGCGGCGGTGGTGGCGACAGCGCTGGCAATGCCGGTGGCGGCGCCCAGCCTCCTGCCGGCGGCGCCCCTCCGCCGGTGGTCGTCGAGAAGCCCGCGACGCGCAACGAGGCGGCGCGTTTCCTGACCCAGGCGACCTTCGGCCCGGTCGAGGCCGACATCGACCGCCTGATGCAGGTCGGTTACGCGGCCTGGATCGACGAGCAGTTCGCCAAGCCCACGGTCAGCCACCGCGCCGCCTGGGAAGAGGCGGATCGACTGATCAAGGTCGCGACGCCAACGGCCAACGCCGGATTCGACGGCGTGCTGGAGTCTTTCTGGAAACAGGCCCTGAACGGACAGGACCAGTTGCGCCAGCGCGTCGCCTTTGCGCTGAGCCAGATCTTCGTCATTTCGGCCACCGACGACACCGTGGGCAACAACCCGCGTGCGCTGGCCGCCTGGCTGGACACGCTGGGCAGCGACGGCCTGGGCAACTACCGCCAGTTCCTGGAGCAGGTGTCGCTGCACCCGATGATGGGCGTGTACCTGTCGCACCTGCGCAACCAGAAGGCCAACGCGCTGACCGGCCGCGTGCCCGACGAAAACTACGCCCGTGAGGTGATGCAGCTGTTCTCGATCGGCCTGCACGAGCTCAACGAAGACGGCACGGTCCGGCAGGTCAACGGCCAGCCGGTCGAGACCTACACGCCGGCCGACGTCTCCGGTCTGGCGAAGGTGTTTACCGGCTTCTCGTGGGCCTGCCCGAACTGGCCGGACAACAACTGCTTCTTCAACGGCAGCGCCGACAACCAGAGCGACCCGGACCGCAGCTTCAAGTCGATGCTGGGTTATCCGCAGTACCACAGCACCGATGCCAAGACCTTCCTCGGCACGACGATCGCGGCGCAGACGCGTTCCGATCCCGAGGCCAGCCTCCGCGTCGCGTTGGACACCCTCGCACGCCACCCCAACGTCGGCCCGTTCGTCGGTCGACAGCTGATCCAGCGCCTGGTCACCAGCAACCCGAGCCCGGAGTACGTGCGCGCCGTGGCTCGGACCTTCAACGACAACGGATCGGGCGTCCGCGGCGACATGAAGGCCGTGGTCAGGGCCGTGTTGATGCACCCCGAGGCGCGCCAGACCAGCGACCGCAGCGGCAAGCTGCGCGAGCCGGTGCTGAAGCTCAGCGCCTACCTGCGCGCCTTCCCGCACACCAGCGACACCGGTCGCTGGCGGGTCGGCAACACCGACAACCCGGGCCTGCAACTGGGCCAGACGCCGCTGCGTTCGCCTTCGGTGTTCAACTACTACCGGCCCGGCTACACGGCCCCGAACTCGCGCAGCGCATCGGCCAGCCTGGTCGCGCCGGAGTTGCAGATCGCGTCCGAGACGACGGCCGCCGGCTACGTCAACTACATGCGCGACAACATCGCCTTCGGTGTCGGCAGCTTCAACTCGACGGTCAACGGCACGCCGCTGAACCGGCGCGACCTGCAGACCGATTTCAGCGCCGAGGTGGCACTGGCCGACCAGCCCGAGGCGCTGGTGGACCGCGTGCTGGGCCGGCTGACCTACGGCAACGTGCCCGCGCAGCTGCGCACCGAGATCGTCAACGCTGTGACGTCGATCTCCATCGTCCACTCCAACCCCGCGTCGGTGCAGGAACTGCGCCGACTGCGTGTCAACACCGCCCTGCTGCTGGTGACCGTGTCCCCCGAATTCCAGGTGCAGCGATGAGCCGCCAACACGTCCCCTTCGACCCCGCCATGAACGCCGCCCGACGCGAGTTCCTTCGCCATGCGGCCACCACCGGTCTGCTGGCCGGCACGGCAGCGCCGCTGGCGATCAACCTCGCCGCGATGGGCAACGCGGCGGCGCAAGCCGCCGGCGACTACCGGGCCCTGGTCTGCCTGTTCCTGTTCGGCGGCAACGACGCGTTCAACACCGTGCTGGCCACCGACGCGGCCAGCCTGCAGGCCTACACCGCGACGCGCAACCAGGCCCCGGACTCGATCGCGCTGCTGGCCCCGGGCACGCCGGTGGATGCCGGCGCACCCGCAGGGTCTCCGGCGCGCCTGGGCGGCGTGTTGCCCATCGTCCCGACCAATGCCCAGGGGCGCAGCTTCGCACTGCACCCGCTGCTCGGCGAGTTGCGCACGATGTTCGAGACCGACCGCCGCCTGGCCATCGTCTCCAACGTCGGCCCGTTGCTGCGCCCGACGACCAAGGCCCAGTTCGCGAGCAGCCAGCACCCACGACCGGCCAGCCTCTTTTCGCACAACGACCAGCAGAACACCTGGATGGCGCTGGCGCCGGAAGGTGCGACCACCGGCTGGGGTGGACGCATGGGCGACGCGATGGTCGCGGCCAACGGACGCGCGGTGTTCACCTCGGTGTCCGCGGCGGGCAACGCGGTCTGGCTGGCCGGCCGCAACGTGCAGCAGTACCAGGTCGGTCCCAACGGCGCGATCCGCGCCGGTGCCGACGCCAATGGCCGCGTCTACAACTCCACCACCGTGGCGTCTGCGCTGCAGCGCATCATCGGCAGCAGCCGCGGCACCCATGTGCTCGAAGCCGACCTGGCCGCCATCGGCCAGCGCTCGATCGACGCCGAAACAACCCTGCGCACGGCCTTGCGCGCGCCCAGCGACGCGGCCTTCGGCACCGCGCCGCCGAGCGGCAACTACAACGCGAACAACGACCCCAAGCTGCAGTACCTGAACCCGCTGACCGGCAGCAACGCCTTCAACCCGCTGGCGCAGCAGCTCCAGGTGGTCGCCCGCATGGTCGACGCCGGCATGACCGGTGCCACCGGAGCGCGTCGGCAGGTGTTCTTCGTCAGCCTCGGCGGCTTCGACACCCACGACCTGCAGAACCGCAACCACGGCCGGCTGATGGCCCAGATGGCGCAGGCGATGCGCTACTTCGACACCGCGCTCGGCGCGATCGGCGCGCGCAACAACGTCACCACCTTCACGGCCAGCGACTTCGGACGCACCTTCACGAGCAACGGCGACGGCACCGACCACGGCTGGGGCGCGCACCATTTCGTGATGGGCGGCGCCGTGCGCGGACGCGACCTGTACGGCCGCTTCCCGACCCTGGGCACCAAGAACGCCAACAACAACAACTTCGACTCCAGCCCCGACCAGCTCGGCAACGGCGCCCTGCTGCCCGAGACCTCGGTCGATCAGTTCGCGGCGACGATGGGCCGCTGGTTCGGCCTGACCGACAGCCAGCTGCTGGAGATCTTCCCCGCGCTGGCGCAATTCGACGCGGGCCGGCGCAACCTGGGGTTCATGAACGCCTGAGGCGGGCGCAGGCAACGCGTCGGGTTCAAGTCCGACGCGCCAGCTTCTGACAGCCTTCGAAGGTGCGACGGGCGTTGCTGCCCCAGGCACCCAGTTGCGGTTTGTCGCCGACCTTGTCCAGCGCTTCGGACAAGGCCTCGCGGTCCTGCGCGAGGCAGGCCATGTACGCGAATCGATTCCAGTTGTAGGCCGAACTCGGCCACCGCTCGAGCATGTCGCGGAAGCCCTTCTTCATGCGTGTCCAATCGGCGCGGGAGTCTTCGAACAACCCACGCGAAAACTCCTCGTCGGCAGCGTCGGCATACAGGCGCGCATACAGATCTTCGCCGCGCTGGGCCCGGGTGGCCTGCACCGCACGCTTGATCAGACGGTCGACCTCGTCGGCGTCGCCCAGCCACTTGGGCAACGTTGCAGTGAGCAACTGGCTCCACAGGCCGATGTCGTCGGGATTGGCGCGCAAGCCGCGTTCGGCGATGCGCCACTGCTGTTCGAGGTCCAGGCTCAGGCCGCGTGCCACCACCAGGAGTTCACGATGGCCGGACGAGTCCCCTTGAATCACAGCGTCAACCGACGAGAGGTGCTGCGCCGCGCGCTCAAGGTAAAGACGAAACAGCTTCAAGTTCTCGGGCGCCACTGTGTTGGCGAAACCATCGCCGCGATAGGCCCAGGCCCGCGCCGCCAAAGTCCTGGCGTGCAGCACGTGCGCCAGCGGCGACATCGGCCGCTCGGTGGCCCATTGCAAGGTCAGCGCGTCCAGTTCGATCAGATAGCGGTCGCCGCTGCCCTCCTGATCGGCGATCACGCGGCCCACGCCTGACCGAAAGGTCTGGATCAGCGCCAAACCGTTGGCGTCGCGCTTGCCGGGACCGTCGATCTCGCGGCGGAGCTTTTCCAGCGCCTCGAAATCGCCCCACCAGAGATGGGTGGCCGCCTGGTCGTCAAGCGTGGGCGCCGGGGCCGCTGGGGCCTGGGCAAAGGCCGATACGGTGGCAAACGCAAACGCCAGCCCACAGGCTGTACGCCAGAACCCATCGCGTAGCCATGGACAGACGTTCACGAGAGTTTCCATACGAACTCCACGATCCGGGTGCCAGCACCCTCGTTCTTGAGACCGCGGGCGCGCATCAACGAGCCCTCGTCCAGTGTCGTCTCGACAAAGAGAGGACGCACGCCCGAAAGCCCCGGAGCACCCAGCTTGCGCCCGACGACCTTGGCCGCGACGACTTTGCCCGCCGCGTCGAAACGAACCTCGACGCGCACCGTTCCAGTCACTTCAAGGCGTTGCGCGACGCGAGGGTATTCGCCGTCTTCGATTTTCGCCGGAACCCAATCATTGCTCTGTCGCCACCGGTACCCGGCAGCGTCTTCGGCGCGCTCGATCAGCGCGTGACGGAACGCCGACCACAGCACCGCGGGCTCGGCTGCCCGCTCCTCGCGTGCATTCGCCAAGGCCCATTGCAGTGCCGCGCAACGGAAGTTGCGGGCCGGTGGGGCCTTCGCCTCGCTGCCGGCCAGCGGCCGGGGTTCCTCGACCAGGAGCTTCTGGGCCACCGCGGGCACCATCGCATGCGGCGGCCTCGCGCCGGGTGGGTCGGCGCGCAAACGGTCGACCAAGACCTGGCCGTAGGCGTCGAGGTCGAAAGCTGGCCGCCCCGGCACCGCGGGCCGGGTCGCGCCCCAGCGCTCGAGCAATGTGCGTTCATGGGCCAGGGCCGCAGCCCGTTCCGACTCCGGCAGACGCTCGATCCACAACAGCGCCTCGCCCCAGAAGTGGGCATTCCAGAAGTATCGGCAGACCCCGGGCTGGGACACAACACGCAGGCGCCAGGCGTCATGTTCGGGACTGGCAGCATCCATCAGGGCCAGCGCCTGTTCGTTTTGCATTCGCAGGTACAAGGCCGCCCTGAGGGGACCGGCTCTTGAGTTGGCCGCGATGGTCGCGTCCGCGGTGATGCGTGCGTATTCGTCGTGGACCCAGCGATGCAGCACCGGCCGAATGCGCTCAAGTGCTGCCTGGCCATGGCTTCGCCGGCTTCGCGCAGCCCGGGCGACAGTGGCCAGCCCTGCTGCAGCTGGTAGCGCGACTTCATCCAATCGTGAGCCCAGGAAACGGCGCTCTCCGTTTCCGGGCTGGCACGGCCCGTGCCCGAGACACCAAAGAAGGCGAGGGCCAGCACGGCTCCCGCACGCCACCACGATCTCCGCTTCATCGTGCTCCCCCTGTCCGGGTGTTGTGGATCGCCCGGATTCTGCCGCGCTGCTGGGCGATGATCGCGGGTTCCGCTGCCCGCCGACTGCCGCCCTTGAGCCTGCCCGACCCTGCTGCCACGACCCTGAACCGCGCCCAGATGGAAGCGGTGCACCACCTGGGCGGGCCTTGCCTGGTGCTCGCCGGTGCCGGGTCGGGCAAGACGCGCGTCATCGTGCACAAGATCGCGCGGCTGCTGCAGCACGGGCTGGCGCCGGCGCGCATCGCGGCGATCACGTTCACCAACAAGGCCGCGGCCGAGATGCGCGAGCGTTCGCGCACGGTCTGCGGGCCGCGTGCGGCCAAGGCGCTGGTCGTCAGCACCTTCCACTCGCTGGGCGTGCGCATGCTGCGCGAGGATGGCGAGCGCATCGGCCTGAAGCCGAACTTCAGCATCCTCGACAGCGACGACGTGCTCGGCGTGCTGCGTGAGGTCGGAGGCCACAGCGACAACGCCGCGGCGCGGCGCAGCCAGTGGGCGATCAGCCTCTGGAAGAACCAGGGGCTGGATGCCGATGCCGCCGAACGCGCTGCAGGCGACGACGAAGGGCGCGTCGCCGCGCGGGTGATGCGCCTGTACCACGAGCGCCTGGCGGCTTTTCAGGCGGTGGACTTCGACGACCTGCTGGTGCTGCCGCTGAAGCTGTTGCAGCGCGACGCCGAGTCGCGCGCCAAGTGGCAGGCGCAGTTCGAGCACGTGCTGGTCGACGAGGTGCAGGACACCAACGCCGTGCAGTACGCCTTGCTGAAGGAACTGGTCGGCCGGCACCGCCGCTTCACGGCCGTGGGCGACGACGACCAGAGCATCTACGGCTGGCGCGGCGCGACGCTGGACAACCTCAAGCAGCTGCCGGCGGACTTCCCGGAGCTGAAGGTCATCGCGCTGGAGCAGAACTACCGCTCGACCGGCCACATCCTGCGCGCGGCCAATGCGGTGATCGCGCACAACCCCAAGCTGTTCGAGAAGAAGCTCTGGAGCGAACTCGGCGAGGGCGAGCCCGTGCGCGTGCTCGAGGCCGACAGCGAGGAGCACGAGGCCGAACGTGCGGTCGCGCGCGTGCAGGCACTGCGCGGAAACGCCGGCGCGAGCTTCAAGGACGTGGCCGTCCTGTACCGCGCCAACCACCAGTCGCGCGTGCTCGAGCAGAAGCTGCGTGCGGCACAGATCCCGTACAAGGTGTCGGGTGGCACCAGCTTCTTCGACCGCACCGAGATCCGCGACCTCTGCGCCTGGCTGCGCCTGCTGGTCAACGCCGACGACGATCCGGCCTTCATGCGCGCCATCGCCACGCCCAAGCGCGGCATCGGCGCGACGACGCTGGCGACACTGGGCGAGTTCGCGTCCAAGGGCCGGCTGAGCCTGTTCGACGCCATCTTCGCGCCCAGCGTCGGCGCGGTGCTCAAGGGTCGCGCGCTCGACGGCCTGGAGCAGTTTGCACGCGAGGTCAACGAGCTCGAACACCGCGCCCGCACCACCACCGGCCGCGAGGATGCGCACGCGCTGCTGATGGGCTGGCTCAAGGACATCGCCTACGAGCAGCACCTCTACGACAGCGAAGACAGCGACAAGCTCGCCGCGGCGCGCTGGAAGAACGTGCTCGACTTCTGCGACTGGATCGCACGGCGCTGCGGCGGCGAGATCGAGCAGGACACCGCCACCTTCGAGACCGAGCGCCAGAGCGTCTGGCAGGTGGCGCAGACCATCAGCGTCATCATCAGCCTGGCCGAACGCGGCGAGGACACCGATGTCGTGACCCTGTCGACCCTGCACGCGGCCAAGGGCCTGGAGTGGCCGCACGTGATGCTGGTCGGCGTCAACGAGGGCGTGCTGCCGTTCAAGAGCGACGACGAGGCGATGACCGCCGAGCGCCTGGCCGAAGAACGGCGGCTGATGTACGTCGGCATCACACGCGCGCAGAAAACCCTGCTGGTCAGCACGCTCAAGCGGCGCAAGCGTGGGCGCGACGGTTTTGTCGCCGCGACGCCGAGCCGCTTCATCGCCGAGATGAAGCTCGAAGAGCAGGTGCCCAAGGAGAATCCGCTCGACCGCATCAAGCGCCTGAAGGCCGCCCTCGGCGCCTCCTCTGCGCCTTCCTCGCCTTCCGCGCCTTCCGCGCCGGCCGAGTCGAGCCCCGGCGCGCCAAACACCGGAGACCACCGTGCCCATGTCTGACCGCAACCCCCACGCCGCCTTCGCGGCCTTGGCGCTGGCCGCCGCGTGCAGTGCAGCCGCTGCACCGGCGCAGGCACCGGTGCTCGACCTCGCCGGACGCGACCTGGCCACCAGCGCCTGCCAGGACTTCTACACCCACGTCAACGCCGGCTGGCTGGCGCGCACCGTGCTGCCCGAAGACCGCGGCCGCATCGGCAGCTTCGACGAGCTGCGCATCGCCAACAGCCGCCTGCTCGAAACGGCTCTGGCCGAGCTGCTGGCCGACCCGGCCCGCGCCACGTCGCCGGGGCTCAAGCTGCTTGCCAGCGCCTACCGCGCCGCGATGGACGAAGCCGGCATCGAACGCGCGGGCCTGGCCGCAGTGGCACCCTGGCTGGCGCGCATCGCGGCGCTGAAGAGCACGGCCGAGCTGCCGGCGCTGCTGGCGGACCTGGCCCGCCACCGCATCGCCGCGCCGCTGACGGCGTGGGTCAGCCCGGACACCGAAGACACGCGTCGCCATGAGCTTTATCTGGGCAACGAAGGCCTGGGCCTGCCCGACCGTGACGACTACTTCAAGACCGACACGACGACGCAGCGCGTGACGGCCGCCTACCGTGTGCACGCCGCGAACCTGCTGCGTGCCGCCGGTGCCGCGCACGACGAGGCCGCGATCGACGCACTGCTGGCCTTCGAACGACAGCTCGCCGACGCAACCCTGACGCGCGTGCAACGGCGCGACCCGCAGGCCACCAACAACCGCAGCGACCTGAAGGCGCTGGCAGAACGCGCCCCGGGCTTCGACTGGTCGGCCTACCTGGGCGCGGTTCTGCAAGGCACGAGCGCCAACACGCCGCCGGATCAGCGCCGCTTCGTGCTGTCGCAACCCGCGTTCGCGACCGCGATGGCCCGGCTGGTGCAGCAGGCACCGCTGGCGGACTGGCAGCGCTACCTGCGGGTGCGCCTGCTCGACGACCTGGCGCCGCAGTTGCCCAAGGCTCTGGCCGGCAGCCACTTCGCGTACCACGAGACCGCGGTGCGCGGCATCCGGCGGGCACCCCCGCGGTCCGAGCAGGTCGTCTGGGAGCTGGGTGGGCGCACCGGCGGCGAGCCGCTGGGCCTGGCGATCGGCGAGCTCTACGTCAGCCGCGCGTTTTCGGCCACCGCCCAGGCCAAGGCCAGTGCGATGGTGGACGACGTCAAGGAAGCGATGCGCCAGCGAATCCGCGGCCTGGACTGGATGGCCCCGGCCACGCGCACCAAGGCGCTGGCCAAGCTCGACGCGATGGCTTTGCAGATCGGAGGCCCGTCGGAATGGCCACGCTACCCGGGGCTGGAGCTGAAGGCCGACGACTACGCCGGCAACCAGCTTCGCCTGTCGGCCTGGGACCAGGCCCGGCGCATCGCCGACCTCGACCGCCCGGTGGACCGCAACCGCTGGACCACGGCGCCGCACATCGTCAACGCCTTTGCCGGATCCCCGAACCGCATCGTCTTCCCGGCCGGCATCCTGCAGCCGCCGTTTTTCGATGAGCGTGCCGACGACGCGGTGAACTACGGCGCCATCGGCAGCGTCATCGGCCACGAGATCACGCACCACTTCGACGACCGCGGGCGGCAGTTCGACGCCGACGGCAACCTCAGGGACTGGTGGACCCCGGAGGACGCCGCCGCCTACCGCGCCCGCGCCGACCGTGTGGCCACCTTGTATGGCAGTTATCAGCCACTGCCCGGACAGTTCCTGAACGGCCGCCAGACGCTGGGCGAGAACATCTCCGACGTCGCCGGCATCCGCATCGCCTACGACGGCCTGCAGCTGCTGCTGGCGCGCCAGCGGGCGCAGGGCAAGCCGGTGGCGCCGATCGACGGCCTGTCGCCGGAGCAGCGGTTCTTCGTCGCCAACGCCGCGATCTGGCGCACCCGTTACCGCGACGAGGCGCTGATCAGCCAGATCCGCACCGGCCAGCACTCGCCGGGGCCGTTCCGCGTCCGCGGCCCGCTGTCCAACCTGCCCGCTTTCGGCCAGGCCTTCGGCTGCAAGCCCGGCGAGCCGATGATGGCCAGCGAGCCGATCGCGGTGTGGTGACGGCGTGCGGGATGGCGCGCGTCGATCGCTCAGCTCGGCAAGAAGTCCACCGGCCACGAGACCACGATCTCGGCAACGTCCTTGGCGCCGAAGTCGAAGCCCTGCACGCGGGCGCGCAGCTTGTTCTCCAGCTCCGGTGACTTCAGCTCGCTGGACAGCACGCGGCAGGCCAGCACCTCGCCGCTGGGGGCGATCTTGAGTTCGAGCACGACCTTGCCCTGCAAGGCCGGATCGTCGCGCAGCGCGCGCTGGTACAGCGCGTAGATCGCGCCCTTGTGGCGTTCGAAGACGAGCTTGATCTCCTCGATCGAGCGGCTGGCCTTGCCACTGCCGCCCTTGGCGACCGCGGTGTTGGCGGCCCCCGCACTGCCGCCGCCGACCCCGGTGCCGCCGGTTCGCCCGCCACCGCCGCCGCCCGGGCCGCCCCCACCACCGCCCGAGGCGACACCTTCGACCAGCGTGCTGCTGCGCCCGGCCAGGCCTCCGCCGCCGGTGTCGCGGCTGTAGGCGGCGGTGTTGATGCCGCCGCTGCCCGAGGGCCGGCCTCCGGCCGCGGTCAGCAGCGCACGCGCCGGCAGGCCCGGGTCGCTGCCCATGCCCACGCCGGGTCCCTGGCCGGTGCCGACGCCCGGCCCGGGGGGGATGTCCTTCTTCAGCTGCGCGGCCAGCGGCGCGCCGGCGGCCATCTGCGACAGCTCGGCCTTCATGGCGAGCAGGCCGACGCCCATGGCCTGGCGACGCGCGACTTCGATCGCGGCCTCGCCCGGGGGCTTGCCTTCGACCGGGTTGCGCGCCTCGGGCACGCGCGCGGCCTTGCGGTCCTCGGGCCGCGTGGCACGCGGCTCGGGCTTGGCGGCGGCCGTCGCTTGCGGCGGCGGCGGGGTCTCGGCCACCGGCTTGGGCGGTGGCGGAGGCGGCGGTTTCTGGCCTTCGAGCAGCAGCCGCGCCATCGGTGCCGGCAATGGCTCGATGCGGTCCAGCGACTTCTCAGGCCGCGGCAGGAAGGGCAGCGCCACGCCGAGCACCAGCATCAGGATGCCGATGCGGCGGGCGATGCGCCAGAAGCGCTGCTCGTCGGCGGCCGAGGTCGCCCAGGGCAGCACGCGGCTCGAGAACTCGCCGGCGCGCGCATGCCGGGCCGCGCCGCCGAAGCGATGATCCATGGAGAGGCTGGCGGCCGTCATACGCCGTCCCGCTTGCTGAGGGCCAGCGACACATCGGCGTAGTTCGC
>Ga0315900_10006101_pt1 | contig 16314 bp, 10 predicted proteins | sample LakEriMetagenome_FD_203521 | JGI IMG/M metagenome (GOLD analysis project Ga0315900, IMG submission 203521) | Freshwater fungal communities from buoy surface, Lake Erie, Ohio, United States - Buoy 12 MA114 | ecosystem: Environmental > Aquatic > Freshwater > Lake > Lake biofilm | place: USA: Lake...
CATCGAGGCTGCCCTCGCGCTCGCAGTGCCCGATGACATCCCAGAGCGCGATGCCGCGCGCGCGCAGGCGCGCATAGCGCTCGGGCCAGTCGAGGCTGTCGAGGGGCTCCTCGAGCACCGCGGCGAGCAGTCGCCAGAACTGGTTACGCGGATGGGCGTAGTAGTGACCCGCCGCGAGCGAGGCCGAACCCGGGATGCTGCCCAGAATGAGCACCCGGGCACGCGCATCGGCGACCGGCGCAAAGCTGCGGATGCGCGCCGGTCGCCCCACGCTCAGGCGCCGGTCGGTGCCAACAGCATCGCGTTGATACGGCGGACGTAGGCGGCGGGATCGGGCAGCTGGCCCCCTTCGGCGAGCAGCGCCTGGTCGTGCAGCAGGCAGGCCCAGTCGTCGAAGGCCGGATCGTCGACCGACAGGCGCCGGACCAGTCCGTGCTCGGGATTGATTTCGAGGATCGGGCGGCGCTCCGGCGCCTTCTGGCCAGCCTGCCGCAGCAGACGCTCGAGGTGTCCACTGATCTCGCCTTCGTCGGACACCAGGCAACTCGGCGAATCGGTCAGACGGTGGGTGATGCGGACGTCCTTGACGCGATCGCCGAGGCTTGCGCGCATCTTCTCGACCAGGGGCTTCAGGCTGTCGGCCACCTGCTCGGCCTGCTGCTTTTCCTGCTCGTCGGCGAGCTCGCCGAGATCGAGCCCGCCACGGGCCACCGAGACGAGCGGCTTGTCCTGGAAGGCCTGCAGGAAGGAGAGCATCCACTCGTCGACGCGGTCGGTGAGCAGGAGCACCTCGATGCCCTTCTTCCGGAAAACCTCGAGGTGGGGGCTGCTGCGCGCCGTGGCCGGCGAGTCGCCGGTCACGTAGTAAATCGACTTCTGGCCCTCCTTCATGCGCCCGGCATAGTCCTCGAGCGACACGGTCTGCGCGTCGTCGCTGCCCTGGGTCGAGGCGAAGCGCAGCAGTCGCGCGAGCTTCTCCTGCTGGCCGAAATCCTCGCCCAGGCCCTCCTTGAGGACCTGACCGAACTCGCCCCAGAAGCGCGCGTACTTGTCCTTGTCGTTCGTCGCGAGATCCTCGAGCATCGACAGCACGCGCCGGCTGCAACCCTCGCGGATCGCGCGCACATCGCGGCTCTGCTGCAGGATCTCGCGCGAGACGTTCAGCGGCAGGTCGGCGGAATCGATCACCCCGCGCACGAAGCGCAGGTAGGCGGGCAGCAGGTCGCCACTGTCCTCCATGATGAAGACCCGTCGCACATAGAGCTTGAGCCCGCGGCGCTGCTGCCGGTCCCAGAGGTCGAAAGGCGCCTTCGAGGGGATGTACAGCAGCTGGGTGTACTCGCTGCGCCCCTCCACGCGGTTGTGCGTCCAGGCGAGCGGTTCGCTGTCGTCATGCGACAGGTGCTTGTAGAAGCCGAGATACTGGGCTTCGTCGATCTCCGACTTCGGGCGGGCCCACAGGGCGCTCGCCTGGTTGATGGTCTCCCAGGAGTCGAGCGTGCGGTACTCGGATGTTTCCTTGTCCCACTCCTCGGTGAGCATCCGGATCGGCAGCGATACATGGTCGGAGTACTTGCGAACGATGCTGCGCAGTTGCCACGCCGAGAGCAGCGAGCTGAAGGAGGACTCCGCGTCGGCGTTGTCAGGGTCAGGACGCAGATGCAGGATGACCTCGGTACCTCGACGCGGCAGCTCGACCGGCTCGACGGTGAACTCGCCGCTGCCATCGGACTCCCAGCGCACCCCTTCGGCGGCCGGTACGCCCGCTCGGCGGCTGAGCACCGTGACGCGCTCGGCCACGATGAAGGCTGAATAGAAGCCCACACCGAACTGGCCGATGAGTTGCGCGTCGCGTGAACGGTCGCCGGAGAGCTTGCCGAAGAACTCGCGGGTCCCGGAGCGCGCGATCGTGCCGAGATGGTCGATCGCCTCCTGACGCGACATGCCGATGCCGTTGTCGGCGATCGTGACGGTGCGCGCAGCGCGGTCGAAGGACAGGCGGATGACGAGCTCAGGATCATCCTCGAGCAGCGCCGGCTGGTCGATCGCCTCGAAGCGCAGCTTGTCGCAGGCATCGGAGGCGTTGGAAATCAGCTCACGCAGGAAGATCTCGCGGTGGCTGTACAGCGAATGGATCATCAGCTGCAGCAGCTGTCTGACCTCGGTCTGGAAACCCAGCGTTTCTTTCATGGCACCCATGGCATGAGGACGGCGGTGGTTGGCAACGCGGGCGCAGATGAGGCCGACCGCGGCCTTCTTCAAGGGGCGCGGAAGTGGGCCTCGACGACCTCGGCAGGCACATCGCCAAGATCGGTCAGCGACCAGCGGGGTTGCCGGTCCTTGTCGATCAGCAGCGCCCGAACACCCTCGGGGAAGTCGGGATGCCGCTGAAACTGGCGCGCCAGCACCAGATCGAGTGCGAGCACTTCGGGCAGCGACCGCTGCCGGGCGCGCCGAAGGTAGGCATCGCTGACCCAGGCTGCGGTCGGGCTACCCTCGGCGAGGCTGCGCGCCGGGGCTGCGAACCAGGGATCATCCTCGGCAGCCGTGGCGAGCGCATCGCGCATGCCGACGAGGGTGGGCTGCATCGCGACAAAGCGCAGGGCGTCGAAGTACTGCTGCAGATGATTCATGGGCAGCCCGGCGCGATGGCGGCGATGCCAGGCGAGCAGCAGTTCGGTGAGCCGCTGGCCGTCAGGCCCGGCCTGCCCCCGCCAGGGCTGCGCCAGGATCTCGGCGAGCACGGCCTCGCGAGCCTCGGCCGCGATGAAGAAGTCGGCGAGCCCCGCGAACAGGGTATCGGCCTCGTTGAGCACCAGTCCGGTGAGCGCCATCACGCGACCGATCCCGCCGGGCACCCGGTTGAGGAACCAACCGCCGCCGACGTCGGGGAAAAGCCCGATGTGGATTTCGGGCATCGCCACCCGTGCGTTTTCGCTGATGACACGATGGCTGCAACCCGCCACGAGACCTACGCCACCGCCCATGCACACACCGTGGATCCAGGCGAGGATCGGTTTCGGGAAGGTGTGCAGCAGCTGATCGAGCTGGTACTCGACCTCGAAGAAGGCATCGCCGTAGACGAAGCGACGCTCACCGCCGGCACGCACCTGCCGCACCACCTCCGCGACATCGCCGCCGGCGCAAAAGCCCCGATCGCCGGCGCCTTGAAGCACCACCAGCGCCAGCCCGGTGTCCGAGGCCCAGGTGCGAAGCATGGCGAGCATCCGCTCGCACATCGCGAGGTTGAGCGCGTTGAGCTGACGCGGCCGGTTCAGTGTGATCAGGCCGATGCGCAGGCCATGCGCGCAGGCAAGTTCCTCGAAAGTGACAGGATCGGTATCGGCCATTGGCGTCGGAGGCGAGTGAACCGTCATTCCTTGACCGCGCCGGTCATCCCCGACACGTAGTACTCGACGAAGAAGGAGTAGAAGACCGCCACCGGCAGCGAGCCGAGCAGCGCGCCCGCCATCAGCGGTCCCCAATGGTAGACGTCGCCTTCGACCAGCTCGGTGACCACGGCCACCGGCACGGTCTTGATTTCGGAGTCGGAGACGAAGGTCAGCGCGTAGATGAATTCATTCCAGGACAGCGTGAACGCGAAGATGCCGGCCGAGATCAGGCCAGGCACCGCGAGCGGCAGAATGATCTTGATCAGGATCTCCCAGCGCGAGGCTCCGTCGATGAGGGCGCACTCCTCGAGTTCGTAGGGGATCGATCGGAAGTAGCCCATCAGCAGCCAGGTGCAGAAGGGGATCAGGAAGGTGGGATAGGTGAAGATCAGCGCCCATCGGGTGTTGAACAGCCCCAGCCCCTGCAGGACGACCGCCAGCGGGATGAACAGGATCGACGGCGGTATCAGATAGGCCAGGAAGATGGCGAGACCTGCCGGCTTCGCGCCCCGAAAGCGCAGCCGCTCGATGGCGTAGGCCGCGAACACCGAGGCGAGCAGCGACAGGAAGGTGGAGACCACCGCCACGATCATCGTGTTGAGCAGCCACTCGGGGTAGGCGGTCTCGAACAGCAGCTTCTTGAAGTGCGCCAGGGTGGGCTCGACCACCCAGAAGGGATTGCCGTCGCGCGAGAGCAGCTCGCTGTTCGGCTTGAAGGCGGTGATCACCATCCAGTAGAACGGGAACAGCAGCGTGAACACGAAGATGCCGATCGGGATGTAGGCCACCACCCAGCGGCGCGGCAGACTCTCGAGGAAGTCCATGCCGACGTTTTCCTTGTTGCCACTCATCGGTCAGACCCCTGTTGCCAGGCCCGTCGCTGCAGGCCGAAATACGAGAAGAGGATGGCCGCCAGCAGGAAGGGCACCATGGCGGTGGCCAGCGCTGCGCCCTCGCCCATCGCGCCACCGGAGATCGCGCGCTGGAAGGACAGCGTGGCCATCAGGTGCGTGGCGTTGAGCGGTCCCCCTCGGGTGAGCACATAGATCAGCTGGAAGTCGGTGAAGGTGAACAGCACCGAGAAGGTCATCACGACCGCGATGATCGGCGTGAGCAGCGGCAAGGTCACGTAACGGAAGCGCTGCCAGGGCGTGGCGCCATCGATGGCGGCTGCCTCGTAGAGCGAGGGCGAAATGGTCTGCAGACCCGCGAGCAACGAGATTGCGACGAAGGGGATGCCGCGCCAGACGTTGGCCGCAATCGTCGAGAAGCGCGCGTTCCAGGGGTCGCCCAGAAAATCGACGTACTGGTCGATCAGCCCCATCTTCATCAGCACCCAGCTGAACACCGAGAACTGCGCGTCGTAGAGCCACCAGAAGGCGATGGCCGACAGGGCGGTGGGCACGATCCAGGGCAGCAGCACCACCGCCCGCAGCAGCGTCTTGAAGGGCAGCGCGCGGTTGAGGAGCAGCGCCAGCCACAGCCCGAGCAGAAACTTCAGGATGCTGGCAATGATCGTGTAGAAAAGCGTGTTGAACAGCGACAGTCGCGTGACCGGGTCGCCGATCAGGAATGCGTAGTTTTCGAGCCCGACGAAGACCCCGGGGCGGCCGATCTTGGCGTCGGTGAATCCGAGCCAGACACCGAGACCCAGCGGATAGGTCAGGAACAGCAGCAGCAGCACGGCCGCGGGCAGCATGAAGGCGATGCCCAGACCGTTGCGGCTGTTCTGCAGGCGAGCGAGGAGTGACACGGTCGCATCCGGCAGGAGGGTTGGAGGATCGGCGCGCGCCCGGGTGGCCGCGCGCCGACAAGGGCATGCCCGTCAGGGACACGCCCGGCGCAGCGGTCTCAGACCCGGTAGTAGCGCTCGGCGCGCTTCTGAGCGCGCTCGGCGGCTTCCTTGGCGCTCAGCTTGCCCGAGGCTGCCTCGGCGACCATGTTGACCACGATGAAGTCGGCGGTGGCACCCGCCGAGGCATAGCCCAGGCGGCCGGAGAACCCGGCCGGCCGCATCGTCTTCATCACGTCACGGTAGGGCGTGTGCTTCGGATCCTCGGTCCAGATCGGGTTCTTCTCGTAGGCAACCAGCGGCTGCGCGACGTAGCCGATCGAGGCCTTCATCCAGGCGCCGAACTGCTCCTCTTCCATCATGAAGCGCAGAAACTCCTTGGCCGCCTTCGGAAACTTGGTGTGCCGGAAGATCATCTGGTTGAAGAACAGATGAAATTCGGTGGGCACACCGACCGGGCCGATCGGCATGTTGGCGTGCATGATGTCCGAGGCGAGTTCCTTGACCTTCGGATCGGTGGAGTTCTTGGCCGCGTAATAGACCGAGATCCCGTTGTTGGTCACGCTGACCTGGCCGTCGAGGAAAGCCTTGTTGTTGTTCGGGTCGAGCCAAGACAGGGTACCCGGCACGAAGGTGTTGTAGAGCTCCTTCGCGTAGTCGAGCGCGCGCAGCGTCTCGGGGCTGTTCAGCACCACCTCGTTCTTCTCGTTGGCGAGCTTGCCGCCGAAGGCCCAGAGCAGCCAGTGACAGAAGCCGTTGGCGTCACCGGTGGCATTGCCCAGCGCGAAGCCGCCCGGCGTGCCCTTGTCCTTGAGCGCTTTCATCAGACGCAGGAAGCCGTCGGTGTCCTTCGGGAAGGTCTGGAAACCGGCCGCCTTGACCTGGCTGTCGCGGTAGACCATGGCCCCACCGGCAGCACCGAGCGGGACACCGATCCACTTCTTGCCATCGGGGCGCAGGTACTGCTCGCACACCGGGTACCAGCCGCCGTACTTGCGGCCGAGGTAGGTACACAGGTCGGTGACATCGACCAGTTTCTCGGGGTACAGGTTGGCGTCGTCGTTGGTCGACAGGATGATGTCCGGCCCGCTGCCGACGTTGGCCGCCACTGCCGCCTTCGGTCGAACGTCTTCCCAACCCTCGTGATCGACCCGCACCTCGATGCCGGTCTTCTCGGTGAACTTGCGCACGTTGGCCATGTAGACGTCTTCGTCACCCTGGACGAAGCGCTTCCAGCGCAGCACGCGCAGCCTGGCGCCCTTTTCGGGCTGGTTGTTCCAGGTGGCCTGCGCGTGCACGGCGGGCGCGCCCGCCACGGCGGCTCCGGCGGTGGCGCCTGCGGTGGTCTTCAGGAACTCGCGACGCTTGAACTGGCTCATCGATGTCTCCTCGGTGGTGGTCGCCATGACGGGCCGGTCGCAGGGACCGGCCGGCTCAGGCGTACCCCGCAGCACGCCAAGCCTGCGGGGTACGCTGATTCAGATGCCCGGCATCCGGTTGCCGTTGCCGGCGTCGAACACATGGATCGCCGCGCTGTCGGGTGTGAGCATGATGCGGTCTCCGGGCTTGAAGGTGTGCCGCTCGCGGAAGATGGCGCTCAGATTTCCGCCGCCGCACCGCGCGTAAATCTGGGTGTCGGCCCCGGTGGGCTCGACCACGACGACCTCGGCGGTGATGCCGTGACTGCCAAGCGCGAGATGCTCGGGGCGCACCCCGAAGATCACCGATTGACCCGCGCTGGCCTGCAGCCCGGGAACCGCGACACTGCCGCCGCCGTCGAGCTCGACGCCCGAGCCATCGGCGCTGACGCGCCCTGGCAGCATGTTCATCGCAGGCGACCCGATGAAACCCGCCACGAAGGTGTTGGCGGGGCGATCGTAGAGTTCGAGCGGCGTACCGATCTGCTCGACGATGCCGTCATGCATCACCACGATCTTGTCGGCCATGGTCATGGCCTCGATCTGGTCATGCGTCACGTAGACCGACGTGGTGCGCAGCCGCTGGTGGAGTTCCTTGATCTCGGTGCGCATCTGCACGCGCAGCTTGGCGTCGAGGTTGGACAGCGGCTCGTCGAACAGAAAGACCTGAGGGTCGCGCACGATGGCGCGGCCCATGGCCACGCGCTGCCGCTGCCCGCCGGAGAGCTGGCGCGGGTAGCGGTCGAGCAGCTGCGACAGGCCGAGGATGCGCGCGGCCTCCTGAACCCGCCGATCGATCTCGTCACGCCCGGCCTTGGCGAGCTTCAGGCTGAAGGCCATGTTGTCGTAGACCTTCATGTGCGGATACAGCGCGTAGTTCTGGAACACCATCGCGATGTCGCGCTCCTTGGGCGCGACATCGTTGACGACGCGCCCGCCGATCTCGATGGTGCCGCCGCTGATCTCCTCGAGGCCGGCGATCATGCGCAACAAGGTGGATTTGCCACAGCCCGAAGGGCCGACCAGTACGCAGAACTCGCCATCGGCAATGGCGACATCGACGCCCCGGATGACGTGGGTGTCGCCGAAGCGCTTGTGCACTTCCCTGATGCCTACCGCCGCCATGTCTCCTCCGCCATTGTCGAATCTTGTCGTGGGCGCCGGCTTGGACGGAAGCGCGGGCCGAGCGGATTATGCCCGATAACCCCCTCAGGCTGCCGGTGTTGCGGGCGGCCCACGCTGCGCCTCGGCCGATGCCTCGCGCAGACGGGGCTCGAGCAGCTTGCCCCTGCGCCCGCGCTGCCCGCGCCAGCCTTCGAGCTCGCGAGCACTGAAACCGCGCGTGATTGCCTTGCCGCCCCGCGCGATGCCGCGCACCGTCACGCCGCCCGCACCGAAGAGCGCGACCGCCGACAAGGCATCATCGGGTTCGAGCGTCATCAGCTGGCTGCCGCGGCCGCCGTTGCGCAAAACCCGCATCTGCTCGATGCCGAAGACCAGCGCCCTGCCCTGCACCGACAGGCACAGCATCCGGTCGTCGGCGGCGCCGCGCAGCGCCGGCCGCAGCGGCACGTCGCCCTCATCGAGCGTGAGAAAGGCCTTGCCCTGCCGCGTGCGCCCGGCGAGATCGCCGGCCTCGCACAGCAGACCGACCCCTTGCCGCGTGGCCAGGCACAGCCCGGTGCTCGACCGGGTGGCGAACAGATGCTCGATCCGCGTGCCGGCCTCGACATCGACGAGGCTGGTGATCGGTACGCCGTCGCCGCGGGTGGGCGGCAGCTGCGTCAGCGGCACCGAGTACACGCGCCCGTTGCTGCCGAGGGCGTAAAGCGCGTCGGTGGTGCTGACCTCCCAGGCGGCGTCGAGCGCGTCGCCTGCCTTGAAGGCCACCAGTGCTGCGTCATGGCCGTGGCCGGCGCGCGCCCGCACCCAACCCTTCGTCGAGACGAAGACCGTGAGCGGCTCCTCGCTGACGCGCCGCTCGACGCTGGCCCGCCGCGCCGCCTCGATCAGGGTGCGACGATCATCGCCGTAGCGCTTGGCATCGTCGTCGATCTCGCGCACCACCTGCCGACGCATCGCCGGGGGGTTCGCGAGCAGCGCCTCGAGCGCGCGCTTGTCATCGCGCAGGCGGGCGAGCTCGGTCTCGATGCGGATCGCCTCGAGGCGGGCGAGCTGACGCAGGCGAATCTCGAGGATGTCTTCGGCCTGGCGATCCGAGAGCCCGAAGCGATCGACCAGCGCGGGCTTGGGCTCATCGGATTCGCGGATGATGCGGATCACCTCGTCGAGATTGAGCAGCACCAGCTGCCGCCCCTCGAGCACATGAATGCGCTCGTCGATCGCCGCCAGCCGATGGCGGCTGCGCCGCGTGACCGTCTCGAGCCGGAACGCCGTCCACTCGCGCAGCACCGCGAGCAGTCCCTTCTGCGCCGGGCGCCCGTCGGCGCCGATGCACACCAGATTGACCGGTACGCTGCTCTCGAGACTGGTGTGGGCGAGCAGGGTGGCGAGCAGCTCCACGGGATCGACTCGGGAACTGCGGGGCTCGAAGACCAGCCTCACCGGCGCATCCTTGCCCGACTCGTCACGGACCGCATCGAGCACCGCGAGGACAGTCTGGCGAAGCTGCTGCTGCTCGGGTGAGACCGAGCGCTTGCCCGCCTTCACCTTGGGATTGGTGAGCTCCTCGATCTCCTCGAGCACCTTCTGCGAAGAAACGCCATGCGGCAGTTCGGTGACGACGAGCTGCCATTGGCCACGGGCAAGCTCCTCGATCGTGTGTCGTGCGCGTACACGCAGCGAGCCGCGGCCGCCGGCATAGATCTCGCGCAGCTCCTGCGGGCTGGAGATGATCTGTGCGCCTCCCGGAAAATCCGGACCTGGCAGGACCGCGAGCACCCGGTCGAGATCGGCATCCGGCTCGCGCAGCACGAGCGCCGCCGCCGCCGCCACCTCGCGCAGGTTGTGCGGCGGAATCTCGGTGGCCAGCCCGACCGCGATGCCCGAGGCGCCGTTGAGCAGCATCATGGGCAGCCGCGCGGGCAGCAGACGGGGCTCGCGCGCCGAGCCGTCATAGTTGGGCACGAAGTCGACCGTCCCCTGGTCGATCTCGTCGAGCAGCAGCCGCGCATGGCTCGTGAGGCGGGCTTCGGTGTAGCGCATGGCCGCCGCGCCGTCGCCATCGCGCGAGCCGAAGTTGCCCTGACCGTCGATCAGCGGATAGCGCAGCGTGAAGGGCTGCGCCATGCGCACCAGCGCGTCGTAGGCGGCGGTGTCGCCATGCGGGTGGAAGCGGCCGAGCACATCACCCACCACCCGAGCCGACTTGACCGGCTTGGCGCCCTCGGCCAGGCCCATGGAATTCATCGCGTGCAGGATGCGTCGCTGCACCGGCTTGAGACCATCGCAGAGGTCGGGGAGCGCACGGCCCTTCACCACCGAGATCGCGTAGTCGAGATAGGCGCGCTCGGCGTAATCAGCCAGCGTGAGCATCGGCCCGCTCTCGGGCGGCTGCAGCGCGGAGAAGAGATCGCCCGCCATCAGATGTCGACCTCCGCCTCGTTGCCGCGCGCCTCGAGCCAGGCGCGCCGGGAAGCCGCCTCACCCTTGCCCATCATCATCGTGAAGCGCGCCGCGGTCTGCGCCGGCCCCGGTTCGCCGATCATCACCGGCAGCAGCCGGCGGGTGTCCGGGTTCATCGTGGTCTCCCAGAGCTGCTCGGCGCTCATCTCGCCCAGACCCTTGAAGCGGGAGATGGTCCACGCGCCCTCGCGGACACCTTCCTTGCGAAGCTTGTCCTCGGTGTGGCGCAGCTCGCCGTCATCCAGGCAGTAGAGCTTGCGCATCGGCCGACGCCCCTGGGCCGGCACATCCACCCGATAGAGCGGCGGGCGGGCGATGCACACATGCCCGCGCTCGATCAGACGCGGGAAGTGCTTCAGGAACAGCGTGAGCAGCAGCACCTGGATGTGCGAGCCGTCGACGTCGGCGTCGGACAGGATGCAGATGCGCCCGTAGCGCAGCTTCGACAAGTCGACTTCGTCGGCGGGGCCATGCGGATCGACGCCGATCGCCACCGCGATGTCGTGGATCTCGTTGTTCGCGAACAGCCGGTCGCGCTCGGTTTCCCAGGCATTGAGGACCTTGCCGCGCAGCGGCAGGATCGCCTGGAAACCCTTGTCGCGCCCCTGCTTGGCCGAGCCGCCGGCGGAATCACCTTCGACCAGAAAAATCTCGTTGCGGGTGAGGTCGGTGGACTCGCAGTCGGTGAGCTTGCCGGGGAGCACCGCGACGCCGGAGCTCTTGCGCTTTTCGACCTTCTGCGCCGCGCGTGTCCGCGCCTGGGCCTGACTGACCACCAGCTCCGCCAGGCGCCGTCCGGCTTCGACATGCTCGTTGAGCCAGAGCTCGAGTTGCGGCCGCACGAGCGACGACACCAGCCGAAGCGCATCACGCGAGTTCAGCCGCTCCTTGATCTGCCCCTGGAACTGCGGATCGAGCACGCGCGCCGACAGCACGAAGCTCGCCCGCGCGAATGCATCGTCGGGGAGCAGCCGCAGGCCCTTGGGCTGCAGGCCGTGGAGCTCGATGAATGCGCGAATCGCCGCGAAGGCGCCGTCGCGCAGACCCGCCTCGTGGGTGCCACCCGCGGTGGTCGGGATCAGGTTGACGTAGGACTCGCGTACCAGCGCGCCCTCCTCGGTCCAGGCCAGTACCCAGTGGGCACCCTCGCCCTCGGCGAAACTGTCGTGCCCGGGCCCGTAGCGCTGCTCGCCTTCGAGCAGCGGGATCAGCGGCTCGCTGCCCCCGCCCGCCGCCAGCGCCTCGCGCAGGTAACCGCGCAGGCCCTCGTCGTAGCGCCACGACCACTGGCGCCCGCCGCGCGCATCGACCAGGCTGACGGCAAGACCCGGGAGCAGCACCGCCTTGGACTGCAGCAGGCGCTGCAGCTCGGCCAGAGGGACGACCGGGGAATCGAAGTAGCGCGCATCCGGCAGACAGCGCACGCGCGTGCCGTGGCGCTTGTCGGTGCGCCCCGCCGGCCGGCTGACCAGCGCGCGGCTGACCTCGCCACCTTCGAAGACGATGTCGCTCACCATCCCGTCACGCCAGACGGTGACCTCGAGGCGCCGGCACAAGGCGTTGGTGACCGACACGCCCACGCCGTGGAGGCCTCCCGAGAAGCTGTAGGCGCCGCCCGCCTGCTTGTCGAACTTGCCTCCGGCGTGCAGGCGGGTGAAGACGATCTCGACGACCGGCGCGCCTTCCTCCGGGTGGACGCCCACCGGGATGCCGCGGCCGTCGTCCTCGACGACGACCGCACCATCGGCCTCGAGGATGACCGCGATCTCGCGACAGGCACCAGCCAGGGCCTCGTCGGCGGCGTTGTCGATGACCTCCTGCACGATGTGCAGAGGGTTGTCGGTGCGGGTGTACATGCCCGGCCGCTGCCGGACCGGCTCGAGGCCTTTCAGGACGCGGATCGAGGCTTCGCTGTAGTCGCCTTTGCGGGTGGCCATGCGGGCAATGCGGTGCGGGTCGGGCCGCATTGTAACGGCTGGCCTGTCGCCTGCCGCCGAGCCGCCCTCAGGGCCGGTGAAAGCGATCCGCCTTGACCTGGATGCCGGCGCGCTCGCGATCCCAGGTGTCGGCGGTCACGCCCTGGCGCCGCAGCTCGGCCTTCATCACCTTGCTGCTGGGTGTCTTGGGCAGCTCGTCGACGACCCGCATGTAGCGCGGCACCATGAAGTGCGCCATCCGGGTGCGCAGGAACTCGAGCAGCGCCGGCGGGTCGATCGCGCGGCCGGCCATCGGCGCGATCACCACGAGCACGTCCTCCTCGCTGTGCTCGTTGGGCACGCCGATCGCGGCCACCTCGCGCACGTCGGGATGCGCGAGCACGTCGGCCTCGACCTCGAAGGACGAGATGTTCTCGCCCCGGCGTCGGATCGCATCCTTCTTGCGGTCGACGAAGTAGTAGTAGCCCTGGGCATCGCGCCGGAACGAATCGCCGGTATGGAACCAGCCGTTGCGCCAGGCGGCAGCGGTGGCTTCGGGGTTCTTGTAGTAGCCGCTGTTCATGCCCCAGGGCCGGTCGGTGCGCACGATCATCTCGCCGACGGTGCCGTCGGGCACCTCGCAGTCATTGTCGTCGACCAGCCGAACATCGACCCCCTCGCGCTTGCGCCCGCAGGTTCCGCGCACCAGCGGATTGGGCTCGGAGATGATCGGCGTCGAGATCTCGGTCATGTTGAAGATCGTGTAGATCTCGCAGCCGAAGCGGCGCGAGAAGGCCGCGATGTCGCCGGCAAGCGGCACCATGAAGGCCAGCCGCAGCGGCGTATCGGCATCGTCGGGGCGCGGGGGGAGCTTCTCCAGGAAGCTCGCCATCACGCCGAGCAGGAAGGTGGCCGTGGTGCCGGTCGCGCGCACCGTGTCGAGGAAGGTGGCGGTATCGAAGCGCTCGGCGAAGGCGATCGAGCCGCCGCGCACGAACATCACGAAGACCACCCCCATGCCGCCGATGTGGAACATCGGCATGTTCACGAGGAAGCGGTCTTGACCGGTCACGCACGGCCAGGTCTCGGGGCCGGCGTTCGTGTGGATGTGCAGGTAGGACGAGAGCACGCCCTTGGACGGACCGGTGGTGCCGGAGGTGTAGATGATCGACTGCGGATCCCAGGGCTCGATCGGTCGGGCCGGCGGCTCGAGCACGCCCGAGGCGGGCAGCAGCACGTCGGCATAGGCATGGGTGCGCAGGCCGGGGCAGGCCATCGGCCCGCCGACCACGACCGCATCGGCGAGCGCGGCCAGCGCCACGCCCTCCAGGCGCGGCGCGAGATCGGCGTGCACGATCGCCAGCCGCGCATCGGAGTTCTCGATCACATGCGCGAGCAGCGCGCCGCGGTAGGCGGTGTTGATCGGCACGAAGACCGCGCCCAGGTAGCTGAGCGCGAAGAACACCCGCAGGTGCTCGCGGCTGTTGGGCAGCCAAACCAGCACGTGATCGCCTTGCGCAACACCCAGCCGCTGCAGGCCGACGGCCGTCTGGAGCACGAGCTGGCGAAACTCGCGGTACGTCCAGGCCTCGCCGTCATCGGCGAACTTCACGAAGACCTTGTCGGGGCATTCGCGGTTCCAGCGCTCCATCAGCGCGCGGGTCACGACCCGGTCACGCGGCGGGATGCGTGAATCGGTGGTCTCGGGGCGGGTCGGCTCCGGCAGCACGTCGAAGGGCGCGTCCATTTCCGGGGAATCTCCTGCGTCTTGTGGGTGGCGGGCGGCGTAGCATTTTGGTCGAAGCGCCTGCGCGCCACAACGCCAACGCCGCCGCGCTCGCGGGCCTTCCCGCGCGCCGACGGCCCTACCGGAACAGGAGAGATGATGGGACCACTGGAAGGCCTGAAAGTCGTCGAAATCGCGGGCATCGGCCCGGGCCCCTTCTGCGGGATGATGCTGGCCGACATGGGCGCCGATGTCGTGCGCATCGACCGCCGCGAGGCCGCTGACCTGGGCATCCCGGTCGAGCCGCGCTTCGGGGTGCTCGGCCGCGGCCGCCGTTCGATCGCGCTCGACCTGAAGTCACCCGCCGACCTCGCCACCCTGAAGGCGCTCATCGCGAAGGCCGATGTCCTGCTCGAGGGCTTCCGGCCGGGCGTCACCGAACGGCTGGGCATCGGCCCGGCCCAGTGCCAGGCCATCAATCCGGGGCTGGTGTACGGCCGCATGACCGGGTGGGGCCAGGATGGCCCGATGGCCAAGGCCGCTGGCCACGACCTCAACTACATCGCGCTGACCGGCGTGCTCGCGGCCATCGGACCGGCCAACGGCGTGCCGATGCCGCCGCTCAATCTCGTGGGCGACTTCGGCGGCGGCGGCATGATGCTGGCCATGGGCATCCTGGCCGCCCTCTACGAACGCGCCCGCTCGGGCAAGGGTCAGGTGGTCGACGCAGCCATGGTCGATGGGGCGGCGGTGCTGATGTCGAGCATCTACGGCCTGCGCGCGGCCGGCCGCTGGACCGATCGTCGCGAGGACAACATCCTCGATGGCGGCGCCCCCTGGTACGGGGTCTACGAGACCGCCGACGGCCGCCATGTGTCGATCGCCGCGATCGAGGCCAAGTTCTACGAGGAGCTGCTGCAGAAGATCGGCCTGGCTGACCAGGGTCTGCCCGCCCAGAACGACCGCAGCGGCTGGCCGCGCCTGAAGCAGGTCTTCACCGAGACCTTTCGCAGTCGCACGCAGGCGCAGTGGTGCGAGATCCTCGAGGGGTCGGATGCCTGCTTCGCGCCGGTGCTCACGATGGGTGAAGCACCGTCACATCCGCACATGGCCTCGCGCGGCACCTTCGTCGATGTGGATGGTGTCAGGCAACCAGCGCCGGCTCCGCGCTTCAGCCGCACCCCCTCGGCGATCCGCCACCCACAGCCGGTCAACGGTCAGCACGGCGCCGAGATTCTGCGCGACTGGGGCGTCGCGGGCGCCTGACGACCGCGCCTTGCCGCCGGGCGCAGCGCCCGGCGCTTGCGAGGCCGCCCGGGCGCCTGCTCGGCGGGCTCAGCCGCTCACGTGCTCGCGCGCTTGCGCCTGCAGCACATGGCGCTGGATCTTGCCGGTCGAGGTACGCGGGAAGTCGGCCACGAAGCGCACATGCCGGGGCACCTTGTAGTCGGCCATCTGCGCGCGGCACTGCGCCCGCAGGGCCTCTGCGTCGAGGCTTGCGCCTTCATGCAGCTGCACGAAGGCGAAGCCGACTTCGCCCAGGCGCCTGTCGGGCACGCCCACGACCACCGCCTGGCGTACCGGCGGCAGTGACTGCAGCATCCGTTCGATCTCGGCCGGGTAGGTATTGGAGCCGCCGACGATGAACATCTCCTTGAGCCTGCCGGTGATCTGCAGGTAGCCCGCCTCGTCGAAGACGCCGAGGTCACCCGTGCGAAACCAGCCCTCGGGCGTGATCGCCTCGGCGGTGGCCTGCGGGTTGCGGTAGTAGCCCTGCATCACCAGATGACCGCGCACCCGTACCTCGCCTACCCGACCGGCGGGCAGCGGCTGCCCGTTGTGCGGATCGACCACGGCGACCTCGAACTCGCCAATCGGGCGGCCCTTGTTCGCGCACAGGATCTCCAGAGGAGCATCATGCTCGCTGAACACCGTGGCGGCGGTGGTCTCGGTCATGCCATAGACGGCCTGCAGCGAACGCAGGCCCAGCTCCTGCTTCGCGGCCAGCGCGACGTCGGGCGTGACCGGCGCCCCGCCGATCCACGCCGACCGCAGGCAGGACACATCGCGCGGGCTGCGCCGGTTCGCATCGAGGCAGTCGATGAAGTGGGTCGGGATACCGCCAAAGATCGTCACCCGCTCTCGCTCGATCAGCGCCAGCGCCTCGTCGGGCACCCAGTGCGGCATTGTCACCAGCGTGCAGCCGAGCATCAGCGTGGGCACGATGGCCGTGAAGGCACCCGCCACGTGAAAGAAGGGCATGTGACCGAGCAGCACGTCGTCGGGGCCGATGCGCATCACGCGCGCCACGTTGGCGGCGTTGCGCATGACCACGTGGCCGTGCACCGCACCCTTGGGGTGGCCGGTGGTGCCGGAGGTGTAGACGATGATGACGGGATCGTCGGGGTGCGCTTCGGGCAGCGGCTCCCGGGCCGCCATGCGGCGTGCGCCCTCGGCACGCAGCGCCGCGAGATTCGTGGTGCCT
>Ga0315900_10006102_pt1 | contig 16312 bp, 16 predicted proteins | sample LakEriMetagenome_FD_203521 | JGI IMG/M metagenome (GOLD analysis project Ga0315900, IMG submission 203521) | Freshwater fungal communities from buoy surface, Lake Erie, Ohio, United States - Buoy 12 MA114 | ecosystem: Environmental > Aquatic > Freshwater > Lake > Lake biofilm | place: USA: Lake...
CGCCGCGATACCGTTCCGTTTGTCGTGTCTGTCATCTGCCCCGCGCCCGTTCTGTTCGCCTGTCCGAGTGGCCGGATTGGTCCGGTCCGTCTGTGCCTGATCCCGGTTGCACTGGATGGTTGCCACAAGTCGATTCGCCGACCAAGCCCCCTTTAGTGCGAGGATGGTTAAGCGACACATAATCGGCAAAATTTTGCGCAAGATGACGAAAGTCGGCGGACTGTGGCGCATCTGCAAGGGTGGCCGGGGGAAAGCGGGGGCGCGGCCGCGGTGGGCGAGGTTCGGGCATGGACGGCTGCGCGCGAGAGGGTAGTCATCCGGATGGGGTGATGACCGGGAGGAGGACTGAAACGCCATGAGCGGGATCGACCGGCTTTCGCGCAGGAAGGTTCTTTCGACGATTGCGGGCGGGGCGCTGGCCGCGGCGCTGCCGGCGGGCGGGGCAGGTGCCGTGACGGCAGTGACCGGTTTCCGGCAGGGCGTGGCCGAAGCGGCGGCGCAAGACGAGGCTCTGGCCGAGTTCTATCGCGGGCGGGGGTTCGAGGGGATCTGGGGGGGCGGGGCCGAGACGGGCGTGCTGCGGCGCAATGCGTTTCTGGCGGCGCTGGCCGAGGCTCCGGCCCATGCGCTGCCGGCGGCCCGGCACGATCCCGGGCAGGTCATCGCCATCCTGCGCGATGCCCTGACCCCGTTCGAACAGGGGCAGGCCGAGGTCGACCTGTCGCGGCGTTTCCTGCGCCTGGCCCGAGACCTCAAGAGCGGGATGCTGGTTCCGCGCGAGGTCAACAGGCACATCTTCCGCGACCGGCCCGCACATGACGCGCTTGCGCTGCTGCGCGGGTTTGCCGCGTCCGAGCCGGTGGGCTTTCTGCGCGGCCTTGCGCCGCGGTCGCCGGAGTATGCGCGGCTGGTGCGCGAGCGGCTGCGGCTTGAGGCGATCCGGGCGGCGGGCGGCTGGGGGCCGGAGGTCGAGGCCGGGAATCTGGCGCCGGGGATGGAGGGGGCGGGGGTCGTGTCCCTGCGCAACCGGCTGATCGCGATGGGCTGGCTTTCGCCGACGGCGACGCGGTTCTATGACCGCGCGATGGTGGCTGCGGTCGAGCGGTTCCAGGCCGCGCACGGGATGGCCCCCGACGGGGTTGCCGGCGAGGCGGTGCTGGCGGAGATCAATGTCGGCATCGAGGCGCGGCTGCGGTCTGTCGTCGTTGCGATGGAGCGGGAACGCTGGAACAGCGGGCCGCGCGGCGACCGGCATGTCTGGGTCAATCTGTGCGACTTTACCGCCTGTATCGTGGACGACGACCGGGTGACCTTCCGGACCAGGGCGGTCATCGGGGCCCTTGCCGAGGAGCGCCAGAGCCCCGAGTTTTCGGACGACATGGAGTTCATGGTCATCAATCCGAGCTGGTATGTGCCGCGGACGATCATCGCGCGGGAATACCTGCCGATGCTGCAGCGCAACCCCAATGCGGCCGGGCATCTGAAGATCACCGACAGGGCGGGCCGGGTGCTGAGCCGCAGTGCGGTGAATTTCGATGCCTACAATGCCCGCAACTTTCCCTTTGCGATGCATCAGCCTCCGTCGCAGTCCAATGCGCTGGGCGTCGTGAAGTTCATGTTTCCCAATCCCTATGACATCTATCTGCACGACACGCCGGCCAAGGACCTGTTCGAGAAGGATGTCAGGGCGTTCAGCCATGGCTGCATCCGGCTGCGCGATCCGGTGGACTTCGCCGAGGTGCTGCTGGCGCGGCAGACGCCGGACCCGGCCGAGTTCTTTGAGGAGCGGCTGAAGACGGGGGCGGAGACGCGGGTGAACCTTGAGACGAAGGTGCCGGTGCATCTGGACTATCGCACCGCCTGGACCGGGGTCACGGGCGGCCTGCAGTTCCGCCACGATGTCTATGGCCGGGACGCGGACATCTGGCGTGCACTCGAGGCGGAGGGGGTGGCGCTCGGCTGAGAGCGGCGCTAGTCCTGCCCCGGCCTGTCGGGGAGATGAGATGCGCTATTCCATCGCGGAAATCGCGGCGGCGATCGGGGCTGAGGCGGTCGGGGATGTGACCCTGACCGTGACCGGTGCGGCCGAGCCTGCCGCGGCGGGACCCGACGAGCTGGCCCTTGCGATGACGCCGGCTTATGGCGCCGCGCTGCGCGAGGGAAGGGCGCTGGCGGCGGTGGTCTGGCCGGGGGCGGACTGGCGCGACCTGGGGTTGCGGGGCGCGATCCTTGTCCCGCGGGGGCGGCTCGCGATGGCGCGGCTGAGCGCGTATCTGGACGTGGGGCAGGTCTGGCCTGCGGGGGTGCATGCGTCGGCGGTCGTCGATCCGTCGGTGCGGCTGGGCGGAGGGGTATCGGTCGGGCCATGCGCCGTGATCGGCGCGCAGGCCGAGATCGGCGAGGGTGTCCGCATCGCCGAGCATGTGAGCGTGGCGGCGGGGGCAGTGATCGGGGCGGGGGTCACGCTGCTGGCCGGAGTGAGGATCGGCCGGCGGGTTCGGATCGGTGCCGGAACCCTGGTGCATCCCAATGCCGTCATCGGCGCTGACGGGTTTTCCTTTGTGACCGAGCGCCCAAGTCACGTGGAGACGGCGCGGCGGGAACTGGGTGAGGGGATCGTTCCGGAGGCCGGGACAGATGCGACCTGGCATCGCATCCATTCGCTGGGCAGTGTCGTGATCGGGGAGAATGTCGAGATCGGGGCGCTGACCGCGATCGATGCCGGGACGATCAGGCCGACGGTTGTCGGACAGGGGACAAAGATCGATAATCTGGTCCACATCGGCCACAATTGCGTGATCGGCAAGGATTGCCTGATTGCCGGGCAGTCGGGGATAGCCGGGTCGGTCAGGATTGGGGACCGGACCGTTCTGGGCGGCAAGGCGGGGGTGGGAGACAACCTGACCATCGGGGCGGATGCGGTGATCGGCGGGGCCTGCAACATCATGGCGAATGTGCCGGCGGGGCGGGTGATGATGGCGATGCCGGCGATGCCGATCGGCCAGCAGGTGGAAAGCTACAAGGCGCTGCGGCGGCTCCCTCGGATCATCCGCGACATCACCGCAGGCGACAAGGCAGTTTCAAAACGGACGACGAGCGACTAGATCACACCCTGACGGGCGGCAGGGAAGGACGGGCGCAATGGATGTGCAGGACAGGGTTGTCGCGATCATTGCGGAGCAGGCGCTGATCGACCCTTCCGACGTGCGGATGGAGCATACGCTTCAGGATCTGGGGATCGATTCGCTGGGTTTGGTGGAGAGTATCTTTGCCATCGAGGAGGCCTTTGATGTTTCGGTTCCTTTCAATGCCAATGAGCCGGGGGCGGGCGGGTTCGACATTTCATCGGTCGCGGCCATCGTGGCGGCGGTTGAAACGCTGGTCCGCGAGAGGGACACGGGCCGGGGCTGAGCCGGGCGCCGCGGAAAGGGACGGATGAACAGGGTCGTCATCACCGGCGCGGGAACGATCAATCCGCTTGGCGGAAGTGTCGCTGCCACCCTCGAGGCGATGCGGCAGGGGCAATGCGGGATCGGACCGCTGGAGCTGCGCGATATCGAGCGGCTGGCGGTGCAGATCGGCGGCCAGGTGAGGGGTTACAACGAAGAGGACCATTTCAACAGGCAGCAGGTGGCGCTGTATGACCGCTTTACGCAGTTCACGCTGCTGGCCGCCCGCGAGGCGGTGGGGCAGGCGGGTCTGAGTTTCGAGGATGACCTCGCGTTGCGCGCCGGTGTGGTTCTGGGGACTTCGGGCGGGGGGCTCAACACCCAGGACGAGAATTACCGCGCGGTCTATGAGGAGGGAAAGAACCGGGTGCATCCGTTCATCATCCCCAAGCTCATGAACAATGCCGCGGCCAGCCATGTGAGCATCGAATACAATCTGCGCGGACCGTCTTTCACGGTCGCCACGGCCTGTGCGAGTTCCAACCACGCGATGGGGCTCGCGTTCCAGATGATCCGCAGCGGGATGGCGCGGGTGATGCTGACGGGCGGATCGGAGGCGATGCTGTGCTTTGGCGGGATCAAGGCCTGGGAAGGGCTGAGGGTGATGTCGCGCGATGCCTGCCGGCCCTTCAGCGCCAACCGCAACGGGATGGTGCAGGGCGAGGGGGCTGCGGTCTTTGTCTTTGAGGAGATGGGGCATGCACGGGCGCGCGGTGCCGACATCCTGGCCGAGGTGGCGGGCTTTGCGATGTCGTCTGATGCGGCCGACATCGTGATGCCTTCGGCCCAGGGGGCGGAGCGGGCAATTCGCGGCGCGATGGCTGATGCCGGGCTGAACCCGGAGGATGTGGGCTATATCAACGCCCACGGCACCGGAACGGCCGCGAACGACAAGACCGAATGTGCCGCTGTCGCGCATGCCTTTGGCGCGCATGCCGACAGGCTGATGATATCGTCCACCAAGTCGATGCACGGGCATCTGATCGGGGGGACGGGGGCGGTCGAGCTTCTGGCCTGCATCATGGCGCTGCGCGAGGGCGTGATTGCGCCGACGATCGGCTATGAGGAGCCGGACCCGGAATGCGCGCTGGACGTGGTGCCGAACGTGGCGCGCGAGGCAAAGGTGGGGGCGGTGCTGTCGAACGCCTTTGCCTTTGGCGGGATGAATGCGGTGCTGGCGCTCAGGGCTGTCTGAGGGGGCGTGCGGAGCGGCCCCTGCCGGCGCGGGCTCTGGCCGGCAGGGGTGGCAGGGTCATTCGCCCGTGGCCCCGGGGGCGGCGGCGGTCCCCGCTTCGACCTGATAGTCGAAACCGGCGGTGAAGCCGGAGAGCGAGATCGTGAGTTCGACTACCTGGTCGGGGGCAGCGGCGGGCACGATCCTGAGCGTCGCGGCGGCGCCGGCCTTGAAGGCGGCCACATCCTCGGCCGTGAAGCCGGCGCGCGAGACGCAGCCGCCGGCGTTGCAGAAGGTGAAGGGATAGGTCTTGGCGGTGCCGCCGTCGACGGTGATCACGACCTGTTCGGTCAGGAGAGTTTCGAGCGGGGCCACGATGGTGGCCCCGGCAGCGGCGCGCGAGCCGGGGGGCAGGGGGAACATGAGGATTTCGGCCACGGCATTGCCGTCGCCATCGCGAAGCAGCTGGTAAAGCTGGCAGGGATCGGGTCCTTCGGGGGCCTTCATGCATTGCAGCGACCAGTCGCCGAAGGTTTCGCGGGTATAGGCTTCGCCCACGGCGGGCTGGCCGTCGTCCAGCGGTGTGCCCATGTCGAGCCCTTCGGCCGGGTCGGCCGGGGTGGTGTCCGGGGCTGCGCCGGGGTCTTCGCCGGTCGCGTCTGCAGGGGCTTCGGCAGGGGCTTCGGCGGTGCTGTCCTGGGCCTGCAGCGGGCCGGCAAGGCCGAGCGCGAGCAGGATGAGGGCCTGGAGTTTGATCGTGTGCGGCATCTGGCTTTCCGTCTGAGGGCAACTCTGTGCGGCCCGATAGCATGTCTGTCGAAAGGAGTCAGGTCCGATCGCCCGGACCGCAGGCGAGAATCCGCAGGAGCGGGCAGCACCGGACAGGCACAAAAAAGGGGCCTCGAGCGGGCCCCTTTTTCGTGTTCTCCCTGCCGGACTTGCCCGACTAATTGCGAGTTACTGCTAGGCGAAGGCGGGGCAAGCGTCAACAGGATTCAGTGCCGGACCGGGTCGCCGCGAGGGGAGATGGTCAACAGCTGACGAAAAAAAAGCCGCGCCCGGAGGCGCGGCAAGTCAGACAGGGAGGAAGTCACACCACAAAGTCCTGACCCGATCGGAGCCTTGCGGATGACGACAGGTCTGGACCAGAATGGTTAAGAAGTCGTGGAGACTACGCGCGCTGCGCCGGCAGCGGACGGAAAGCGGGAGGCGGGCATGAGCGATGGCGCGGAGGCCGGGATCATCATCGGCGGCGGCGGGGAGGAACACCGCGTTCCACAGCACCTGCTGCTTGGCATGGCCAATCGGCACGGGCTGATCGCGGGGGCGACGGGCACCGGCAAGACGATCACGCTGCAGATCCTGGCCGAACAATTTTCCGATGCCGGGGTGCCGGTGTTCCTGTCCGACATCAAGGGCGATGTTTCGGGGATGGCTGCGCCCGGAAGCGCCGGGGCGCGGACACACGACCCCTTCACCGCGCGGGCGCAGCAGATCGGGATCGAGCTTGATTACCGGGCGATGCCGGTGACGTTCTGGGATCTTTTCGGTGAGCAGGGTCATCCGGTGCGTGCCACGGTTGCCGAGATGGGGCCTTTGCTGCTGTCGCGGCTTCTGGGGCTGACGGATGTGCAGGAGGGGGTGCTGAACGTGGCCTTCCGGGTGGCCGACGAACAGGGGCTGCCCGTGCTTGACATGGCTGACCTGACGGCATTGCTGCAGTGGTGCGGGCAGAATGCGAAGGAACTGTCGCTGTCCTATGGCAATGTCACCACGGCTTCGGTCGGGGCGATCCAGCGGGCGCTTCTGGTGCTGGAAAACCAGGGGGGCAAGCTGTTCTTCGGGGAGCCTGCCCTGGACCTTGGGGACCTGATGGCCGTGACCGATGACGGGCGGGGGGTGGTCAACATCCTGTCGGCCGACAGGCTGATGCAGTCGCCGCGGCTTTATGCGACCTTCCTGCTCTGGCTCCTGTCTGAACTGTTCGAGGCCCTGCCGGAAGTGGGCAATCCCGAGAAGCCGCGGCTCGTCTTCTTTTTCGACGAGGCGCATCTGCTGTTCACGGATGCACCCAAGGCGCTGGTCGCCAAGGTCGAGCAGGTGGCGCGGCTGATCCGGTCGAAGGGGGTGGGGGTGTTCTTCATCACCCAGAACCCGGCCGATGTGCCTGATTCGGTGCTGGCCCAGCTTGGCAACCGGGTGCAGCACGCGCTGCGCGCCTATACGGCCAAGGATCGCAAGGACCTTGAAAAGGCGGCGCAGACCTATCGTGACAATCCGCGGTTTGCCACCGTGGACGCAATCCGGGATGTCGGCACCGGCGAGGCGGTGACATCGCTTCTGGACCGCAAGGGCGTGCCGCAGATGGTGGAGCGCACGCTGATCCGGCCGCCGGTGTCGCAGGTCGGGCCGCTTGATCCGGCGACACGGGCAGACCTGATTGCGGCTTCGCCGCTGGGGATGAAATACGAGACGCGGGTCAACCGGGATTCGGCGCATGAAATGCTGGCGCGGCGCGCCGTGGAGGCGGCGGCGGCAGGGACGGCAGCCGGCGAGGGCGAGCTGAACCGGGCGCGCCGGTATGACGGCGGGCAGGCCGCGGGCCAGCGTCAGGGTGCGCCGGCGGGACGGGCGCGCCAACCCAAGGGTTTCGGCGAGGCGCTGGCCCAGGCGGCGGTGAAGGAACTGTCGGGCACCACGGGGCGGCGCATCGTCAGGGGAATCCTCGGCGGGTTCTTCCGCGGACGGTAGCAGGCCGGCAGGGTGCCGCCCACCGGGGGGCGGCGGCCGTCGCCCGTGTCAGAGCGGCGTGATCTTGAGCGTTGCGACCCGGTTGTCCTGCTTTTCGAGGACCTCGAAGCGGAAACCGTGGAAGCTGAAGACCTGGCCTTCGGCGGGGATCGTCTGTGCCTCGTGGATGACAAGGCCGGCGATGGTGTTGGCTTCGTCATCGGGGAGCGACCAGTCATGCTGGCGGTTGAGGTCGCGGATCGTCATCAGCCCGGAGACGATGAAGGCGCCGTCGGGCGTGGTCGCCACGGTCTGTTCGGGCGGAACGTCGAATTCGTCGGCGATTTCGCCCACGATCTCTTCGAGGATATCTTCGAGGGTGATCAGCCCCTGAAGGGCGCCGTATTCGTCGACCACGAGGGCAAAATGGGACTTGCGTTTGAGAAAGGCGCGCATCTGGTCATCGAGCGCGGTGGTGTCGGGGATGAAATAGGGCGGCATCGCCACGTCGAGGATGTCGAAGGCGGCCAGTTCCTCGGGGTCGATCCGGCCGTCGTCGGTGAGCATGCGCTGCATCGCGCGCAGGAGGTCCTTGGCGTGGAGGATGCCGACGATGTTTTCGGGGTCGTCGCGGTAGAGCGGATGGCGGGTATGGGGGCTGTCGAGCACGAGGCGCAGGATTTCAGTCACTGGCAGGCGGGCGTCGATCATCCCGATGGCCGAGCGGTGGCGCATGATTTCGTCCACGGTGCGCAGGCCGAGGTCGAGCGCACCGAGAATGCGGTCGCGGTCTTCTTTTTCGACCACGCCTTCGGCATGGCCGATCTGAAGGGCGCCCGCGATTTCCTCGCGCACGGCGAGGATATGGGCGTCGGGGCTGGTGCGGACGCCGAAAAGCCGCAGAAGGCCGCGCACGATGGCACGGACCACGGTGACGATCGGCGACAGGATCAGGATGAGCACGCGGATGAAGGGCGCGACGCGGGTGGCGATGGGTTCGGGATTGAGGATCGAGACGGTCTTGGGCAGCACCTCGCCGAAGATCAGCACGAGCGCGGTCATGCCGAGCGTCGCCAGGGCCACGCCCGAATCGCCGAAGATGCGGGTGAGCAGGGCGGTGGCGAGCGAGGCGGAGAGGATGTTGACGACATTGTTGCCAAGCAGGATCGCGCCGATCATGCGTTCGCTGTCGTCGGTGACGCTGAGCGCAACCTCGGCCCCGCGCGAGCCCTTGTCGGCCTGGGCGCGCAGCTTTCCGCGGGAGGAGGCGGTGAGCGCGGTTTCGGACCCCGAGAAGAAGGCCGACATCATGATGAGAAGGACGATGACGGCGATGGTGATCCAGAAGGCCAGGTCGAGGGCATGGATGGCGGCGTCGGGGCTGGGCTCCACGGGGAAGGACTTTCGCTGTTGCGGACAAATGTCAGGTTAGGGGGCCTGATGCGGCTGCATCAAGGGTCCTTGCGCGCCCGGGCCAGCGGGTGGCGGGTGAGGACGAGGTCCCGGAGCCGGTCGTCGAGGACATGGGTGTAGATTTCCGTCGTGGCGAGATCGGCATGGCCGAGCATCGTCTGGATCGAGCGGAGATCGGCGCCGCCGGCAAGGAGGTGGGTGGCAAAGGCATGGCGCAGGACGTGGGGGGAGACCCGGTCCGCACCTATCCCGGCCGAAACGGCGAGGTCCCTGACCAGTGCGAAGAAGACCTGCCGCGAGAGGTGGCCGGCCTTGCCGCGGGAGGGGAAGAGCCAGCGCGACGCGGGTTTTCCGCGGGCCTGGGCTGCGCTGTCGGCCGCATCGCGGGCCGTGAGCCATGCGGCGGTGGCGGCACGCGCCGGTGCGGACAGGGGGACGAGTCTTTCCTTGCCGCCCTTGCCGCGCACGAGGATCATCGGCGGATTGCCACGGACGGCGGCTGCAGGAAGTGTCACGAGTTCGCTGACCCGCATGCCGGTGGCATAGAGCAGCTCCATGAGGCAGGTGTTGCGCAGGGCGTCCCGCGGTGTGCTTTGGGCCGCGGCGAGCAGACGGGCGACTTCGTCCTGTGACAGGGTGCCGGGAAGGCGGAGGTCGCGGCCGGGCCCGGAGATGCGGATCGCGGGATTGTCGGGCCGGAAGCCTTCGTCGAAGGCGAAGCGGAAGAGCTGGCGGATCGCCGACAGCCGGCGGGCCCTTGTGGCACGGGACAGGCCGCTTTGGCCGCAGGCGATCAGATAGGCTTCGATATCGGCGCGGGAGGTGGAGGCGAAATCGAGATTGCGGGCGGCGAGCCAGCCTGAGAAATCCGACAGGTCGCGGCCATAGGCGAGGCGGGTGTTGCGGGCGGCGTCATGTTCGGCGAGCTGGGCATCGAGGAAGGCCGCGATCCAGTGCGGCATGAGGGCCGGCGGGGTCATGCGGGGCGCCCGAGGATGAGTGCCTGAAGCGCCATGCTGCGGGCCGTACCTTCGAGACCGAGGAGCCTGAGCGCAGCGATCGCTTCGGTCAATGCGGCTGGGTCGCCGGCCAGACCCTGATCGGCGGTCACGAGGGTCCGCAGGATTGCCTCGCCGATGCGGCCGTCGCGGATCAGGCCGGCGACGGGCTGGGAGACTGCTGCACCGGAAAAGCCGGCGATGATGGCGCCGGCGAGTGCTTCGCCGGGCGGGAGGTCTGCGACGCTGCCCCGGGCGATGGCGACAAGGAGGCTGTCCTCGGGCCCGGCGGGGGTATGGGCGATGGCGGCGGATTCATAGTCCGGAGAGAGGAGCGCGATCCGGAAGGCCAGTGCCGCTGCCGCCGGCGGCAGGTCGAGCGCGGCGAGCGGTCCGGCATAGAGGCTGGCGAAGGCGACTTCGGCCCGGATCACCTGCATGGCCTGCCAGGCCGGGGCGAGGGTGGCCGCGACACCGGCGGCATCGCCTGCGGTGATGGCGCGGTCGAAGGCCTGGATGGCGCGGGCACGGTCCCAGACGCCGCCGGAGGCGGCAGGCGTGCGTTCGGTATAGGCCGCGAGCAGCACGCCGCCCGGAATGGCGCCCGCGCGGGCGAGACGTTCGGCCGCTTCGATCCGGTTGCGCCAGGCCGCAGTGGGACGGAGGTCGGCATGGGCAAAGGCGCGCGGCAGGGTGGCGGTGGGCAGGGCTTCGCCGACCGCTTCGCGGAGGCGGAAGACGAGCGGGGACGGGCGGGAGGGTGGCGGCAGCGGCGCGGCACCTTCAAAGAGTTCGGGGTCGAGGAAGCGGGCGAGGAGGGCTTCGTCTTCGGAGGTGATTTCGTCCAGTGCCCGCGCGCTGGACAGGGTGAGGGCGGCGGCCTGCCAGTCGCCGTTGCGGGCGAGGCAGAAGATGCGCGCGGGATAGGTCGAGGCGAGCGCCGGGCGGGTACGGATCATCGCGCAGGCGGCATCTTCGGTTCCGGTCAGCAGAGAGACGTCAAACCACCGGCGGAAGACTTCGGGGGCGGAGCGGTCGGTTGCTTCGAGAAGGGCCTGGGCGGGTTCCAGCGCCCCGATATCGAGCAGGCGGTCGATGCGGGCGAGGAACAGCGATCCGTCCGGGGGAAGCGGCGGGTCGGCCCGGGCGAGGAGCAGGGTGACGAGAAGATCCCGCACCGCCGGGAGCGTTTCGCCGTGCCCGGCCCGCAGGAGGGTGACCAGTGTGGCGCTGTCGCTGCCTGCCCAGAGCGTGGGCGGCAGGCCGGTGACTTCGGGCGGGAGAAGACCCACGCCGTCGGGAGAGGGCCGGTCCAGGGTGGTGACGGCAATGCCGGAGCGGGGAATATCGGTGGCGACGGCAGGTTCGTCCGGCGGAGGCGGCGGTGACGGGGCCGACGCCTCCTGCGGCGGGGTTTCCACGCTCTGGCTGAGCCAGTCGATGGCCGAAAGCGGCGTGTCCTGCTGTGCGGCGGCACGGGGCGCGCACAGAGCGAGCGTCAGGGCAAGGCTGCATGCCGCAGAAAGGCCGGGGTGCATGGATCAGTCGAGCTCCAGCAGGATCGGCGCGCTCTGGTCGGTGACGGCTGGCACGAAATGGTCAGGAAAGAGGACCGGGCCGACATAGGCATAGGCGACCAGCACCAGGGCGGCCAGAACAGCGAGCCAGACCAGGAATTTGAACAGCCGCCACATCTTTTCCCGCTCCCTCTGGCCTCGTTTGCCTGTTGTCGTTGCGGCCTGCCGCGGCAGCCGGCCCGGCCTTGTATCGGCATCATATATTGTGTTTTCGCCGAGTTCACGCCATCCGGAAGCGTTACCTGAAAAATGCAGGGGAAGGCCGGAACGTGATGCAGCGGAAGGAACATCCGCAGGCTGTTTCCACCGCCGCCGGCGGCGGGCCGGGATGGCGGCTCTTGCGGCCCGTGGTGCTGGTCGGGATGATGGGATCGGGCAAGACTGCGGTAGGCAAGGCCCTGGCCGCGCGGCTTGGTCTTGCCTTTCTTGACAGTGATGCGGCGATCGAGGAGGCGGCGCAGGCCAGCATTGCCGAGATTTTCGGCCGCGACGGCGAGGCATTCTTTCGTGACCGGGAGGCAGAGGTGATTTCACGGCTTCTGGCCGCGGGGCCAGCCGTCGTTTCGACCGGGGGCGGGGCCTTCATGGCGGAACGCAACCGTGCCGCCATCGCGACACGGGGCGTTTCGGTCTGGCTGGACGTGCCGCTGGACCTGCTGTGGGAACGGGTCCGGCACAAGGATTCCCGGCCCTTGTTGCGGACCGCGGACCCGCGCGCTACGCTGGCAGAGCTGTACGAGGTTCGCGTTCCGGTTTACCGGCTGGCCGATATCAGGGTTCCCGGGAGGGCCGGCTTTTCGGCCGACGAGACCGCCGGGCAGGTCCTGGCGGCGCTGGCGGAGCGGCCCGACGTGCTGGAGCGGACCGGATGAGCGGAGCGGAGCGGAAGGTCAGGGTCGATCTGCCCGGGCGGGGATATGACATCCTGATCGGGCCCGGTGTGCTGGCCGGGGCGGGGGCGGCGATGCGCCCGTTCCTGAGGCGGGGGCGGGTTGCGGTGGTCACGGATGCGACGGTGGCGCGGCTGCATCTGCCCGCGTTCCGTGACGCTTTGGCCAGCGAAGGGATCGCGGTCGAGGCGCTGGTCCTGCCGCCGGGCGAGGCGACCAAGTGCTGGGCCGAACTGGCTCGCACCGTGGAATGGCTGCTGGCGGTGCAGGTAGAGCGGGGCGACCTGGTCGTTGCACTTGGCGGGGGTGTGATCGGCGATCTGGCGGGGTTTGCCGCGGCGATCCTTCGCCGGGGGGTCAGGTATGTCCAGGTGCCCACGACGCTTCTGGCGCAGGTCGATTCGTCCGTCGGGGGCAAGACGGGCATCAACACGGCCCAGGGCAAGAATCTGGTGGGCGCGTTTCACCAGCCGGTTCTGGTGATTGCCGATACCGCTGTCCTGCAGACCCTGCCGGAACGCGATTACCTGGCCGGCTATGGCGAGGTGGTGAAATACGGGCTTCTGGGTGATGCCGGCTTCTTTGCCTGGGCGGAGGCGCATGCCGGGGAGATTGCGGCACGGGACCCGGGGGCGCTTGTCCATGCCGTGACGCGGTCCTGCGAGGTGAAGGCGGGGATCGTGATGCGCGACGAGACCGAGCAGGGGGAGCGGGCGCTCCTGAACCTGGGCCATACCTTCGGCCATGCGCTGGAGGCCGCGACGGGATATTCCGACCGGCTGCTGCATGGCGAGGGGGTGGCGATCGGCTGTGCGCTTGCGTTCGAGTTGTCGGCACGGCTGGGGTTCTGCGCGCAGGAGGAGCCGGGGCGCGTGCGGGCGCATCTGGCGGCGATGGGGATGCGGCGGGACCTTGGCGACGTGCCGGGCGACTTGCCGCCGGCGGCCGCGCTGATGGCGCTGATGGCGCAGGACAAGAAGGTGGTGGACGGGCGGCTGCGTTTCGTGCTGGCCCGTGGCATCGGCGAGGCCTTTGTCACCGGCGATGTGCCGGCGGGGGCGGTCGAGGACCTGCTGGCCGGGGCGCTGGCCGCGCGCTGAGGACCGGGGGCACGGGCTGCTCCCCCGGGGGATGTCCGGAGACCCGCCGTGCGTGGGCCCGATTTCCGACCCGTGCGAGCCTCAGGCGAGGTGGCCCTGACCGTGGGGAGACCCTGTCAGAACGGGATGTCGTCGTCGAGGTCGCTGCTGCGGCCGCCGCCGCTACCGCTGCCGCCTGAGCGGGCGGGGGCGAGGGCGCGGTCGTCGTCGCCGCCATAGCCGCCGCCCATCGGGTCGGACCCGTAGCCTCCGCCCCCCCCGCCGCCTTCACGGCCCTCGAGCAGGGTGAGTTCGCCCCGGTAGGGGCGCAGCACGACCTCGGTCGTGTAGCGGTCCTGCCCGCTCTGGTCCTGCCATTTGCGGGTTTCGAGCTGCCCCTCGATATAGACCTTGGAGCCTTTTTTCAGATACTGTTCGGCCACGCGGGCGATGTTTTCGTTGAAGATCGCGACCGAATGCCATTCGGTGCGTTCCTTGCGTTCGCCGCTGGTGCGGTCCTTCCAGGTTTCGGATGTGGCGATGCGCAGGTTCACGACCTTGCCGCCGTTCTGGAATGTGCGGACTTCGGGGTCGCGGCCCAGGTTTCCGACCAGAATGACCTTGTTGACGGATCCGGCCATTGGCTTGCCTCCTCGATTCCCTGCGGATGATCACGTTCGGGGTTACATCACCGCAACATGGTTAATGAAAGCAGAATCTCGGTCCGGATGACGGACCATCGCGCCGGCTTCGGCCTGAACCGGGCCTAAACCCGGGACATAGGGATGGCCTCCCCCGGGTCAGGGGCGGGGTTTCTGTGACTGCGGGGGGATGGCGTCCGGGCCTTTGCCGGCGCCATGTCTGCGGCGCCGGCGGGGCCTGTGCGGTCTGCGCCGGAACACGAGAAAGGAACACGACATGCAGATGAAACCTCTTTTCGCGGTGATGGCCATCGCGCTGGGCCTGACCGGAGGCATCGCCAGGGCCGCCGACGAGGCGAGCCTGACCGACGAGAAAAAGGCCGAGATCACGGCGATCTTGGTCGAGCAGGGCTATGAGGTGCGGTCCGTCCAGATCGAGGATGGAATGTACGAGGTCTATGCCATCAAGGATGGAAAGACCTTCGAGCTTTACCTCGATGACGACCTGAAGATGGTCGAAAGGTCGGGCGACGGCGACTGAGGCCTTGGGGGCAGGGCCATCCCGGCAGACAGGGGCGAATTCCTGTCTGCCGGGGCGGTCCGGACGACGACGCTGAGTAATGGAGGCGGAAAATGATCATCAGGAAGGTCTGGGACCCGGTGGTGAGGGTGTTTCACTGGTCGCTGGTTGCGGGTTTTGCGGCCAATGCGCTGTTGACTGATCCGGAGGAGTGGCTGCACCGCAACATCGGCTATGTCGTGCTGGGGCTTGTCGCGGTGCGGGTCGTGTGGGGAATGTCCGGCACGCGCTTTGCGCGGTTTTCGTCTTTCCCGCCCGATCCGGCTGCGGCGCTTGCACAGGTCACGGACATGGCCACGGGCCGGCGGCGGGTTCATCTGGGTCACACGCCTCTCGGGGCGCTGATGATCTACAACCTGCTTGCGACCATGGTTGTCATCGGCATTTCCGGCTGGATGATGACGACTTTGACCTGGTTCGGGGTGGAATGGGTCGAGGAGTTGCACGAGGCTGCGGTCACCTGGGCGGAGATTTCGGTTGTGGTCCATATCCTCGCCGTCGTGTGGGAGAGCCGGCGGACGGGGGTGAACCTTCCGCGTGCGATGGTGACGGGGTACAAGAGGATTCCCGACGAATCGCTCTTCACTGAATCCTCCTGAAGGTCCTGCATGCCGCGGCGCCTGCGCCCTTATGGGCTGATCCTCCTCATCGCGGTGCAGTTGCTGTGCGCCGCGGCATTCCTGTCGGATTCGCTGGGCGATCTTGCCGGGGGCGGGGCATCGGTCTTTGACCGGCACCAGACGATCGAATATGTCGCGACGCTGTCGCTCTTGATCGCAATCGCCTTTGAAGCGCAGCTTCTGCTGCAGCTTCTGCGGCGCGAGGCACATCTGGAGCGGGGGATGTCGATCGCCGCCGGGGCACTGAATGACATCATCGAGGAGCATTTCCGGACCTGGGGCCTGACACCGTCGGAGCAGGACGTGGCGCGTTTCCTGATCAAGGGCTGCGACATCGCCGAAATCGCGCGTCTGCGCGGGTCGGCCGAGGGCACGGTCAAGGCGCATCTGAACGCGATCTACCGCAAGTCGGGCGTGTCGGGGCGGGCGGCGCTGATTTCGTTCCTGATCGAGGACCTGATGGGCGAGCCGCTGGTGGCGCCGGCGGGCGCGGCGGCGCAGTGACGGGTTTCCGCCGGTCCGGGCTGCGGGGGATGGAAGCGCGGCGCGTTCTGTCCTAGGATCGGCGATAGCGAAACCGGGCCGGAGAGGGCGATGGCTTCAGGCGGGACGATGACGGGGGCGGGGCTTGTGCTGCTGGTGGTGGTTCTGGCCGGGCCGGGGCCGGGCGCGGCGGAGACTGTTTCGACGATGAACCGGTCGGCGCTATTCGCGTCGCAGCTCTCCGTGCTCGACGGTCGGGCGGCTGACCAGTACAACGACTCCTATCGTTTGCAACCGCCGCGGGCCGAACCTCCGGCAGGGGTGAGCCCGGCCTGGACGGGGCGGTATGACGGGCCCTGGCTTGAGGTGGCGCGGGATGCTGCGCGCCGGCATGGGGTGCCGGAGGACCTGTTCCTGCGGCTTGTCCAGCAGGAGAGCGGATGGAATACCGGCGCAGTGTCACCCAAGGGGGCGCTCGGGCTTGCGCAGCTCATGCCGGGGACGGCGGAACTGCTGGGTGTCGATCCGCTGGACCCGGAGGAGAATCTCGAGGGCGGGGCGCGGTACCTGCGGATGCAGTACAACCTTTTCGGCACATGGCCGCTTGCGCTGGCCGCCTATAATGCCGGCCCGGGGGCGGTGGAGGAACATGGCGGCATTCCGCCCTATGCCGAAACC
>Ga0315900_10006103_pt1 | contig 16311 bp, 9 predicted proteins | sample LakEriMetagenome_FD_203521 | JGI IMG/M metagenome (GOLD analysis project Ga0315900, IMG submission 203521) | Freshwater fungal communities from buoy surface, Lake Erie, Ohio, United States - Buoy 12 MA114 | ecosystem: Environmental > Aquatic > Freshwater > Lake > Lake biofilm | place: USA: Lake...
TTTGGTAAGCACGTTCCAGCAAGGGAACATAATCCGGGTGTTCGGCATAGGCCTTCCGTATAATGCGACTTTGCCCGCCATGTGAACCCAGTTCATGTGGGATGTCAAATTGTTCCAGGCCCAACACTTTATATCCTCTTTCAGCCAGTTGATAGCAGGTGGCAGCACCCATACTTCCTACACCCAAAACGATCACATCAAAGTAGTTGGGTAGGTTTTTTGTTTTTTCTATTTCAGTTTTTACACGGGCAGACAGCTCCGCAGTAGACAACATAGATACATCTTTTGCTCCTGATATTTTTTGCATGTAATTATTTCCATCCATCATGAGGGAGCTTGAGAGGAATGCGGATGCATGAAAAGTGACAGTTAAATGTATGCAATTCGGTTCATTTTATTATTGCACAGACAGGTCTTTAATTGAACAAGAGAGTAATGTAAACCCAAAGGGTTAGAATGCATCGTTGAGCCGTAAGTAAAAAGCTCCCCCCATGGTGCTGTTGCGGGCATAATCCATGCGCACGAACATGCGGTTCTTTTTGTTGACGAGAAAGCGAAGTCCGGCGCCACCTGTCCACAAAAAATCCGCTAGGCGGTAGTTGCCGATTGAGGAGGCGGAGAAGCCACCGGCCGTGAAGAAAGAGGCATGTACCCACTTCCATACTTGGAATCGGTATTCACTTTGTGCAGCTGCGAGAGACTTGTTTCGATAGCGACCTCCGAAGAAGCCTCGAAATAGTGAGGCGTTGCCAACACGTGGAAGCTCACGCAGAGGAACATTTCCCGAAGTGTTGTGGGTGAAGAATTGGTAGCCAAAGCTATTTTCTTTGCCAACCGGATAAAATTTTCGGTAATCGATGATCCATTCCTGATAGCTGAAAGGAGTGGAACTTACGGGCAGATAAGATTGAAAAAGGGCTTCGAAGTAGCTTCCTTTTCTGGCGCTGAAGGGATAATCCCGATTTTCCAACAAGATGGCTGGACCCAGGCCCAAAACTGTGCTCCCGGCAACTCCGTCGGTATAATTGAATGCAGGTGTGATAGGTTTTGAATATTGAACCCTGAATGTGTTATTATAATTGATGGAAAGACCGCCATACCAGTTGTTTTTTATTTGTCGATAGATCCGAGATTCCGCAAAAGTGCGTTGATAACTGAATTCCCAGTAGTCCTTTTCCGGTACGGTATTCATTCCAATTCCCCAGACCCGCTCCTCAAATGCGCTATAGCCGGCTCGACCTCTTAACACCCATTTTTCTCCCCGCGTAAATACCTGCCAAGCCCCCAATAGGTCTAATTGCCGAAGGGTGGAGTACGTAACTTGTCCGTACACAAAAGAGGCTCGTGCTTCATTTTTTTCTCTGGCTGACTTGTCTTTAGCATTGAAAAAATAATCGAGCGACATCCCGAAGCGAACACCTGTTTCAGGACTAGAACTAACGATGGGTATAGGAATAATGGAAAAGTTGATGGCAGAAAGAGAATCAGGATTCATGAAATTGCGAAGTGTTTTCCTGGGTTCCGGTTTTGTTGTATCTGTGTTGGCGTAGGAGAAAAGGGGCATTGCCAGTGAGGAGCTTACAATTGCAAATACCAATATAAGAAGCCGGTGACGAAAAACGGATGGCCAACAGCCTAATGAATAAGTACGCACCGGTTGATTTTGACTGCAAGTTGTGCATTTTTCGTGTAAAACTGCGGTACAAAAGGATTTTTTAACGATTGAATTGCTGTTCTTTCAATCTGTGACAGTTCAAATCTATAGGGACAATGCTTTTAAATGAAGCTCATGGAGTAGCTGAGCTGTACCTTATTTTTGTGTAGACATAAGTTTTATATGAATCGTCGGCTAAAGCATCCAACGGCAGTTGTATTGTTACTGGCAGGAACTGTGTTGGTTCAGATTTTTCATGTGCTGGTCTTGGCGGGGCTAATTCCTTATCAAATTGTAGGTGGTGGCCGGATAAAGTCCAGACAAGACATGTATCAGCTGGAGAGCATCGCATTGGGCATCAATTTTCTCCTCATCTTTATTTTATTGATTAAGGGAAGCTTTATACGAGAGTATTTGTCAGTTCGACAAGTTAACTTGTTATTGAATATTTTTGGTTTTTTCTTTTTATTGAATACCATTGGAAATTTATTTTCTTCTTCCCGAGTAGAGCAATTTGTTTTTGCCCCTTTGACATTAATTTTTGCAGGCCTCATTTTCTGGATTTTACGGTCCACCAGAAAGGGTTAGTCTGCTCAAGCTTTGAAATCATATACAGCTGGGCCTGATTGAATTCTCAAGCGATTAGGTAGCGAAAAAGGGGATTAATTTTTTAGCTGCAGTTAGGATTATTGCCATAGACTACAAGTAATGATGTCTATAAAAAAATTTGATATGATAATGACATGAGATACCTTTGAAAATCAAATAATTTTAGAATCAATTATTTTAACAATTCAGTTTATCATGAACAAAAAACTAACGCTTATTTTTTGTTGGTGTCTGCTTCTTGCTTCGCAATGGAGTTTTGCACAAACAAGAACAATCACCGGAAAGGTGAGTGATGCCGGTGGTCAACCGGTACCCTATGCCAGTATTGCTGTAAAGGGGTCCAACAAAGGAGTTAATGCCAATGAGAATGGCGATTTTGCGCTCACATTACCTGCGTCCGGAAAGGCCACGCTGCTTATTTCTGCAGTTGGTTTTGAAGACCAGCAGGTAGAAGTTGGTTCTGCCAATACCTTGTCCATTCGCCTGAAAAGTGGCACCGCTATGAGTGAGGTCATTGTGACTGCATTCGGTGTGAAGCAACAAAAAAAGGCATTGGGGTATGCTGCTACGGAAATCAGTAACAAAGAATTATTAGAGAGTCGTCAGCCGAATCTCGTGAATGCACTTCAGGGAAGGGTAGCCGGTGTTCAGGTTAACTCTACCGGTGGTGGTCCCGGACAGGGAGCCAGAATTGTTATCAGGGGCCCGAAGAGTGCGTTGGGAAGCAACCAACCTTTGTTCGTAATTGACGGGGTGATTGTTGACAACAGCACGGTGGTTGAAGGAAGCGGTGCGGCGTTGAGGGGAATGAGTAACAGGATGGCCGATATCAATCCGGATGATATAGAGAGCATGAGTATTTTGAGAGGTGGTGCTGCAACGGCATTGTATGGTTTCCGCGGTAGTAATGGTGTAATTGTAATCACTACAAAGAGCGCCAAAAGCGGAAAAATGAAAGTAAGTTATAATGGTAGTCTGGGAACCGAAAGTGTCAATAAGTTTCCTGAAGTACAAACTACCTATACACAAGGATACAATAATACTTATAACCGCAATGACTTCTTTCCTTCATTCGGTCCAACAGTCGCTGCTGCCAAGGCGCTTGATCCTACTCACCCGAATCAACTCTTCAATCACTATGCGCGGGCGTATGAAACGGGCTCTCAGTTCCGCAATACCATTAATGTAAGTGGAGGAACAGAAAGAGCGCTGATCAATAGTTCTGTAAGTTATTTTACGCACAACGGAGTTCTGCCCAATACCAACTATACCAATCTCAATGCTAGAGTAAATGCCACGCTTAAGCTCAGCGACAAGCTGAAGATTAATCCTTCAGTGAATTATATCAACAGTGGCGGACTTCGATACAACGCTGATCGCTTCAATGAAAGTTTAACTTACTGGAGTCCACGTTGGGACGTGCGAGATTATAAAAATGAAGATGGAACCCATAAGACCTACGGCAACAACAATCCGATTTTTGGTGCTTATTATAATTTGTTCAAAGATGATGTTGACAGGGTTATTTCAAATATTGCGGTGAACTATACGCCGGCTCGTTGGCTTGACATCACCTATCGGTTGGGATATGATTTTACTTCCGATAACAGAAGAGCAACTGCTCCTGCACAAGTACCTCGGGCAGGTGTAATCAACTTTGCCGATAACGCCCTGGGATTTGTAGGTGAGTACAGAGTACTCAATAAAATTCTCAATAGCAACTTACTGATCACTACTAAGTTTAAGTTGGGTGATAAGTTCGGTGTTACAGCACGTGCTGGTCATGATCTTGTTGACCAGACCTTTAACTTCCAGCAGACAGAAGGTCGCGAGTTAGATGTGCCAACTTTGTTATCACTTAACAATGCCCGATTACTGACCCAGAATAGCCGTCAGACAGCGTTGAGAACAATGGGTGTTTTTGCTGATGCAACTTTCAGCTATGACAACTTCCTTTATTTAACAGTTACCGGTAGAAACGACTGGGCAAGTTCTGTGGCCAGCGGCAACCAAAGCTTTTTCTATCCGAGCGTGAGTGTGGGATATGTTTTCAGCCAGCATTTCAAAATGCCTGAATTCATTTCTTATGGAAAGTTCCGTGCTTCCTTTGCCCGAATTGGTATTGCACCGGTTACTCCTTACCTGACCAATACGTATTACAACAATGCATTTGGTCAGCCGGTGAACAATGTGATTGGATGGACCAGAGATGATGTGAGGGGTGCTACCGATTTGCGTCCAGAATTTACTGATAACAGGGAGGTGGGATTGGAAATGCAATTTTTAAATAATCGCATAGGATTGGATGTTAGCTATTACCAAATCAATTCGAAGGATGTAGTCAATCCTGTGCTGGTAGCTAATACTACCGGTTTCAATTCATTCATTCTGAATTCCGGTGAGATTGAAAACAAGGGTATTGAATTAGTGATAAATGGATCTCCTGTAAAAGAAAAGGATTTCACCTGGGATGCGAGCTTGAATTTTACGAGCAACCGTAACCGCGTTGTAAGTCTTGCTCCCGGATTGAATGACATTGTTATTGGAAGCCAGTTTGGATATCTCAACAGTGGTGCTACGCAGCGCTGGGTAGTAGGACAACCCGTGGGCGGATTATATGGCATTGCTTATCAGCGGTTCTATGGCACTGCACCGGATGACAGAATTACTTTGCGCAGAGATCTGCCGATGTTGATTGCCAATACCGGCTCAGGTGCAGGGTTCCCCATTCGGGATGTGACTAATCAGCGCTTGTTGGGTAACTCTCAGCCGCGGGCAATCTGGGGTATTAACAATAGTTTTACCTATAAGAACCTCAACCTCTCTTTCCTTTTCGATATGAGAAGTGGCTTTCAGCGCTTCAATCAATTGGGTAACTTCATGAGTGCATTCGGTATAGCCAAATACACAGAAGACAGAAATGATTTGCGTTTGTTTGAAGGAGTAGTAGCCGGCGGTGCCCCGAATCTTCAGACTGTCTGGCTTGGTCAGCAGGTTGGCCCTGACGGAAGGAATTATGGCGACGGATTTTATCGCAACATTCACCGTGGTGTGACAGAAAATTTCATCGAGGACGCAGGATGGGTAAGATTGCGCTCGTTGAGCTTGTCCTACACGCTGCCTTCCAAACTATTGGGTAAAAAGAAGCTCATCAAAGATGCCACCGTTACTGCTACAGGAAACAATCTTTTCTTGTGGACGAACTTTACCGGTTTTGATCCGGAGAACAGTTCTACCAGCGCTGACAGCAACGCTGATGGATTTGCCGGATTTACCTATCCCGGCGTGAGAAGCTTTTTTATCTCATTCAATGTTAACTTTTAAAACCGCTACATACTAAGATTATGAAAAAGATATTCAATATACAGCAAGCGGCTTTTGGGGCATTGATTTTGTTGACGGTTGCAACTACGGGTTGTAAGAAGTATTTAGATATCAACAATGACCCCAACCGACCAACAGAAGCACCTATCAACGGTCTCCTGGCAGCGACCACCCAGAATACCGGACTAAATGTATTTCGAGTTGCCAATGCCGGCCCTAATTATTACGTACAGTATTTTGCCTCCCCCAACGCTTCAAGTCCGACCGACATTTATGACCGTGTGGACTACAGTGGCTTGTGGAGAAGTCTTTACGACAACATGACCGACCTTTACGACTTACAGGAATTGGCAACTCGTTCCAACAGTACTGCTCATTTGGGTATGGCCAAAGTTATGATGGCCATCAATCTAAGCATGACTATTAACCTGTGGGGCAATGTTCCTTATTCTGAAGCATTCAAAGGCGATAACCTGCGCCCTAAGTTTGACGATGCACAGCAGTTGCATACTACCTGCATCAATTTGCTTGATGAGGGAATTGCTGAGTTGAGAAAGACACCAACGGTAGCTGTGACGCCTGCAGCAGACTTTATGCACGGAGCTACTGCTGCCAGCGCAACTGTTTGGAACAGTACCAATCGTATTTGGTGGATCCGCACTGCATTTGCCATCAAAGCAAGATTGCTGAATCAGCTCTCGAAGACAAGCGGGTACAGTTCTTCTGCTGTTCTTTCAGCTGTTGATAGTGCTTATACGAACAATGCCATGGAATCACGCGTGACCATTTTCACCTTGCGCAATCCATGGGCTACGGTAGCCAGGAACCAGGCATCGCTGGTGCTGGACGGCTGGCTGAGTACCCAGTTCATTACCAATACCATGATGGCCAATACGCCCAATCAAGATCCACGCTTACCCCGCCTTACCAATCTGACACGTTTTGGTGATTACCGCGGAACGCGCAATGGCGCCGGCCGTGTAGGAACGGGAACTACCAACGATGAGTGTTATCTGGTGTTGGCCGGTTATTATAGTGCTGATGCATCCCCCTTATTTGTAGCAACGTTCGAAGAGGTAGAATTCATTGAAGCCGAAGGGGCACTTCGTGCCGGTGACCGAACTCGTGCTTACAATGCCTATTTAGCCGGAATTCGTGCCAATATGGATAAAGTGGGGGTTGCAGCCACTGCAAGAGATGCCTATATTGCTCGCCCAACAGTGGGTGTAGGAAGTGCATCACTTCAGTTGTCAGACATCTTCCGTGAGAAATATATTGCCATGTTCCTTTCTCCGGTAACTTTTGATGATGCCCGTCGCTTTAATTATGCCTATACCGGGTTTCAATTACCGCTGAATGCAATATTGACATCTCCGATTCGCCGACTGGATTATCCATCCAGTGAGCAACAACGCAATGGTGGTAATACACCTGCTGTTGGCGCACTGACCGACCGGCTCTGGTGGGATAGATAAATCAATTAAACTCCGGCAAGAATAAATCTGAGGCTGTCTCTATCTTAAGAGACGGCCTCTTTTCATTTGTACCTCCGGTGCCTGAGGGTTTTTATCTGATTCTCATTGGGTAAAATTTACTCTAAAGAATGGCTGCTGTTTTGGCTAGAGGGTAGCTTAATAGAATTTGATTGCGATTGTTTTTTCTTTTTATGACAGTTCAATTATTTATATGAACTTTAGGCCTCTTTATCTGTTAAATCAACTAGACAAAAAAATAAAAATTACGTTATGGAAGATATGATTCCCAATGAAGGATTACCCAAGGTAGCTGCAGCGCAGCCTTGTTGTGTGCAGCTCGAAGCCGGCAAGAACTATGCGTGGTGTACCTGTGGATTGAGTGAGAAACAACCTTTTTGCGATGGGCGCCACAAGAAAGTAGAAGGGATGCCTTATCGCAGTCAGGTTTTTACGGTAGAACAAAATACCGAAGGATGGTTGTGTCAGTGCAAGAAGACAAAGAATCCACCTTACTGTGATGGAAGCCACAACCACTAGTTGTCGTTCTAGGATAGAGTAAAAAAATTCTTCACTTTTTTTGTAAAATTATTACACCCAAATAGATGTGTGCGAGAGCACACATTTTTTGTTTTTGTACAAAATCAAGAAAAACCACGGATGATTCATGCCGTTCCAGCTTGGTTTTTCAAACTTTTGTATGCGACATTTTAAGTTTATATTCTAAGATTTTCTTTTATTACAGGATGTTTTGCATAAGAGAATGGGATGATAAATATTGGTAAAGCAGATAGCATTTATTCTACCAAATTGGGTAAATAAGACAAGGGTGGGAATACTTGCCGAATGGACTATATGACAAATCAACCCAGCGTTATCCGTTTATCTTCTAAATCGATGATATCAAGCATATCTATTCAATGGCAGGTAGGGTATACAGTTCGGTCAGGGGTAATACGCTCTGTCGATACAGCATTGTGGTGGGCATTACAGGTTGAATTTCATGAACAGTGCCGAAATAAGCCTTCAGCCATAGCGAGTTATAAAAAGGATCTTCAACTAAATCAAAATCCTCTACGGCAAAAAAGTTAGACGACTTGATCAAATAATACTAATTGCCTTTTTCCTTCATTGCAGATTCGATGGTTCCCATATTGATTGACTGATTTCTGCGGAAATTATAGATGGTTTCAATGCCGCGAATAATTGCGTGCTTCCTTCCTTAGAGAGGTAGGTATATTTTCCTGGGAAAAATCAGGAATTTTTCACATTTGCTTCAATTGTAATATTATAACTTTATCCTATAGAAAAAGTTTTATTAAATCAATCGCTATGTTACGTTGTTGTCTGGTAATTTTTTATTGTCTTTCAGTTACAACCAATTGTTTTTCTCAGCAGGATATTCGGCAAGAGCTTCAAAAATATATGGCAATGCGTCAACCGGAGAAGGCGTATGTTCACAGCAATCAATACCGGTATAGTCCGGGCGAAAGAATATTTTATAAGGTTTATCTTGTAGCTAATGATATTCCCAGTAATTATACCAGGAATGTATACGGAGAATGGTATGATCAGGATGGTAAATATTTACAAAGACAGGTCTTACCTACCGTAATGGGATTAACTGTAGGAGACTTTCAGGTTCCTGAAAAATACAAAGGTCAGCGGCTCTATCTGAAGCTTTTTACAGCATTCATGCAGCAGCCAACTTCCATGCCTTTTTTGGTCACGTCATTTATTATCAATCAGGCAGGTCAGGAATTACTGGCTCCTGATGGAAGTACCGAGGGTTTGTCAATTCAGGTGAGGCCCGAGGGGGGCTATTGGGTAAAGGGGGTTCCGTCTTTGCTCACTATCCGCACAACAAATGCAGCCAATCTTCCACTATCCCTGAATTGTCGCATCATTGATGCAAATGGCGAGTCAGTCAATCAGGTCTCGACTGCTCCTTATGGATATGGACAAGTAGAAATTACCCCTGCAAGTACTGGACCTTATTACATTCAGGCGCAATTGCCCAGTGGAACATGGGCCCAACAGAAACTTCCCGATGTGCAGCCAAATGGCACCGGAGTTCGATTTGATCCACAGGATTTTTCATTCATTTTGCACCGGACTCCTGAAGCCGAGGCCTCCCAGCAACGCATATTCATGCTTCTCTTTCATAACAATGAGTTGTTGGTGGAAAGTACTTTTTCACTTGAAGAAAGGATTCGGCTTAAAGGAAGATTCATAATAGACAGTTTGCCTGCAGGATTTCATCGTTTAGTTTGGTTAGATGGGGATCAAAAGTTATTAGGACAAAGGATTATTTATTTACAACGTCCGGCAACAAAAAAATTAGTTCTTACCACAGATACTATCTCTTTTGATAAAGGGGGGCAGAATGCGTTTACCCTTCAATCATTGGATACGATTTTTTCCAGCCTTTCTGTGTCAATAACGGATGCTGACTATGATGAAATCAATCCTGAAAAAAGTATTTATCAGCTAATGGGTGGTGATATTTTTAAAAGCTACCCTTTTAATGCCGCTATGGCTATGCAATGGTTAGAAACCGGACGAGACAGGGATTTCGACCAGTGGTTGCAGGCACAAGATATATGGTATCCTGCGATGACAGATCAGATGAAAGAAAGCATCAATGCCAATGTTCGTCAAGGAGAAACCGGATACATACAGCTTTATGGCAAAATAGAAAATCTTACGGAAAAACGAACAAAAAAAGCCGGTTCCATGAATCTTATTTTGAGTACCGAGGACAATCAAAAAGAATTGATGCAGGCCGAACTGGCAGCGGATGGGTCTTTTGCCGCAAATGATTTGTTCTATTATGATAGCGTCAATATTTATCTTCAGCCCAACGGAATAACGGTGTCGGATCAAAATAAAATTTCTTTAAGGAGCAATTTAATACTCGCTAACCCGGAAAGAAAACTCCCTGTACCTCGTCTCTTGCCGGTTCCCTCTCCAGATTCTTTGGCGCAGCTTCAACAAAAATATGCTGCTGATAAACGCATACTTGATTCAATGGCCTCATCCGGTACTCTTCAGGAGGTAGTTGTAACTACACGCGTTAAAAAACGCATAGAGGAAATAGACGAGAAGTATACTACAGGATTATTTTCATCAGATGGCATCATGTTTGACATTGTGAGTAATAATATTGCCAATGTTCAGCCGAATGTTTTTTCTTATTTGCAGGGTAGGGTTGCCGGACTTCAAATTTCTGCCCAGCCATTTGATTCACCAACTTTGAGATGGCGAGGTGATCCGGTTGCGGTTTTTCTGAATGAAATTCAGCTGCGAGATCCAAGTGCTCTGAATAACATTCCCATGTCGGATGTTGCTTATGTCAAGGTTTTTCGTCCACCTTTTTTTGGTGCTTCTTTAGGCGGTTCAGGTGGCGCCATTGCTGTTTATACCAGGAGAGGGGATGAAGGGGAAATGTATGATGTCACAAACCTTAAGCGCATCAAACTTGAGGGCTATAGTCGCCCAACTAATTGGGAAAGTTCATTGTCTGATCCGGAGAAAAAGAAAAAATCGGTACGTGATATTCGCAAAACTTTGTACTGGAATCCTTCTGTTCAGTTAGACAAAGACGTAAATCAATTTGTTGTGCGCTTCAGCAACAACGATGTCACTAAACGGTTCAGGATCATCGCTGAGGGTCTTACCAAAGAAGGAGATCTCATTCGACTGGAAAAGCTCATTGAGCAGTAGTAATTACTTCGGTTTTGCTGTGTTAAGATGTGTTATCAATCAATCGGTATTTTATGCGAAAGATAATTTTGCTCTTATTCATTTCTAGTCTGAGCCATACCTTATTTGCCCAGTCAACGGGAATGCTTCAAGGGGCTTGGGTGCGAGAAGAAAATGAAGAGAAAACATTAATATTGATAATAGACCAATTAATTAGTGTTGCGGTATATAATGAAAAAGATAAAAAGTTCCTGTACACTTGGGGAGGAGCCTATGTTTTGCATGAAGGCCAACTACAACTACAATATGAATGGTCTTCCAAAGACAGCAACCTCGTAAACACTTCTGCCTCCATTCCTTTCATTATCAAAGGAAACAAACTCAGTCTTGGAGAAAATTTGACTGAGCTTGAAAGAGGACCTGCAGGCCCTTCGGGTGATCTACAGGGCGTATGGATCATTTCAGGCACCTACACAGATGGCGTATTAAATAAGCGGCCCAATCCATTTCTCCCCAGACGCACCATGAAGTTGATTGTTGGAGATTATTTTCAATGGGTGAGTTACAATGTAGTAACAAAAAAATTTTTTGATGCGGGCGGGGGAAGACAAACCCATGTCAAAGGGGCATACAGCGAAGAGATTGAATACTTCACCAAAGCCACCGCCAGTATTGGTAAGAAGATGACTTTTACCTATGCGATAGACGGAGATGACTGGAGACATTCAGGACAAAAATCAACCGGTGGACAGCTGGATGAATGTTGGACAAGGAGGAGGTACATAGAGTTACAATTCAAGCCCGGAAGTAACTAATGTCATATTTGATAAGGCATCAACCCAGAGACTCTGCCAGTAAGTAATAGCAATACAAGAAGGTATGGCTTCCTGCCGGTTATTTAAGATGGACCTTGAAGAAAGCTATCATTTTATTGATTACATCATCTGATTGTGTATTGTCGAAGCTGTGAAAGGCAATGTACTCATGGTACTCAACCGGAACACCCAAATTGCGAAGTTTACCATGGAACCATTGGCTCTGGTAAACCGGAACGATGGGGTCGAGGTTACCGTGAAAGATGATGGTGGGTTGTGAATTAACGTTTACATTCCAGAAAGGACTAACAGCCTTGTAGGCGGTGGTATCCCAGGCTTTTCCTACATATTCAGCAAGAAAATCCCCGGTAAAACCTCCGATTAATGGATTGGTACTGTTGTACCAGCTCCAGTCATTCATGACAGACGGACCGAAAATATTTCCCACACATTTTATTTTGGTGTTGTACTTGTAAGCATAGATCATAGCGAGTTGTCCGCCAGCACTGGCTCCGGTGATCATCATTTTGGATGAAATTTTGAACTTATTCAGTTGTGCCAATACAGTATCTACTGCTTTTTGGATGTCACCCATCATTTCCGTATGATGTATTTTATTGGCAAAACTCGCATACCGATAATTGATGTTGACTATTGCCAGGTTCTTCCATTTTTGCCGGAAGATATTGACATAGCCATTTAAATCTTCTTTTTGTCCGGCCTTCCACGCGCCACCATGTATCATGAGCAGGATGGGAGTAGAAGTGTCTCTATTGGCGGGAAGGTGAATGTCATAGACCTGGCGGGGGTTAGAACCGTAAGGCTGGTTCAGTAAACTGGTATCGCGTAAGCTGCTGAGGCCTGTAGAATTATCGGGTGTTCCTGCCTGTTTGGTGCATGAGGAGAGGAAGAAAAAAACAAGTAATGAAATGCTTCCTATTCGAAACCTAGAGAGATTTTTCATAGAATGGTATTTATTTAAAGATAAATAGCAATGCTCATTTGCTCTGATTCTTTTCGACATAATATTGTTAAATCAATTATTATATCTATTCATAGAAAAGACAGCTGACTGCATTAATTGTAGCGAATTTGATTTTCCCATCATTCTATTGCCTTTCAACGGGCATTCGAACTGTCTTATTTGATGGAATCTGAAGGCCTTTCAACCGTCATATTACAGCCACCATTCATTTGAAAATCTTGAAGAACTCGACTATAAATTAATGCAATTATAAGTTTGGCTTATGTTTATATTAAAGATTTCTTATTTTTTGATTAATTTACACCTAACCAAAAAATCTTCTATGAGATTATCTTCCCCCCTATTGTTTTTTTGCTTTCTGTTTTTGTCTGTGGGTTTGTATGCTCAACGCACAGTCCAGGGAACAGTTAGTTCGAAGTCCAATGGAGAACCATTGGCAGGTGCTGTTGTACAGGTTGTCGGATCAAAACGACCGGTATTGACCAATGATAAAGGCGTATTTACTATTTCTGTTCCGGAGGGCAATGCTATTCTTCGCATTACTTATGTAGGGTATCAAACTGTTCAGTTTACTGTAGGCACCCAGTCTGTAGTTAATGTTCGGATGGAGAGTGGCTCTGAGCTCGACAATGTAGTAGTGGTGGGCTCCCGCAATCAAAGCAGAACCAAGACTGAATCCCCTGTTCCGGTGGATGTTATTCCAATTTCACAGGTGGTCAATGATATTGGACAGGTTGATCTTAACCAAATATTGACTTTCATTGCACCTTCTTTTCAGTCTTCTCGTCAGGCTATTGCCGATGGAACTGACCACATTGATCCTGCTCAGTTGCGTGGATTAGGTCCGGACCAGGTCTTGGTATTGATCAATGGAAAACGCCGCCACCAATCTGCGCTGGTTAATGCCAATGGTACTATCAACAGGGGTACGGTGGGTACAGACCTGAATGCGATTCCTGCCAATGCCATTGAGCGAATCGAAATTCTGCGTGATGGTGCTGCCGCACAATATGGTTCAGATGCCATTGCGGGGGTAATCAATATAGTAATGAAGCAACAAACAGGTGCCCTGGTGGGTAATGTTTCTGTTGGTCAACACATGACAAAGTTCGACCGTGATTACGTTATTAATAGAGGAAATTTTCCCTCAGCAAAGGTAACTGATGGACGTACTACTCAGGTTGCATTGAATTATGGTTTGAAAGTTGGCAGCAAAGGGTTCCTTAATCTTACCGGTGAGTACACCGATCGTGGTGAAACCAATCGTGGGGGCACTTATACCGGTGCTGTTTTCCCAACTGTGAACGGACAAGTACGGGATGACTCAATTATGAATGCCAGAGCCCTCAATAGGAATGATTTTGATATGCGCATAGGTAACTCGCGCGTTCGGGGTGGCGGGGTAATGTATAATTTCTCTGCTCCTATCAAAGGAACCTGGCAGTTGTATGCATTTGGGGGATACAATAGAAAGAAAGGCAATGCAGCGGGTTTTTACCGCTATCCTTCAGGTGTACCTGCCGGTATTCGGAATTCCATTTTCTCCGTCTATCCCAATGGATTCCTTCCGGAAATCAATTCTGATGTGGTAGATGTATCTACTGCGATTGGTCTAAAAGGAAAGATTGGACAATGGAATGCTGACTTTAGTAATACGTATGGAAGAAATACGTTCGATTTCCGCATTACCAATTCTGTGAATTTTTCACAGGCATCTATGACTAGCAATTGGCAGAAAGAGTTCGATGCAGGTGGATTGCAATTCACCCAAAACACACTGAATGCTGATTTGTCCCGAAAGTTTGATGTGAAGGAAGGCCTGAACGTAGCATTCGGAGCTGAATATCGCATCGACCAGTTTGGGGTACGTGCAGGTGAAGAAGCTTCTTATAAGAATTTTAATACGGCCGCCGGTGTGGCTGCCGGTGCTCAGGTATTTGCAGGGTTTCAGCCATCAAATGCCGGTACCAATAACCGTAGCAACGTATCACTCTATCTAGATGTTGAGCAGGATTTCACCAAGAGATTCATGGCCGCTGCTGCACTGCGCTATGAGAACTATTCTGATTTTGGCGGAACACTTAACTATAAGTTGGCTACCCGCTATAAACTAACTGATGAGATTTCTATTCGTGCTTCTTCCAGTTCCGGCTTCCGTGCTCCTTCACAGCAGCAGAAGTATTATGCAAGAACAAACACTCTATTCCTTAGCACCGGAGCAGGATTAGTGCCTACTGAGAGTGGAACTTTCACCAACGAAAGTCTTCCTGCACAGATTCTTGGTATACCTCGTTTGAAACAAGAGACTTCTACCAGTTATACACTGGGAGTTGCAGCTAAATTCTTTAACCGCAAATTAGAGTTCTCACTCGATGCCTATCAGATCAATATCAATGATCGCATCGTGCTGACAAATAACTTTACAGATGGCGGTAATGCCGTGTTGCGTGCGCAACTGGCAGCTGCCAATGCACAAACAGCTAACTTCTTCAGCAATGCCATCGATACGCGTGCTCGCGGTATTGAAGCAGTTCTTGCTTATACTGTAAAAGTGGGCAAACAGGGCTCACTTCGCTTAAGCTGGGCCGGAACTTTCATTGACAATGAAGTGAAAAAAGATGCGAGTGGCAAACCCATTATTAAAGCATCTCCCATATTGGTGGCTACCGGACAAATCGGCAACTATTTCAACAGAGAAGACCAAAGTCGGATAGAAGTGGCTAACCCACAGAATAAGCACACATTCATGATGAACTACCGTTCCGGTAAGTTCTCTGCCATGGCACGTGCAGTTCGATTCGGAAAAGTCGTTTACCTGGATCCAACAATCAATCCGGCTGCACCCGGAACCTGGCCGGTGAATACGTTAACGGGTCTCCAGGAAACTTTAGATCAGACCTTCAATCCTCACACCATAGTTGATTTGACTGTGAGCTATGAAGTTTTTAAAGGCGTGACTCTTACTGTTGGAGGTAACAATGTATTTGATGTATATCAAGATCGCCACATACACAGTAACAACTTTAGCCTAGGACGTTTTGTGTATTCACGTCGCGTACAGCAATTCGGCTTTAATGGCGCTTATTACTTTACTCGTCTAAGGTTTACACTTTAATTTATACGTCGTTTAGATCATCGAAGGGGACATTCAATAAAGAATGTCCCCTTTTTTGTGTAAAAAAATTCGGCCGCCTTAAGTTGAAATAAAACCTGATTTATTTCAGTTTTGTACTTCCATTTGTCCGCCTTTGGCGGGCGAACGACTTCGCGGCTGGTTGGTACAGTTTGTCGTAAGAATTCTTTAAGCGTGTTAGTCTTTAACCTTTTTTCCTCCGCGTGTCTGTTTGTCCGCCTTTGGCGGGCGAACGACTTCGCGGCTGGTTGGTTCAGTTTGTCGTAAGAATTCTTTAAGCATGTTAGTTTTTAACCTTTTTTCCTCCGCGTGTCTGTTTGTCCGCCTTTGGCGGGCGAACGACTTCGCGGCTGGTTGGTACAGTTTATCGTAAGAATTCTTTAAGCGTGTTAGTCTTTAACCTTTTTTCCTCCGCGTGTCTGTTTGTCCGCCTTTGGCGGGCGAACGACTTCGCGGCTGGATGGATCATGATTGCGGAGTATTCTTACTTTACAAAAATGATAAGATAGTCAACTTAAATCAACATCCTGTAGTTCCATATAAGTTATTACTGGATAAATCCCCTGCTCTCCAGTATAATAGTACTTTGCAGAACTGTGTAAATATTTTTCAGG
>Ga0315900_10006104_pt1 | contig 16309 bp, 15 predicted proteins | sample LakEriMetagenome_FD_203521 | JGI IMG/M metagenome (GOLD analysis project Ga0315900, IMG submission 203521) | Freshwater fungal communities from buoy surface, Lake Erie, Ohio, United States - Buoy 12 MA114 | ecosystem: Environmental > Aquatic > Freshwater > Lake > Lake biofilm | place: USA: Lake...
TGGAAGCAAATCGGAGTTAATGAAATCACCGACTCTCGCGAGCTTCCATTCTTTATTCAATGGTTAACCGCTGATCACCCATCACAAGATGGAAAAGCTGTGGCTGCAATTGAGAAAATTACGATTGCAGATACTGATCACCTATCTGATTCGTGGTTTAAGTCCGAGATCCTCGGTGGATTAAACGGCGCAGATGTTGAGTTTGTTGATCCATCAGCAAATGATGGTGAGTATAGGATTGTTGCGGTGCATTTGACGACGCCAAGTGGCGTTGTGATACTGGATTGATTGTCCACACAAGTAATTTGGATTTCACTTGCAAGGCCATTGACTTTTATTTGTGCTTTCGAATGATCGATATGTTGAAGACGATATCTTCAGAGCTTCAGTAAATCATTTTTAGTTTCAAGGTCAGTGCTTTAAATTCAACCTAGTTGAAATATGTCTTAAAGCGTTCAAAGTTTTTGTCAGGTGCATGCTACGTTGTTAATTAAGAAATACTTAATTTAGATTTAACGTTGCCTACATATGGTTTTTATCGAATCAAAGTAATCACTATCATTACGAAGTCTGATACAAAAAAAGTCCGAAACGTTACCTACATTCCGAGTTTGGACTTCCGAATTAATTTGGTCTGGCATTTTTCACAAATAGGACTTGAGTTGAGATTTATCACGTGAATAGGAGTTAAAGCACTTCCTTCCTTAATGTGATGATTCTTTTAGTTGCAAAAAAATTTATTGGCGTAACCAAGAAGCTAATTAGGATTGGGGCCCAAATGCTTGAGATGTCGAGAGTGAGAACCAGTATGCGCAGTACAATGAGTGAAATTAGGTAGATTAAAATTGCATAAATTAGGTAGATAGTAAAATTCAAAACAGAGGCATTAGATCTGAATACAAATCTGTTATTGGTTAGAAAGCTGGTGAGAATGCCCGAGATGAAAGAAAGTGTAAAAGCTAACTCAAATGAGACCGCCAAAAGAAACAAAAGCTAAAGAGTGTATGTGAAAGTTGTAACAAAAACCCCATTGACAAGAAATTTTATCCAACTATGATTAATTAAGAAGCTGTGAAATCCAACACCAAGTTTTCTATATTGCACAATTTAAATCATTCCACTGAAGCTATGACAGAAAATGGCCTTCCATTGACTTCTTCCAGCACGCGCATGAGGTATTCGCCCAAAATTCCTAGCATTAAAATGGTTAAGCCGAACATAAAGAGAATTAAAGTAACGATTGTGGAATACCCAGGAACATCTATTCTATTTGAGACTGCTGCATAAATTATTACGAAACCATAAAAGAAACTAGTCATCGAGACTAAAGCCCCGATGAAACTCATTATGCGAATTGGCTTATTGCTGAAACCCAAGAAAATATCCATAGCGGCATTAATCTTCTTGAGTAATGTCCAGCCAGATTTTCCATATTTTCTGGAACGTCTATGGTACAAAATGACGCTGGGTTTGAAACCTAACCACCATGCAAGGATTGGGGTGTACATTGTCTTGGAACTTTCCAAAATAGGCTGTAACATTTTGCGATCCATAAGTGCAAAGTCATATCCACCCACGGGATAATCAGCGATAACAAAGAGCCTTAGAAAGTAGTAAAAGACTTTCGCTAAAGCCTTGGACAAAATTGGGTCATGTCTACTCTCACGTTCGCAAACCACAAAATCAGAACCAGATTCCCATCGCTCTACCATTTGCGGTATCAGGCTTGGGGGATCCTGCAAGTCAGCAGCGAGAATTATAAATGCATCGCCGCTCACGTAGCCTAAGCCCGTCCTCGAGCAATTTACAGCTCCAAAATTTCTTGTTAAATTAATTAGTATCCATTCACCTCGTTCTCTCTTAATTTCTCTTAAAACTTCAAAAGAGTTATCAGTAGAACCATCGTTAACAAAAATACACTCTAAAACTTTACCTTGATGTATCAAATCGGCTTCGATCTTTAATAGTTCTTCGAAGAGCAACCTCAAAGAACCTTCATTTTGGTAAACTGGTATCACTACTGATAATTTCTTTAAAGTTCTTTGCTGTAAAACCGTTGACATGTCCCCCCACCTCCAAACTGGTATTTAAATGAGTAAAGCCCTTCATTAAGATCGCGACCATTGTTCGTAGTTGATATTCCAAAATCGAAAAAAGCAGCTCCATCTTCTCGAGCACTCTTCACAGCCTCGTCAAAGATAAAGTCTAGCGCTCCTAAATTCTGCCCCTCATTACTCGCAGCGATGTATTGAGCATGGTGCACTTGAGGTGATCTATAGATAATTACGCCACCAACACACTTTTCATCTTTCACTGCAAAAATAGGAATTATGTCCTTAGGAAATCTTGAATTAAGCAATCTAATTTCTTCAAGAGAATGCGTAGGAGTTGCAGAATGGCGATTTTTGAGGTTGTTCTCTAGAATCCTCCAAAATGACTCAATAAAAAACATGTTACGCGACAAACTTAGTGTTGAGCCTGCCTTTTTTATACCACGTAATCTTCGAGATCCAAATTCAATCCTTCGAGATAAGTTGATAGATACCGAGAGATCAATTCGATTGCAGACGAATCCTTGCTTCCACAAGAAGTATTCATCTTGTTCAAAAGGTCTAGTGTGATAAATGTGAGGGACTGCTTTGTATGTAAACGTTTTATATCCGCTTTCAGAAAAATACTTTGATATTGCATCTAGGCAAGCCTCGACCGTATCTTGCGATCCACTTCTTTTTGAAATAAGCCCACCAAAACTAAGTCCTGGATGGCTGATGACTTCATTTGCGTTTACAGGAGATTCAGCTGCCGGAAAAACAGCAACAAGTTCATTACTCTGGAAACACATCAAGGAACGATCTATAAATTTATCCTCATGATAGTTGATGTAATTTCTCATAAATAGCAAATTGGGCACCGTTGAATTAATAACAAATTCATCCCATTTCCTGACATCATGTTTCGAAAAACTTGCAACTTCAATCAATTTGTTCCTCCGCAAAGGCAAATCCCTGTTCGCCAAATTGATCTCCGTTGTAGAAACAATAGAGTCTGTTTTCGTGTCTAGTGAAAGATGCAAACATGAGAGAATCTTGGGCAAAACTCGCTTCACCAACGTTAAAGCCTGATTCTGAATCTACTCGATGCCACCCCAATTCTCTTGACTTCCTTGCTAAGCCAATTGAATATTTGGAAGTGTTGATGTCTCTTGCTGAATAGAACAGATCTGAATCTCCATTTATGTCTGTAAGGAGCCAGGGCCTTCCGTACCCATGCACTGTTTCATCTGTTTCGAGAACTAAAGAACCGTCCTTCGGCCAATTAATTCCATCAGCGGACTCAAAGTACCGTATATTGTATTTTGGGTACATAACACCCTGCAATTGAATCCAAGAACTGCCTGCGATGTACCACATTCTGAAGGTACCATTTTCATATGTAACGTGAGCTCCGCAGCGAAAGTAATTTTCCTCGTCTGCACGCTCGAGTACTGGGCATTCGCTGTAGCGATTAAAAGTTTCACCATTGTCTTTGCTTATAGCTAAACCTGTCAGTATCCGGTACCTAATTTTTTCACAAATTTCAAACCCAGCGTAATACATATACAGCTCACCTGTGGAGGTTCTGATAACAGAGGTGGCCATGACGCCATTGTCATCAAACATCCCAGGCTGACCGATGTCCAGCACTGGTTTTTTGGAAAAGGATTTGATAATTGTTGGATTGGCAGAATCTACGTCAACCCAGAAAACCCTACCTATTCCGTTTGAGTCGCGGGAGGTGTAAAAGACTCGAATAACGCCATCTTGTAATTTAATTGGAGTTGGACCCGTAGCATGCGAATAAGTTTCTTCTGATATCTTTAATGGCTTCCAAATGATTCCATGCTTCGTCCAATTATACTTCAAAATTTTCACACCTTAAAAAAAGTTGTGCTGTTGACTTGGGACGGCTCACTTCTTTCACCTTTAAATAGTTGATTTGGCGCAGTATTTCGAGTGATTGTTGCTCCAAGTCCAATCCAATTGTCACTCCCTATAATTATGTTATTGGAGATAGTTGCATTAACGCCAATAAAACTGAACTCCCCAATGGTTGTAAAACCCGAAAGTACGGCTTGGGAAGCAATGAATACGTTATCTGCTATTGAAGAATGGTGGCCAATATGATTTCCACTCCATAGCACTACATTATTGCCAACTTCAACAAATGGTTGCAATGTGTTGTCTTCAAAGATAAACACATGCTCACCTAATTTAACATTCGGCCAAACAAATGCCCTCGAACTCACGTAGCTCACCGGCGTTAATCCCATCTCAATCGCAGTACTAATTAATCGCGCCCTCAATCTGTTTAGTTGTGTGTAAACAACTGCACAATGGAACCCCAAACCCTTTAAATCGACATAACTTTCCAATTCCTCGAGAGGGTAAACGGGCAACCCCATTAAAGTGCTTTTTTTCAAATATTCTTTTTCGACAGAAAATCCGATTACTTGGTAGGACGAATCATGCGTAAAATACTCGTATGCGATCTCCGCAAAAGCGCTATCACCTATTAAAATTATTTTATTTTTCTTCATTATGGCCTCTCGATTAGGATGTCTTCGCGGCGATTAGAGAACGGTAGCCCCGCTGCTTGGGGGAGGCAATATGCATGAAACCCACGATTCCTGGCCCGAAACAAAATAGAGAAAATTACCGAGTCATCGAGACTGTTTTTTGGATAATCGTACAGATCTACTTGAGGTTTTTCGCTAGTCTTCATGAATTCTTGATGAAAACGGACCCCATTGTCACTACTAAAAAATCTCTTCCTCATCGAGAGGTTAGGAATATCACCGATAAGAAATTGTCCTCCAGGAGCTAATAAATCCAATGCAACGTCAATAGCGCTTAGGAGTGAACTTTCAAAAGCGATGTACTGTACAACGCTATACATTAAAATTGCATCAAATTCCTGCTTTTTAATATCCAATGACGTTACTACCTCTGGAAACTTACCAGGAATCTTAGTAACATTAACGTTTGATGGTAATTGGTTCAGCATTTCAACACTGTCTAGCAAGAAAATTTGAGAATTATTTGCGACTGCCAAGTCGATTATGAATTTTGGCAATTCTGACACACCAGGCCCAATATCGAGGATTTTTGCTTTTGATTTCGAAAGTCTTGTTAGCTTCGCCAAGATATCTCGAAAAATCTCTGACTCAAACCCTGTTCTATAGCTGTTGGGAAAACCAATTTTTTCGTACACAGAAAGATCGTCATTTGAAGCCAATTTTCTAAAGTCTTCATATGTTTCAGGTATGAACCACTTATTGTCAGACATTAATCATCCGTAACATCTGGTTTACAACATATTCTGTTTCTGAAGCTGATTGCCAAGGACTAATAGGAAGACTCAAACACGTATCTGAAAGAGCTTGAGCATTTATATATACACCACCATCACCCACACCAACTTGTGCTGCAGCTGGAATAGGATAATGAATCTCTGTACCTACACCGCAAGTTTCCAACATTTTCTTTATTAAGTTTCTATTTTGGTGTTTAATTATAAAGTGGTGGTACACATGATTTGCGGAATCTGGTCTATCGAGAACTTCCGTAGTTAGGGAATTCTGGTAATAGGTTGCAATTAGCTTTCTTGCTTGATTCCACTCATCTAACATGGGTAAAGAGTGGAGCAAAAAAGCAGCCTGTAAGGAGTCCAATCTTGAATTTTGGCCTACCCGGATATGATGATATTTACTTGCGTTTTGGGTTCCATAACGCGAAATTGATCTAGCTAGTTCAAAATATTCAGCATCTTTAAAAGCGACTACACCGCCGTCGCCGAGAGCGAATAAGTTTTTCGTGGGATAGAATGAAAATGCTGCGGCATCTCCCCAAGAGCCAGCCATCTTTCCCTGAATCTTTAATCCAGCTGCTTGAGCGCAATCTTCTACCACCAGGATCTTATTTTTTCTCGCCCAATTAGTCAATCTGAGCATGTCACAATGTGTTCCATGCATATGAACTGGAATTACAGCTTTTAGTGACTCTACCTTTTCAAGAATATCGATATCAATTTGGCCATTTGGGGTGACGTCGATTCCAATGGGTACGGCCCCAACCGACATAACCGCGAACCATGTCGCGACGAATGTATGTGCGGGCACTGCAACTCGATCTCCCGATTTGACCCCAAGGGCTTGTAATGCGATTTTGATTGCGTCGAAACCATTTCCAACACCTAACACGAATGGCATCGACAAATAATGAGAAAAAGCTTCTTCAAAGTTTCTACAACTTTTCCCTTCAATCAAACTATCAGAATCAAGCGTCTTGCGAAATATCTTTGTGAAGTCGTTTTTCAATGATGTAGGCATAGAGGTTGTGCTATAAAAATCAACTTTCATTTCTGAAATTTTCCTTGCACCAGGAAACGTAATCGTCAAAGCTTCGTATGTAGTCGGATTCCATGTAATGTTCGGAGGCAAGAACCATACATGTAGCATCTTTACTAAAACTTGAGATAACTCGCCAGTATCCTGGTGGAACGATCAGCGCCCTCTGATCATTAGAATTCAAAAGAAAACTTTTCTTTGATTTACAAGTTATTAGTTCGATCTCAAATCTACCCTGGGGCGCAAAAAATATTTGTCTGAGGGACCGATGTGCATGAAAACCTCGTTGCGAACCCTTTGGAACATTTTGTATAAAATAGGTTCGTTTTGCCTCGAAAGGAAGTTCCAAAACTCGCAAGCTACCTGCCGGATCTATAATTTGATTGATCGGCAGCCATTTTGGCTCTTCCAGTATCATATTGGATATTGTAAAGGATCGACTTCATTAGTTACGGATCTTCATGGTCAGACATTGGAAGTCAGGCAAAAAATCCTGGAATTGATGCAAAATTCAAGGTAAACGACTTGATAGTGGCCGGAATTAGTTGGGTGCACGGCATGTATGACTGCTAGCAAAGATCAAATAGGAAACAGGAAGCTTGCCCTGCCCTCCTCCGAAGCACATCTTGTAGAGTGCTACTTATGAAAGTATTGCGTATCACTAAACTTGCCAGCACAACAAAATTGTTTAGCTACCTTAAAAATATTGGCATCGCTTGCGTTACTTTCGTGATAGTTTCCCGCCTGATTAATCCAATTAGATTTGATTTTTTCACTCCTAATCACACTGACATTTACCACTATTTCGTTTTTTCAAAAACAGAATTAGCATGGAGTTTTATTTCAGAGCCACGTCCCCTGAGTATCCTTTTCATACATCTGATTGGATTTACAAACAGCTTTAATTTCTTTCTGATTTTGCTTTCTATTCCTGCATTTCTGTTTGTTGTAATATCTTTTATAGTTTTTTCTAATGCGACTAATTTACAACACAATTCATGGCTTAGTTTCATTTTCTATTGCTTTGTCTTCTCTTCGACCTACTTTGTTCAAGTTATGCAATTAGATTTTGGGGGTATGTTAGCGGGATTTTTTGCAGTTATCGCAATTTGGTGCTTTATGGAAGCATCAAGAAATGAACATGCAGCCCTACTTCTCTTTTTAAGTTGCATTTCTACAGTAATTTCTACCGGATTTAAACCAAATTTTCCTGTTCTTGTTTTATTGGTACAACTAATATTTGTAATCAAAATCAAATCTTACACACAGTTTCTTACTTTCGCAATAAATTCCGTTTGTGTCTTAGGTATCTATCTTTTTGATAAAGTTAATGAGTCACCTTTTCTTGCGGTAGATGTTAAATCTCCCTACTATGTCGCCTTTCAGCCTTTTGAAAACTTTAGACTAATTGGGTTTTATACCTTTCGAGCCCTGACCCCACTTCTCATTTTATTTCTATTGCTACTCGTACTCAACCTAATGCGTCTTAGAAAATTTGGAATTCTTTTGTTTTTCGCGGCAATAATCCCTGCGACATCATTTCCCATTAGTTTGTTAATTAATCGCCCCTGGGAGATGTATTCATGGTATTCACTTATTCCAACTGGTTTATTTCTAGTACTAGCTTTAGATATCACCATTACGAGCATGGAGAAAGGTTTTAAGCTCAAGGTGCAATACGCGGTACTTATTTATTGTTTAGTCGCGGGAACTGTTTTATTCTCCCAATATCGAGAAAGTGTCGCAGAAAGGGCTTGGTTTCATTATGTGCAAGATTACAATCAGGCATTAAACTTGTCGTTGTTAAGTATAAATAATCTAAATTCTCAAAGAATATTGCTGGCTGGTGTAACCGGTCCATACCATCAATTAAAAAATACCGAATTTTCAAAGAGAATTTATCCAAATCTGGGTGATTTTGAGGTACTTTTGAGAGTCGCCGAGCGACCTTGGAATGATATGTCAACCCGGCAGACAAACGGGGTCTATTTTGATGAAATAGAATTCTCCGAGTTTTCTAAAATATATGTTTTTACAACCAAGGGAACCCTCGCAGGTGTCCTAGAATTTCAACAAATTGTTGGTCTTTCCAGTCAACATTTTAAATCAATACTTTTTTGTAGTAGCAAAAGATTTGAAGTGAGCTCGCTTGATAAATTCTCTCAAGACGAGGCTGATCCGATTTGTACACAAAGCTTTTAAAATTATTTGTAGCGCAGATGATTTTGAAGTACATTTGTGTGAGTTCGTTGGTTGTCAAATAAAACTAAAGTAGTTTTTGATTTTGGGTTACAAAATGTGAATAGCTGGCCTAGAAATTCTTTTGAAAAAGCTTGCAAAGTCCCAGCATATGTTTTTGAAGTAGCCAGATATCCAATCAAAAACTTCCTAGTTTTTGGAACATGAACAGGTTTTTTCCTGCTGCGACCTTGAAGTACTTCCATGATTAGAGGCCGACTTTTGGGTATAGAGATGCTTGCCCAAGAAAGTAATTTTCAAACAACGCACCCTAAATTTTGCACGGGATGGTTAGATCAGTTTGGTGATGAATCTATGGGAAAAGGGATCTGTCTCGAAGCGCCGGAGAACCTATTCCCATGGGACGTAAAAGACGTGCTTTCCCTCCCACTCTTCAAGGCGAGTAACCAAGCAACATAAATGTTCTATACAGGTCTGGAGGAATATGTAAAGAGTCCCACTAGACTAACGATGTGACGTCACTAAACGAGGTTGTAAAATTCTTAGAACAATGCACAGAGATCGACTTTCGTGCGAACATCGATGAATAATTTCATTTACTCCATCCTAGGTATCAGTCGTTTTCGACTATGTCAGGATCCGTTTTGGATGTAGGTGCTGGCAGTGGAGGCATAGGGCAGTACTTGTCCTGGCCTAAAGAATTATCCGGAGTAAAGATCTATGGTTCTGATATTCTGAGTCCAGAGTTTTTGCCACAGGGCTATACAGACTATTTCTCTGAGGGCTGGCAAAGTATTCCAAACTTCGAATTTAACGGAGCCTTATTCATCCATGTGATTGAGCACATAGAAAATTGGCAAGAAATGTTGCATTCGGTCGTTGCCAAGTTAAATGGTGAATCACCCATATACATTGAGTGGCCTAGTCAGAAGTCAATTCATTTCCCAAGAGCCTCCGATGTTTGGGATGAATTTGTCTTGCGCGGAAACAATTTCTCTACGCAGTTGTTAACTACCTTTAATTTCTTTGATGATCATACCCATGTTGATGAGCCTCCGAGCATGAACGAAGTTGTTAAGGTTTTACAGCCTTTGAGGGTAAGACAAAGTGGTGAGATCCAACTTGAATCACTTGGAGCAGAGTTGGTCGCGAAAGGTCTAAGGGAAAATGATGTTACTAGGGTCACATTAGGGGTTTGGGCTAGATTTGGATTTGCTCAGTATGTACTAGTTTAACCTAGTTTTGAAAACAATATGTTGTGCTCTTTCAAGAAATCCAATTGAAATAGTTAAATGCTCGGTACTTGTAATAATGGATTCCGAATGAATCAAACTTCAGATGCAGTAAAACACAAATGTAAGCTAATGTAGAAATTTTGACAAGACAATGCATTAAAGCAATTGTTTACAACCATCCATATCAATCTTTGGCTGAAAAGTTTTGTACCCGACCAAATTGTGCCGGAGATTGTTCAGCTCATCTGGCTCTCCTAACACCAGAATGAACCCAGAGCCACCCGCACCACAAAGCTTAATGGATTGAATTCCACTCTTCACAACAATCTTTATAACTTCATTAACGCTTTCAACTTGTTTGGTAGTAAAACTCTGCTTTAAATCCCAACTAGATTTTACAGCGGCAGAGAGCAATTTAAAAATCTCAGAAGAATTTCCTACTGAATTCGCAAGAGCAGCCCTCGTACTTAGAAATATTTCATGAGTTTCTTGGAGTAAAACACGCTTCGACTTTATTGATTGAACAGTAGCCATCGAGTGTAATGAAGAATTCCTAGTTTCACCGACCCAAATCAACATCTGTCTTTCTTCAAGATAAAGTGCGTTGCCTTCATTTAAGAGACAACTAGACACAATAGGTTCTGCGTCTCCGAAAAAATCATATGAGCGCAGTCCACCAAATGCTGATGCGTATTGGTCTTGGTAGCCACCTGGTTCTTTCAAAACTTCTCTTTCTATATGAATTGCCAGTTCGGCGAAATGCGAATTTGAAACAATTGTATTTTCTAATTCCAAGAGTTTACACATTGCAACAGAAAAAGCCGAAGATCCGCCTAAGCCAATTCCCGAAGGTAAATCCGCGAATGTCCCCATGTTCATTCGGGATGACCAGTTTAGGTACTTTAACATTTCTCTCACCACGGGATGCTTGAACTCCGAATAGTCCTTCACGCTTTCTGATTCCCTGTATGTAAATCTATAGTTTTCTTCAGCAATATCAGATAGCGGGTTAGAGTATACATATACGTATTTATCAATAGCCGAAGAGATAACGCCACCGGGAGAGTCTTTGAAATACTCAGGATAATCTGTTCCACCTCCGATATAACTTATCCTCATTGGTGCTCTGACTAAACGCACTTTTCACCTAACCAATCTTTGATTCGCCTAGCAAGATTTGTGCCGTCCGTATGTATGAAATCAACCTTAAAATTCACTGCAGCCATTCGGTCACTTTCAGAATTACCGACAAAAAGTTTAATTCTCCCTAGACCACTGTCTTCAATTGCTTGTAGAAGCCCTATTCGTGGTTTTCTACAATTACAGTTTGTGGAGGCTAAATGTGGGCACACGGCAAAGAGGTCTACTTCGACTCCAATTTGTTCCTTAAGATGCACTCTGAGGGCATTATTAAACTCGTTAAGTTTATCGAGACTAAAAATTCCAGACTCCAAGCCTGCCTGATTAGTAGCAACTGCTAATCCATAATCAAGATCTGAAAGGATTTTGATTGCATCCACTACGCCTGGAAGAAATTTTATACAGTCTATTTCATTGTGTTGTCCAGCATCTTCTATCAACGTGTCATCACGATCAAAAACAACAACACCTTTTGGGAAGTATTCTACACAAGAGGAATCTCGATCCAATAAAGGATAAACTGGATATTTTTGTAACATTTTATAATCTAGTTTTTGAGAGAGGATTCGATTAACTCGCAAATCACATGACCAATTGCTATATGCGCATGTTGGATTTGTTCAGTTTTTGTCGATCCAACCTTAAGGACAAAATCCCCTTCATTAAGGGTGTATTTAACTGAAGTAAAAAGTACCGTCGTGACCTTTAGTTCTTTGGCTTTTTGTACTGCGTTCAAAATGCTCTTGCTATTTCCTGATGTTGTTAGGGCAATTAGTACGTCACCCTCACGCGCTAATCCTTCTATTTGTCGTGAAAAGACATGCTCAAAGCCAAAATCATTTGATATTGCAGTTAAAATAGAAGTATCAGTAGTTAATGCAATTGATGAAATTGCTTTTCTTTCAAGTTTATAACGACCTATAAGTTCTGCCGCAAGATGTTGAGAATCAGCAGCTGAACCACCGTTTCCACACCAAAAAATTGTCCCACCAGACTTTAAACTACTTATCGCAACCTCAGCGGCTTCTGCAATTTGCCTTGAAAGCTCAACAGTTGAGAGCAATACCTTCCCAGCTTCGGTTAAATGGCTTTCGATACGTTCAATGTTGTTATTCATCACTAGCCAATTCTACTGAGATTAATCTGGAAATCTCGTTCCGCATTGCCAATGAACTTAGGTTTGATACACAGTATTCCTTGCCCAATTCTGAAGCCCGTTTCCATAGGTCGTAGTTCTCATGCAAGCCATAAATAGACTTTGCTAATTCTGTAGGGGCGTCTGCGACGACTACCCCTGAACTCATAATGTCGCCAAAGCCCTCTATTCCAACCGAAGTTGAAACTATTGGAATGCCAAATGAGAGTGCTTCCCCAACTTTTCCCTTTCGCCCAGAGCCATTCAACAATGGGACAAGCGCAATCCTCGACTGCTTATAAATAGCTGCGAGGTCCTCGACTCCACCCAACATTTGCAAACCCTTACCTTCCAATTCAGCAATTTTCTGAGCATCCAGGCCAGAGCCGACAACACGTATAGGAGCACGAAGTCCTAACTGATTCAAGAGAGGAAGTACCTGGTCTGCAAACCACTCAATACCTTCGAGGTTGGGTAAATGCCTGAACCCTCCTACAAAAACTAGACCCCTCGAGTCTTCCCAGTTCGACTCACTCTTTTGTGGCTCATATTCCGCCCAAACGACAGACGTCTTATTCGTTTTTGACTGTCTGTTAAATTCTTGTGCCTCAACTTCAGATACTAAAATTACGTGATCGACTCGATTTGCAATCTTAAGCTGGAAATGAGCTATTCCGGAGTTGGGGTTGTATTCCTCGCGGTACTTTAAGTCCATTAAATCTGCGATAAAAATTGCCGTTGGCGCTAATTGTTTGAGTCTTTCTCCAAAGAAGTCATAAACCTCCTGACGAATAGTCCATATAGCTCTCACACGTTCGCTACGTAAAGAAATTGAGTTATGAAAGTCATCAAAGTCTTGATGTACTTCAACACCAGTTGATCGTAGAGAATCCAAATCGACTTGCGTTGTTGAGTTGTCCATACACACAAGAACCGCGTGATATCCAAGTGCTTGAATGTGTCTGATTATTTGAACAGTTCTAATTGAGCCTGCATCGCGGGTTAGAGATGGAAGTTGCCGATCACAGACAACCACGATTCCCTTGGAACTCCTTGTCGCCTCAAATCTTGGAACTCCAACGTCTTCCCAATGATTCCGAAGATCGACTTCCCACTTCGCGAATAATTTACGGTTATTCGCAATTTGATGTTTCTTTAACCCCGAATCTGTGCTTTTACCGTGGCTTAAACCTTCATGATGTATCACCCAACTTTTGGGTTCGTACATCACTTTATAACCCAGAGACCACGCAGTTAATGCTAGGTCTGAATCCTCGCAATAAGCTGGAATATAACGCGAATCAAAGCCACCAACCTCTACCCAAAAAGTCTTACGAACAATTACAGATGCAGCACTGCAATAGTCAACTTCGCGCGCGAAAGTGAATTGGGCGCTCAGTGGATTCGCTCCACGTCCCAAATTCCAAGCATTGCCACCTGCGAAAATTTGTCCACCAGCTTCTTGCAAAACACCGTTTGGGTAGATTAATGCAGAGCCAACAATTCCCACGGTTTCATCTTTATTGATTGCTTGGTAGAGATTATCAAGCCAACCATCCACTGGTTCTGTGTCATTGTTTAGGAGGATTAAGTATTTTGATGATTTCGAAGATTGATCTGCACCTCTATTAGTAGATGTTAAGTAACCAGCATTGGTTAAGTTTCTGACAACTGTAATTCCTCGAATACTCTGCAAAGCATCCATCGTTTGATCCGACGAAGCGTCATCAACTACAACAACCTCATATGGCGTTGAGTCAGAATTTGATTGTAGAGCTCGCAAACAGCGATAAGTGACCCACCAATTATTGTAGATGGGAATCACAATCGTGACAAGAGGGTCACTAGAAGTCGGTAAGCCGAACCCTTGGTCCATTGAATAATTAACATTTTGTAGAGATTGCGCGTTACCGGTGAAAGTTGGAGCCAGAGCAGAAATAATTTGATTTCTGAAATGCCGTGGCAGCGTAGTTACTAGGGTTCGTGCCATGCGTCTTTGCGTTGACCCATGGGTAAACTTTGGAGATAACCAGCGAGTCAAACTCTTCAGTAATCTCGAGATAATCGCCAATTTTTTAATTTTGTCGGTCAATAAGGGGTCAGTAAATCTTGGAAGTGCGCCAGCGCGTTTTCGCACACCTGACACCAGATCAAATTCAACAAAGTCAGAAGGATTTAATGGGCGCTTAGGTAGTACTAGAAAATCAGATGACATACCCACCCCCAGATTATAATTAGCGCTATTCTACAAAAGTGAACCGTGAAATACCTAAAGTGACAGTCTTACTGACAACGTTCAACGGGGTGAGATTTCTAGAAGAGCAGTTGACCAGTCTATTTGGTCAGCAAGGTGTTGAAATCGAAATTATGGTCAATGATGATGGGTCAACTGACGGAACCATGGAAATTCTATTTAGATGGAAAGCAAAAGGCTTCAATATTTCAATATCTCAAAGCCGAGGTTTGGGTCCCACTCGTGCTTTTCTCACATTGCTTCAGTCATGTGACGAGAAGCAGTTTGTTGCTTTTTGCGATCAAGATGACGTTTGGGTTGAAGATAAATTAACTCGACAGTTACGTTCTTTAGTTGATCCCACTCCGATGATGTCGACCTGCTTACGACTATACATAGATGAAACCGGCAATGTCATTGGTAAATCTAAGAATTTGAGAAATCCTCCCTCCTTTCTGAATGCCACCTTTGAAAACATTGCACCTGGAAATACGATACTTCTAAATAATGCAGCGATTAAAGTGATTAATGAATTGCAAAACCCAGCGATATTTCACTACGACTCGTGGATTTATTTGTTGATTTCTGCTTTTGGGAAGGTTGTCTTCGTTCCTTCACATTTTGTAAAGTATCGAATACATTCAAATAACTCTGTAGGCTTGAGAAAAAATTCTATCGAGGCATCGACAGGTGCACTCAAAAATTACTTGAACCAACAAAAATATCTCGTTGAGATGAAATCTGAATTCCTATCCCCAGATCAGTTGGACCACGTGACTTCTATCTCATCATTTGTGAGCGAGGTAAGTTTCAGAAAGAAGCTTTCAATGCTTTCAAAAATAAAGATTGGAAGACAGTCAAAATTGGATGAGTTACTTGTTAAGTTCCTTTTGTTGTTTGCGAGATAACTTAATTTGCTGGTCTCTGTGCAACCCAAACTCTTGACCATGGCTCCCAAAAGCAACCTATCAAACGCAAATCACTTTGAGCTTGGATGTTTTTGAATCCTGATTGTTCCAGGTTATCCCTTAATGATGTCTCTGAGAACACCCTATATTCTAAAGTTGCACCAGCCCCACCATGAAAAACTAATTCTAAAAATTCTCTCTTATTCCCTTCTAGGTCTATCCCCTTAAGCATGGGAATGGGCTCAGTGATAAGTTCTGAATTAGTCATGATCGGGAAGTGTTCCTCGTGAGGAGAATCAGTGCCTCGATGTGGAACAGAGAGAATAAGCCACCCACCAGGCTTTAATAACTTGAACAAACCCGTAAAAGCAAGCTCAATCGGAGGTTGAACATGCTCTAAAACTTCAGAGCAAGTCACGATATCTGTGGTTGATTCCAGAGCTTCATCTACTTTGGTTATGTCAAGAAAAGGCTCAGTGTGAAATTCAAAGTTCCTATAGATGCTTCCAAAGCGATCCTTAAAGGCCCTCTCAATTGGCGCGCCATCAGAAACGCCAACAATCCTAAGATTTTTCTTTCGAAAAAACCTTTGCCTGGAAGTCCTTTGAGCAGCAAAAAGTATGGCTCTTTGCCGGGAATTTAATCCACAAGATGGACAAATCAGGCCTTCCCTAAGATCAAAAGTTATTGTTGTTCGCCTAACAGCGAGACAGCAATTGCACAAAAACCAAAGGTAGCGTTCCTTGTCTAAGATGTTAAATTTCATTTACAAGTGATCTCAGATAAATCCCATATGGGTTTGAGGCGTAGTCCTCTGAAATTCTTAACAAGTGATCAGTAGAAATCCATTCATTTCGCCAAGCTATTTCCTCTAAGCACGAGATCTTACTCCCTTGACGTTCTTCAATAACTTGTACATAAGCAGATGCAGCGTGGAGTGTTTGAATTGTTCCAGTATCCAACCAAGTAGTGCCGCGTTCTAGAATTTTGGTTGTTAGTTTGCCTTCTTTAAGATAGTGATGGTTTATTGCGGTGATTTCTAATTCGCCACGGGAGCTTGGCTTTATTCCCTTC
>Ga0315900_10006106_pt1 | contig 16307 bp, 14 predicted proteins | sample LakEriMetagenome_FD_203521 | JGI IMG/M metagenome (GOLD analysis project Ga0315900, IMG submission 203521) | Freshwater fungal communities from buoy surface, Lake Erie, Ohio, United States - Buoy 12 MA114 | ecosystem: Environmental > Aquatic > Freshwater > Lake > Lake biofilm | place: USA: Lake...
GAGGTCAAGTGCAGCGAGTTCGCGGATCGGATGATCCAGAACCTCTGACGAGGCGCAGCCACGCGGCCGGGCGCCCACGCGCCCGGTCGCGCCGGCCGTGGGTAGGGGGGCCGCGGATGAACGAAGTGTCCTACGGCGCGCGTGCGCGCGAGGCTGCCGACGCGATCGCCGGCGCTTTCGACCGCTACAACGCCGAGTTCCGCGCCATCACGCGGCGCGCGCCGCTGCGCTTCGACGCCCGGGACTGGCAGGGCGCGCAGAAGGACGCGGTGGAGCGCATCGAACTGTACGGCCGCTACGTCGACAGCACCTGCGCGGAGCTGAAACTCAGGCTCGGCGAGGACGCGGCCGAGCGGTTCCTCTGGGCCGAGATCAAGCGCCGCTACGAGGAACTGATCGCGGAGGTCTTCGACTCCGAGTTCCGCAAGACCTTCTTCAACTCGATCGGCCGCACGTTCTTCGGCACCGTCGGCGTCGACTCGGCGATCGAGTTCGTCGCGCTCGACCTCGACCCGCTCTCGCGGATCTCCGACTACGACTTCATGACCACCTACCAGAACCGCGGCTCGCTCGAGCTGCTGTTCGAGGAGGTGCTAGCCGACTTCCGCACGCAGGCGCGCTGGCGCGATTTCGATCGCAGCCTGCGGATCGTCGCCACCGAGATCGAGAAGCGCAGCGCCGCGCAGGGCGAACGTCGCGGCCCGACGCGCGTCGAGATGATCCGCCAGCCCTTCTACCAGCTGACGCGCGTGTACCTCGTCGGGCGCGTGGTCGGCCGCGACTGGTCGATGCCGCTCGCGATCGCGCTGAAGCACACCGAGCGCGGGATCCTCGTCGACGCGGTGATGACGGCCGTCGACGACCTGTCGGTCCTGTTCAGCTTCACGCGCTCCTACTTCCACGTGGACCTCGAGCGCGTCGGCAAGGCGGTGCTGTTCCTGAAGCAGCTGATGCCGCACAAGGCCGTCAGCGAACTCTTCATCGTGATCGGGCGCGCCAAGCAGGGAAAGACGGAGCGTTACCGCGAGCTGTTCCGGCACCTGGCCTCCACCGAGGACCAGTTCGTGCACGCGCCGGGCGAGCGCGGGCTCGTGATGGTGTGCTTCACCCTTCCCTCGTTCGACGTCGTGTTCAAGCTGATCCGCGACCACTTCCCGGTGCAGAAGAACATCCTGCGCAGCGACGTGCTGAAGAAGTACGAGCTCGTGTTCAAGCACGACCGCGCGGGGCGGCTCGTCGACGCACAGGAGTTCAAGCGCCTGCGCTTCCCGAAGCACCGCTTCGCGCCGGCGCTGCTCGACGAGCTGCTGAGCGAGACCGCCAACACCGTGCACGTGGACGGCGAAGACCTCATCATCGACCACTGCTACATCGAGCGGCGGATGACGCCGCTGAACATCTACATCCGCACCGCGCCGCCCGAGCTCGCCGAGGCCGCGGTGCTGGACTACGGCCAGGCGATCCGCGACCTCGCCTACACCAACATCTTCGCCGGCGACCTGCTGCTGAAGAACTTCGGCGTGACGCGCCACGGCCGCGTGATCTTCTACGACTACGACGAGCTGTGCCTCGTGACCGACTGCCGCTTCCGCGAACTGCCCCAGGCGCAGTCGTACGAGGACGAGATGCGCGCCGAGACCTGGTACTACGTCGCGGACAACGACGTGTTCCCGGAGACCTTCATCAACTTCCTCGGCTTCGAGGAACGCCTCAAGGCCGCGTTCCTGTCGGCCCACGCCGAGATCCTGACGGCCGAGTGGTGGCGCGGCGTGCAGGAGCGCCTCAAGTCGAGCGAACTGCTGGAAGTGCTGCCTTACGCCTCGCAGCGCGTGCGGGTCGCGAGCAGCGCCTAGGCCGATCGCGGGATCGCGAAGGAAAGGCCCTTCAGGAGCGAGTCGCGGGCCGCCCCGCGACTCGCGGGTTCGCAGCGCCGGCAGGCGACTGCGAACGAATGGTCACAGGACGTCGATCACCATGACGCCGAGGCCCACCGTGGTCTGGCGGTGGTTGTAGTCGATCAGGCTCTCGCCGTAGCCGGTCGAGACCTGCACGTAGCCCTTGAGATTGCCGATCACCGGGAAGCTGTAGTCGAGCTGCGCGTAGCCGCGCCAGTCGTCGCGAAGGCTGTTCCTGAGCAGCAGCGACACCGTGCGCTCGCCCCACGACCACGCGGCGAGCGCATCGGCGCGGCCCACGTAGTCCATGATGTCGGGATTGTCGTCGTCGGTCTTCTCGTTCAGCCGCAGCCACGGCCGCACCAGCAGCGTGAACGGGCCGCGCTCGAAGCCCACCTGCGCGTAGACGCGGTTCCAGCTGCGCGAACGCGGATCCGACTGGCCGTTCGACTGGTGCACGAAACCGACGTTGACCATGCGGCCCGTCAGCCCCAGGAACTCGAAGCGGGCGGGGATGGTCGCGAACACCTCGGGCTCGTAGTTGGTCTCGCGGAACGGCCGCGAGATCGCGGCGTTGTAGACCTGCCAGAACGACTGCTGCGTGTAGCCGAGCCAGAGGTCCGCCTTCGAGCCGAGCAGGTCGTCGAAGGCCTTGAGCTTCAGCGACAGCTGGAAGCGCGTCTCGACCGCCTCGAGCGGCGCGTCGTAGGCCGTGCTCTCCTGGGTCGGGCTCGACGGGAGGTCGTTGCGGTGGTCGCTCCAGTGCGCCGGCAGGATGTACGTGCGTCGATGTCCGCGCGGCAGCCAGAGGCCTCGGTTGGTGCCGGGATCCAGTTCCCAGCGGACCGCGAGCGGCGTGGCGCGCGTGCGGAGCGAGGCCGCCGCGGGCGCCACGCCGCCGGCGTCGCGCGCGAGCGCGGTGGCGCCACGCTCGGGTCCGGTTCGCGACCCCGTTGCGTCCGTCGGCGGTGCGGCCGGGAGCGACGCGTCAGCCGCCCCCGGCCCGCCGAACAGCTGGTCGTAGCAGCCGGCGCGCTCCACGGGATCGGCGATCGCACGGCACGCCGCGATCTCGCCGGGATCGGCCACGGCCGCGGCATCGGCAGAGGGCGGCGCGGCCAGCGACAGCGCGAGAAGCGCGAGCGGGACGACGGCCGCGAGCGGGACGAGGGCGCTCTTCGTCATCGGCTGGCGGCTCGCAGCGGCGGCGCCCGACGGCGACCCGGGTGCCCACGACCATACCGTCGTCGAGTCGCGCGACCGATCGGAGTGGCCCGCTTGCAGCGCTGGCTAGTCGACCTCACGCGTAGGCCGCCGCCAGCGCCTGCTCGAGATCCGCGAGCAGATCCTCCGCCGCCTCGATACCGAGCGACAGGCGCACCGTGGTCTCGCCCACGCCGCAGGCGAGCTGCTGCTCCGGCGTGAAGTCGCGGGAGCGCAGGAACTGCGGGGGCATCGCGAGCGATTCCGTGGAGCCGAGACTCGCGGTCAGCCCGAACAGCGCGAGCGACTCGACGAAGCGGCGCGCGTGGTCCGCGGTGCCCGCGAGGTCGATCGTCACCATCGAACCGAAATCCGGACACTGCACGCGGGCGAGCGCGTGACCCGGATCGGTCGGCAGGCCCGGGTAGCGCACGCGATCGACCCGCGGGTGCCCGGCGAGGAACCCGGCCACGCGCAGCGCGTTCGCGCACTGCGCGGCCCGCCGCAGGTGGTAGGTCTTCAGCCCGCGCAGCACGAGGAAGGCGGCGTGCGGGTCGAGCGCCGGCCCGAGGTGGATAGCGTCTTCGCGCATCCGCCGGAGCAGCGCCGACGAACCGATGATCGCACCCGCGAGCACGTCGCCGTGACCCGCCGCGTACTTCGTGAGGCTGTGCACGTAGACGTCCACCGGGTATCGGCCATGGTGATGCAGGCCCGCGAACGTGTTGTCCAGTACCGCGAGCGCGCCGTGACGGTGAGCGAGCGCCGTCAGCCATTCGACGTCGACGATCTTCAGCGCCGGATTGGTGGGCGACTCGAACCACACGAGGCGGGTCGGACGCTCGGCGAGCGTGCGCTCGATGCCGGCGGCGTCCTCGACGGACAGCATCGTGTACTCGACCCCGAAGCGCGGCAGCAGCCGGCGGAGCAGGTACCGCGTGGGGCCATAGGTCTCGACGAAGCACAGCAGGTGGTCGCCGCGCCCGAGCAACGCGAGCAGCGTCGTCGAGACGGCGGCGATGCCGGACGCGGTGACGATGCAGTCGTCGCGCCCCTGCAGCTCGGCCACGAGCCGCTCGAGCTCGCGAGTGGTCGGGTTGCCCGAGCGGCTGTAGAAATACCCGTCCTGCTGCCCGCGGAACATCCGCTCGGTGCTCTCGACGGTGTCGAACTCGAACTTCACCGACTGCCAGATCGGCGCCACCAGGGACCGGTTGCCGGGCGGCGGATCCGCGCGGTCGGGGTGGTTCGCGCGGGTGATCGGCTGCAAGGGCGGTCGGGGCTTGTCGGTCGACACGTTGGCAGTTGTCCGGACAGGTGGAACCGGGGCCGGCCGCCATTGCACCACAGCCGCGGCCCGCCCGCCGCAGCCGCGGAATTCCGCGTGCGCGCGCGTTGAAATGGGCCTCGCCCACCGTGAGAATACGCGGCGCTCTTCGACGTCCCCCGGGGGACGGCCGCCCGGCGCCCGCCGACCGGTCCCGCACGGTCCCCCTGCCCACCGGAGCTCACCATGGATTTCCGACTCACCGACGACCAGCAGATGATCCAGGCCGCCGCGCGCGAGTTCGCGCAGGAAGTGATCGCCCCCACGGCCCACGAGTTCGACAAATCCGGTGAGTTCCCCGCCGAGAACATCCGCCGCGCCGGCGAACTCGGCTTCATGGGCGTCGAGGTGCCGGAGGCCTATGGCGGTTCCGGCCTCGACGCCATCAGCTTCGTGCTGATGATGGAGGAGATCGCCGCCGCGGACGCCGCACACTCCACCATCATTTCCGTCAACAACTCGCTCTACTGCAACGGCATCCTCGAGCACGGCACCGAGGCGCAGAAGCAGCACTTCGTCACCCCGGTCGCATCGGGGCGGAAGATCGGCTGCTACGGCCTCACGGAGCCGCAGTCCGGCTCCGATGCGAGCAACATGCGCACGCGCGCGGTCAAGAGCGCCGACGGCTCGCACTACGTGATCACCGGCAAGAAGAGCTGGATCACCTCGGGCCCGGTCGCGGACTTCATGTTGCTGTTCGCGATGACGGACCCTGCGAAGGGCGCGAAGGGCGTGACCGCTTTCCTCGTCGAGATGGATTCGCCCGGCGTCGTCCGCGGCAAGACCGAGCCGAAGCTCGGCATCCGCGCCTCGGCCACCTGCGAGATCGAGTTCCAGGAGGTGAAGGTGCCGGGGGACCGCGTGCTCGGGCGCGAGGGCCAGGGCTTCGCGATCGCCATGGGTATCCTCGATGCGGGCCGCATCGGCATCGCGGCGCAGGCGGTCGGCATCGCGCGCGCGGCCTACGACGCCTCGGTCGCGTACGCCAAGGAGCGCAAGGCCTTCGGCAGCCCGATCGGCAGTTTCCAGATGATCCAGCAGAAGCTCGCCGACATGAAGTGCCGCCTCGACGCGGCGCGGCTGCTGACGCTGCGAGCGGCGTGGACCAAGGTGGAGGCCAAGAAGAACGGCGGCCGCAACACCACCGAGGGCTCGGTCGCGAAGCTCTACGCCTCGGAGACCGCGATGTTCTGCGCGCACCAGGCGGTGCAGATCCACGGCGGCATGGGCTACTCGAAGGAAATGCCGCTCGAGCGCTACTTCCGCGATGCGAAGATCACCGAGATCTACGAGGGCACGAGCGAGATCCAGCGGCTCGTGATCGCGCGCCAGGAAACGGGCCTGCGCTGACCTCTCCAACCTCTATCGGACGGGATCCGGGCGGAGCCCCGGATCCCGTTGAATCCGGCGCAGCCTCGACGCTCCCGGATCCCGTTGAGTCCTGAGCAGCATCAAAAGTTGTCGACCAGCGCCTGCACGTGGTCCGCCTGCGCGCAGAGCGCCAGCACTTCAGCGAGGCTGAGTCCCAGGTGCTCCGCCACCGGGTCCTGCGCCAGCGCCCCGGCCGCCAGCGAGCCCGTACCCTCCAGCATGTGGCCGGCGAGGTGGTGTGCCAGGTAGACGATGGCGCACTCGTCCTTGCGCTCGGGGGCGTTCGCCCACTCGCGCCACCAGCGAATGGTCGTCGCGACGGACACCGGCAGCTTCCACGCGACCGCGAGCTGCGAACCGACCTCGACGTGAAACTCGGCGATCAGTGAATCGAGCTCGCTCTCGATCAGCGGCGACGCGGAACGACGCGCGATCTCGCTCGCGGCCTGCAGGCACACGGGCTTGCCGATCTCGTGCAGCAGGCCGCTCAGATAGCAGGCCTCGCCGGCGTGGCGGGTATGTTCGGCGACCGCGCTCGCCCAGAGACCGGTGGCCACCGCGGACTTCCACATCCGCATGACCTTGTTCTTCTGGCCCGGCACGTTCATCAGCTTGCCCTGCACCGCCACCGTGAAGGCGATGTCGGACACCTCGGCCATGCCGAGCCAGCTGATCGCGTGCTGCAGAGACTCGATCGGCGAGCGCGGCTGGTAGGCCGCCGAGGTCGCGACACGCATCACGTGGGCCGCGAGGGCCTGATCGCCGGTGATGATCCGGGCGAGGCTCGGGGCGTCGGCCTCGGCACTGGCCGAGACCGACACCACGCGGGCCGCCACCTCGGGCAGGACAGGCAGTTCCAGTTCGCCACGCATCACCTGCGCCGAGAGCAGACTGCGCACGAGACGGTAGTTCTCCGCGACCGGGACGACTCGCAGCTGTTCGATGGCCAAGGCGCTACTCCGCTCTTCCGGGTATTGCTCGGGTAGCGGCCGCCGGCGGGGTATCTTGAGCTAGCCCAGCCGGAATTCGTCGGCGTCCAGGTACGCCGGGAAACGCGTGCGATGCTCGCGCAAGGCGACGCTCGAAAGCGTGACGGCGGTCACGGCGGGCGCCGCGCCGCAATCGACCAGAGGTGCGCCGAGCGGGTCGAGCACCGCGGTGTCGCCCGCGTACTCGATGCCGCGGCCGTCCGTGCCGATCCGGTTGACGCCCGCGACGAAACACAGGTTCTCGATGGCCCGTGCGCGCAGCAGCGTGACCCAGGCGTAGCGCCGCGCCGCCGGCCAGTTCGCCACGTACGCGGCGAGGTCGTAGTCGCCGCGGTTGCGCGCGAATACCGGGAACCGCAGGTCGTAGCAGACCTGCGCCAGCACCCGCCAGCCGCGCACCTCGAGCACGCGGCGCTCGCGGCCGGCGACGTAGTGCTCGTGCTCGCGGGCCATCCGGAACAGGTGGCGCTTGTCGTACCACGCGAGCGTGCCGTCCGGCCGCGCCCAGACGAAGCGATTGCGGCAGCCGTCGTCGTCGATGATCAGGCTGCCCGCGACCACCGCGCCGAGGCGCGCCGCCGTTTCGCGCAACCACGCGACCGACGGACCGTCCATCGTCTCGGCGAGGCGCGCGGCCTCCATGCTGAACCCGGTGGTGAACATCTCGGGCAGCAGCACGAGATCCGTCGCGCCCGCGAGCGGCGCGAGCCACTTCGTGAAGGCCGCGCGGTTCGCGGCCGGCTCGCCCCACGCGAGCGTCTGCTGCACGACCGCGAGGCGCAGGTCGCTGGCCGGCGCGCCAGCGTGCCCGGGTGCCCGAGCTTCGGGCGCGGTGATCACAGCGCGCGCAGCCGCTCCGCGGCCGCCTCGAGCACGTCGTCGTCCTTGGCGAAGCAGAGCCGCAGCAGGCGCTCCTCCGGCGGTGCTTCGCAGAACGGCGAGACCGGGATCGTCACGACCCCGGCCCGGCGGATCAGCTCGGCCGCGAAGTCGGTGTCCTTCGCCGTCGAGACGGCAGAATAGTCGACGAGCTGGAAATACGTGGCGCGCGCGGGCTCGAGGCGCAGCCGCGACCCGGCGAGGAGCGCACCGAGGCGGTCGCGCCGCTCCTGGTAGAAGGCCGGCAGTTCCTGCTCCCACTCGGGATGCTCGACCATGAAATCGGCCAGGGCGCGCTGCAGCGGCGTCGCGATCGAAAACGTGACGTACTGGTGCAGCTTGCGCAGCTCCGCTGTCAACGGCGGCGGCGCGATGCAGTAGCCGATCTTCCAGCCAGTGGCGTGGTAGGTCTTGCCGAAGGACGAGACCACGAACGCGCGCGCGGCGAGCTCCGGATGCGACAGCACGCTCGCGTGCCGCGCGCCGTCGAACACCATGTGCTCGTAGACCTCGTCCGACAGCAGGAACGCCCGCGTCGGCCGCAGCAGTTCGGCGAGACGCCCGAGGTCGGCGGCGGCCAGGCAGGCACCGGTCGGGTTGTGCGGCGTGTTGACGACCAGGAGGCGCGTGCGCTCGGTCAGCGCGTCCGCGAGCCGCTGCCAGTCGATGCCGAAGCCCGGCCGCGCGAGCGGCACGTGCCGCACCACGCCTCCGCACAGCCGCGCGATCGGCTCGTAGCTGTCGTACGCGGGATCGAGCAGCACCACCTCGTCGCCCGGATGCACGACCGCCTGGATCGCGCACGAGAGCGCCTCGGTGCCGCCGCAGGTCACGGTGACCTCGCGGTCCGGCGACACCCGCCTGCCGTACAGGCGCTCCGCCTTGTGCGCGATCGCCTCGCACAGCGCCGGCCAGCCCGACATCGGCGCGTACTGGTTGGGGCCCTCGAGGGCATGGCGCGCGACCAGCTCGCGCAGCCGCGCCGGCGGTTCGAAGCTCGGAAACCCCTGCGCGAGGTTGATCGCGCGGTGCTCCTGCGCGAGCCGCGACATCACCGTGAAGATCGTGGTGCCGACGCCGGGCAGCCGGCTGGTCAGTGTCGGCGTCACTACGGGCCTCCTAGCGTCCGGCGGCGTGCGATTCGAGCGCGTAGAGCGCCGCACCGACCACGCCCGCGTTCTGCCGCAGGCGCGCGGGCACCAGCCGCGCCTCGCTCCGCAGGTGCGGCGCGAACTCCTCCCAGCGTTCGCTGACGCCGCCGCCGACGACGATCACGTCCGGCCAGAGCAGCCGCTGGAACTCCGCGAGTACGAGATTCACGCGCTGCGCCCACGCCTCGAAGCCGAGCCCGCGCTCCGCACGCACGCGGGCGCTGGCGTGGAGCTCCGCCTCGCCCAGCGCATCCGGCAGCTGCAGGTGGCCGAGCTCCGTGTTCGGCCACAGGCGACCGTCCACGAACAGCGCGCTGCCGATGCCGGTGCCGAAGGTCAGCATCAGCACCGTGCCGCGCTCGCCGCGGCCGGCCCCGAGGCGCATCTCCGCGAGACCTGCGGCGTCGGCGTCGTTGAGGAACCATGCCGCCCGGCCGGTGGCCCGGGCGACCAGCGCCGCGCCGTCGGTGCCGATCCAGGCGCGGTCGACGTTCGCGGCCGTGCGCGCGCGCCCCTGCGTGACGACCGCGGGGAAAGCGAAGCCGACCGGGCCGCGAGCCGCCGGGATTCGCGACGCGAGCCCGGCCAGCGCGGCCTCGACGGCGGCCGGGGTAGCCGGCTGCGGGGTGGGTACGGACTCGAGCTCGCCGAACAGTTCGCCGGTCGCCGGGACGACCGCCCCCGCCTTGATCGACGAACCACCGAGATCGATGCCGAGCACGGGGTCGTTCATCGGGATGCTCAACGCGAGTCCGCCGCGACCGCTGCGCGCACCTCGCGCTGCCGCTGACGCTCCCGGCGGTACAGCAGGAGCCCCAACCCCACCACCACGGTCGACACGATGAGCACGAGGATCGTCGCGAGGGCATTGATGTCCGGGCTCACGCCCAGCCGCACCTTCGAGAAGATCAGCATCGGCAGCGTGGTCGAGCCCGGACCGGACACGAAGCTCGCGATCACCACGTCGTCCCACGACAGGATGAACGCGAGCAGCCAGCCCGAGGCGATCGCGGGGGCGATGATGGGCAGCGTGACGACGAAGAACACCTTCCACGGCCGCGCCCCGAGGTCCATCGCGGCCTCCTCGAGCGAGCGGTCCATCGTCGCCAGCCGCGACTGCACCACGACGACCACGTAGGCGGCCGTGAAGGTCACGTGCGCGATCGTGGTCGTCAGCTGGCCGCGTCCGGCGGGCCAGCCGATCATCGACTCCAGCGCGACGAACAGCAGCAGCAGCGACAGGCCCGTGATCACCTCGGGCAGCACCATCGGCGCGGTCGTCAGCCCCGTGAACAGCGCACGGCCGCCGAACGCGCCGTAGCGCACGAGCGCGAACGCCGCGAGCGTGCCGAGCACGACGGCGCCGGTCGCGGTCAGCGCGGCGATCTCGAAGCTGAGGCGCGCGGCCTCGAGGATCTGGTCGTTCGCGAACAGCTCGCCATACCATTTCAGCGTCGGCGAGTTCGCGGCGTCCCAGACCGTGACCAGTCGCGACGCGTTGAACGAGTACACGATCATCGCGAGGATCGGCAGGTAGAGGAACGCGAAGCCGAGCACCAGCATCGCGAGAACGAGGGGCGACAGCTTCCTCATGACGGGGCTCCGGGGCCGCCGGCGCGTGCCGGACCGGCGCTCACGCCCTGCCCTCGCGGCTCTGCAGCCGCTGCAGGAGCACGACGAAGCCGAGCAGCAGCACCAGCATGAGGATCGCGATCGCGCTCGCGATCGGCCAGTCGCGGTTCGAGAAGAACTCGTCCCAGACCACGCGGCCGATCATCAGCGTGTCCGGGCCGCCGAGCAGCGCCGGGATCACGAACTCGCCGACCGCGGGAATGAACACGAGCAGGCAGCCGGCGAAGATGCCTTCCTTCGTGAGCGGCAGCGTGACCGTGAAGAAGGTCTTGACGGGCCGCGCGCCGAGGTCCGCCGCGGCCTCGAGCAGCGTGAGGTCGAGCTTCTCGATCGCGGCGTACAGCGGCAGCACCATGAACGGCAGGTACGAGTACACCATGCCGACGTAGACCGCGAAGTCGGTCTGCAGCAGCTGCAGCGGCTGGTCGACGAGGCCGAGCGCCAGCAGCAGGTCGTTGACCGGGCCGTTGCGGCCCAGCAGCCCGATCCACGCATAGACGCGCAGCAGGAACGAGGTGAAGAACGGCAGCGCGACCAGGAGGAACAGGACGTTGCGCCACGCGGACGGCGCGCGCGCGATGCCGTAGGCCATCGGGTAGCCGATCAGCAGACAGATCAGCGTCGAGACGCCGGCGATCTCGATCGAGTTCAGGAGAGCGGTGCGATAGAGCTCGTCGCCGAGCACGAATCCGAAGTTGCTCCAGTGGAGCTTGACCTGCATCACGCCGTCGGCGGCCCACGTGACCAGCGGCTCGTAGGGCGGCAGGCGCAGCGCGGTCGTCGACAGCGAGATCTTCAGGACGATCAGGAACGGGACGAGGAAGAACAGCAGCAGCCAGAAGTACGGCAGCCCGATCACGAGGCGCCGGGCGAGCCCGAGGCGGGCGCCCGTCGCCAGCGCGCCGCGGAGCGGCGCGCCGGGTGCGGCTGCGCGCGGTCCGCGCGCCGTCGCGCTCACCGAGTGACCACCACGATCGAGGACGGATGCCAATGCATCCAGACGCTGTCGTCCCAGGCGAGCCGCTCGTCGTGGCGGTAGACGTTCGGCCGCGTGACGCGCACCACCTTCCCGGTGTCGAGCCGCACGACGTAGCGCGAATTGTCGCCGAGGTACGCGATCTCCTGGATCGTGCCGCGAACGACGTTCTCGGCCTCCAGCGGCTTGTACGGGGTGATGTGGATCTTCTCGGGGCGGATCGCGACCGCGACCTCGGCGGTCGGCGGCGCCGCGATGCCGTGGTCGACGTACACGGTGGTCGCCATGTCCGGCACCTCGATCCGCACGTGGTCCGGCTCGTCCTCGACGATGCGGCCTTCGTAGAGGTTGACGCTGCCGATGAAGTCCGCGACGTAGCGCGAGGTCGGGTACTCGTAGATGTCGGTCGGCGTGCCGACCTGCAGGATCTCGCCCGCGTGCATGACGCCGATGCGGGTGCCCAGCACCATCGCCTCCTCCTGGTCGTGCGTGACGATCACGAAGGTGACGCCGAGCTTCTCCTGGATGCCGACCAGCTCGAACTGCGTGCGCTCGCGCAGCTTCTTGTCGAGCGCACCGAGCGGCTCGTCGAGCAGCAGCAGCTTCGGGCGCTTGGCCAGCGCGCGGGCGAGCGCGACGCGCTGCCGCTGGCCGCCGGACAGCTGGTGCGGCTTCCGCGCGCCGTAGTCCTGCAGCTGGACGAGCGCGAGCATCTCCGCGACCCGGTCGCGGATTTCGGCCTTCGGCACGCGGTCCTGCTTCAGGCCGAACGCGACGTTCTCGAACACGCTCATGTGCGGGAAGAGCGCGTACGACTGGAACATCATGTTGACCGGCCGCTCGTAGGGCGGCACGTCGGTGACGTCCACGCCGTCGATGTAGAGACGACCCTCGGTCGGCTGCTCGAAGCCGGCGAGCATCCGGAGCAGAGTGGTCTTGCCGCAGCCGGAACCGCCGAGCAGGCAGAAGATCTCGCCGCGACGGATGTCCAGGGACACCTGCCGCACCGCGGTGAAAGCGCCGAACTTCTTGGTGACGCGGTCGATGCGGACGTAGGTGTCGCGGCCCGCCTCGGTCGAGGCGGGCCGCGAGTCCCTGGACGCGGCGCCGGAATCGGTGGTCATGTCGACTCTGTGCGGCGGCGCCGTCGTCAGGCGGCCGTCACTGGCCGGTCTTGACGCGCGTCCAGCTCCGCGTCAGCAGGCGACCGTACTCCTGCGACTCCGTCAGCGAGGGCTTCAGCTTGGCCTGCACTTCGTCCGGCGGGAACACGCCCGGGTCGTTGCGCACGCCCTCGTCGACCAGCGGCTTCGCCGCCGTGTTCGGGGTGGCGTAGTTCACGTAGTTCGAGATCGCCGCGGCGATCTCCGGGCGGTGCAGGAAGTCGATGAAGAGGTGCGCGTTGTTCGGGTGCGGGGCGTCCGCGGGGATCGCGAGCGTGTCGAACCAGATCTGCGCGCCCTCGCCCGGCACCGAGTAGGCGATCTTCACGCCCTTGCCGGCTTCCGCGGCGCGGTCCCGGGCCTGCAGCACGTCGCCGCTGTAGCCGACCGCGACGCAGATCTCGCCGTTCGCGAGGTCGGTGATGTACTGCGAGGAGTGGAAGTAGCGCACGAACGGCCGGATCTTCAGCAGCGCGTCCTCGGCGGCCTTCAGGTCCTCCTCCTTCTCGCTGTTCGGGTCGCGGCCGAGCGCGATCAGCACGGAGTCGACCATCTCCGTCGGCGCGTCGAGCAGCGCGATGCCGCAGGACTGCAGCTTCTTGGCGTTCGCCGGGTCGAGGATCGCCTGCCACGAGGTGATCGGCCCGCCGAGCGCCTTCCGCACCTGGTCGACGTTGTAGCCGATGCCGACCGTACCCCACATGTACGGCACCGCATGCTCGTTGTTCGGGTCGTAGAGCGCCAGGTTCTGCATCTTCCCGGCGTCGACGTTCTTGAGGTTCGGCAGCTTCGACTTGTCGAGCTTCCGGTAGATGCCCTGGCGGATCTGCCGCTCGAGGAAGTGCGCGGACGGCACCACGATGTCGAAGCCGCTGCGGCCGGCGATCAGCTTCGCCTCCAGCACCTCGTTGCCGTCGTAGACGTCGTAGTTGACCTTGATGCCGGTCTCCTGCTCGAACTTCGCGATCGTGTCCGGCGCGATGTAGTCCGACCAGTTGTAGACGTTCAGCACCTTCTCTTCGGCGGCGGCCGGCGCTTGCGCGCCGGCAGCGGGCGCCTGCTCGGCGGGCTTGTCGCCGCCGCCGCACGCGGCGGCGAGCAGCGCCACGGCGGCGAGCGGGCCGGCAAGCTTGAGGCGGCCTGGGAGGGCATGGATCATGGCGATACTCCGGGGCGGCGGCAGGAAGGACAGCGCTTTATAGCGCAGTAGCGCCCGGATTGTAGCGGTGCGCGAACGTGCGCGCCCGCCGAGGATCGCCGTGCCCCGCGACCGTGCAGCGGGCGCGGCCGCGGCACCGCGGCGGTGCGCCGGCCCGCCTTCAGCCGCGCGGCCGGCGACGGGCGGTGACCTCGATCTCGATCCGCATCCGCGGGTCGAGCAGGCCCGCCACGAGCATCGTCGCCGCCGGCCGGACCGTGCCGAAGGCGGCGCGGATCGCCGGCGCGCAGTCCGCGAAATCCGCACCTTCCGGCAGCAGGTAGCGGACCCGGACCACGTCCGCGAGGCCGGCGCCGGCCGCCGCGAGCGCCGCCTCGACGTTGCGCAGCGCCTGCGCGGCCTGCGTGGCCGCGTCGGGAGCGATCGTCATGGTCGCGTAGTCGAAGCCGGTAGTGCCCGAGACGAACACCCAGTCGCCGTCGACGACGGCCCGGGAGTACGCGAACTCGGCCTCGAAGCTCGAGCCCGAGCCGATCAGCCGCCGGCCGTCCGCAGGGTCTCCGGTCACGGGGGCCGCCTCAGACGTTCAGCAGCAGGTGCTCGCGCTCCCAGGCCGAGATCACCTGCAGGAAGGCCTCGTACTCGCTCTCCTTGACCGCACCGTAGGCCTTCACGAAACGCTCGCCGAACAGGTCGACGAGGGGCCGCGAGTCGCGCAGCAGCGAGAGCGCCTCGGCCAGCGTCCGGGGCAGCTGGAACGGCAGGTCGTAGGCGCTGCCGGTGATCGGCTCACTCGGCTTCAGGCCCTCGACCATGCCGAGGTAGCCGCAGGCCAGCGACGCGGCCATCGCGAGGTACGGGTTCGCGTCCGCGCCGCCGAGGCGGTTCTCGACGCGCCGCGCGGCCGGGCTGGACATCGGCACGCGCAGCCCCGCGGTGCGGTTGTCGTAGCCCCAGTGCACGTTGATCGGCGCCGAGTTGTGCGGCGTGGTCCGCCGGTACGAGTTCACGTTCGGCGCGAACAGGCTCATCGCCGCCGGCAGGTACTTCTGCAGGCCGGCGATGTGCGCGAAGAACAGCGGCGTCGGCGAGCCGTCCGGCGCCGAGAAGATGTTCTGCTTGGTCTTGGCGTCCACCACGCTCTGGTGGATGTGCATCGCGCTGCCGGGCTCCTTCGCCATCGGCTTCGCCATGAACGTCGCGTACATCTTGTGGCGCAGCGCCGCCTCGCGAGCGGTGCGCTTGAACAGGAAGGCCTGGTCGGCCAGGTCGAGCGCATTGCCGTGCAGGAGGTTGATCTCCATCTGCGCGGCGCCGGCCTCGTGGATCAGCGTGTCGATCTCGATGTTCTGCGCCTCGCAGAACGCGTAGACGTCGTCGAACAGCGGGTCGAACTCGTTGACCGCGGCGATCGAGTAGCTCTGGCGGCCGATCTCGGGGCGGCCCGAGCGGCCGACCGGCGGCTTCAAGGGATAGTCGGAGTCGATGTTCGGCTCGACCAGGAAGAACTCGAGCTCGGGTGCGACCACCGGCTCCCAGCCGTGCGCGGCGTAGAGGTCGAGCACGCGCTTCAGCACGTAGCGCGGCGCCATCGTGACCGGGCGGCCGTCGTGGTACCAGCAGTCGTGGATCACCTGCGCGGTCGGCTCGGCGGCCCACGGCACCACGCGGATCGTGCTGGGATCGGCCTTCAGCACGATGTCGATCTCGGACGGGTTGATCGCGCTCTCGTCCTCCGGGTACTCGCCCGTGACGGTCTGCAGGAAGATCGACTCGGGGAGGCGCATGCCCTCCTCCTCGACGTACTTCTCGGCCGGCACGAGCTTGCCGCGGGCCACGCCCGCGAGGTCCGGGATGATCGCCTCGACTTCCTGGATCCCGTGGTCCTTCAGGAACTGGCGGATGGGGCTGTTTTCCATGGTGTCACCTGTGGCGCGCCGCGTCGCCGAAGGCGGCGAACAGCGCGCGGGAGAAGTCGTTGTCCATCGCCTTCCACTCGGGGTGCCACTGCACGCCGACGGCGAAGCGGGCCGCGTCGCGGACGCGCACCGCCTCGATCACGCCGTCCGGCGCGCGCGCCTCGACCTCGAGGCCGGGCGCGAGGCGGTCGATGCCCTGCGAGTGCAGCGAGTTCACGCGGATCGTCCGCGCGCCGCCCGCGAGCTGTTCGAACAGGCCGCCGGCCACGAGTTCGACCTCGTGCGCCGGGCCGTACTGGACGTCGACCGGCTGCGCCGGATCCTCGCGGTGGTTCGAGTAGCCCGGCACCTCGTGGACCTTCTGGTGCAGCGTGCCGCCGAGCGCGACGTTGAGCTCCTGGTGGCCGCGGCAGATCGCCAGCAGCGGCAGACCGGCCTTCAGGGCCATCGGGATCAGCGGCAGCGTGGTCTCGTCGCGCTCCGGGTCGTGCCACGTGCCCGGCTCGCTCGGCGGGCCGGCGTAGCGGTGCGGCTCGACGTTCGACGGGCTGCCGGTCAGCAGCACGCCGTCGCAACGCTCGACGATCCAGTCGAGGTCGTGCTCGCCGCCGAGCGAGGGCACGAGCACCGGCGTCGCGCCTGC
>Ga0315900_10006108_pt1 | contig 16304 bp, 15 predicted proteins | sample LakEriMetagenome_FD_203521 | JGI IMG/M metagenome (GOLD analysis project Ga0315900, IMG submission 203521) | Freshwater fungal communities from buoy surface, Lake Erie, Ohio, United States - Buoy 12 MA114 | ecosystem: Environmental > Aquatic > Freshwater > Lake > Lake biofilm | place: USA: Lake...
CGCGCCCTGGAGGAGGCGGTGACACAACTCGGCTGGCAGCCCGTCGTTGTCGCGCCTGCCGTCGAGCAGAGCATGTGCGGCCACCGCGTCACCACCCACCAGCCGCTCAAGGTCGAGCAGCACGCCGAGCATCGGCACGCCGTCCACGGCACGCCCGCCGACTGCGTCCGCATCGCCTTGTTCGCGCTGGATGTGAAACCCGCCTTCGTGCTATCCGGCGTGAACGCCGGCGGCAATCTCGGCCAGGACATCGTCATCTCCGGCACCGTCGCCGCCGCTCGGGAGGCCGCGTATCACGGCCTGCGCTCCTTTGCTTTCTCCCACTACATGATTCGCGGCCTGGCGGTCGATTGGCGGCGCACCGCGTCATGGATCGCCGAGATCCTCGGCGAAACGCACCCCCAGGAGCAGGCGCACCGCACCTTCTGGAACGTCAACCTCCCGCATCTGCCGCCGGACGTGCAGACGCTCCCGCCCCGCGTCCCCTGCCCTCCCGCCCGCTCCCCTTTGAACGTCTCCTACATCAGGAACGAGCACGGCTTCGCCTACACCGCCTCCTACGCCGATCGTCCGCGCGATCCCGGCTCGGACGTGGACGCCTGCTTCAGCGGCAACATCGCCGTCTCCCTGCTGCACGTATAAAGGGGAACGATGGGACGCTTTGGGGCGCCCAAGTGCCACCGCCTTGACATCCGGTCGGATCACGGCCCTAAGTAGCGCCCCCTTTTTCCCGCCAGCCCGCCCAACACCACATGCCCAAAGCCCTCATCATTGCCGAGAAGCCCAGCGTCGCCGCCGATCTCGCCCGTGCACTCGCCAAAGCCCCCGGCATGAAGCCTTTCACGAAGGAGAAGGACTGGTATGAGAACGAGACGCATGTCATTTCCTCCGCCGTCGGCCATCTGCTCGAGCTGGGCATGCCGATGGTGAACGGGAAGAAGATCGGCTGGTGCTTCACCAGCCTGCCGATCCTGCCGGAGAAGTTCGAACTGAACCCCATCGAGAGTAGCGAAGATCGCTACAAGGTCCTGACCCGGCTGATCAAGCGCAAGGACATCGACCTGCTGATCAACGCATGCGACGCCGGCCGCGAGGGTGAGTTGATCTTCCGCTACATCGTGGATGCCACCGGGACGAAGAAGCCAATCCAGCGCCTTTGGATGCAATCCATGACGCAGGGCGCGATCTTGGACGCTTTCAAGAAGCTGCGCAGCGACGAGGAGATGCAGCCCCTCGCTGACGCGGCGAAATGCCGCAGCGAGTCCGACTGGATCGTCGGCATCAACGGCACGCGGGCACTAACAGCGCTGAACTCCCGCCACGGCGGCTTCCGCCTGACGCCGGTGGGCCGCGTGCAGACGCCGACGCTTTCTATCTTGGCTAAGCGCGAGCGGGAAATCGCCGCCTTCGAACCCCGCACCTACTGGGAGGCCATCGCGCTCTTTGAGGTGGCCGCTGGCCGTTACCAGGGCCGCTGGATCGACGAGGAGTTCAAGAAGGACGAGAACGACGAGCACAAGAAGGCGGAGCGCATCTGGGATGAAAAGACCGCGCAGGCCATCGCCGAGCGCTGCATCGGCAAGCCGGGCAAGATCGAGCAAACGACCAAGCCTGCGCGCCAGGCCGCCCCCCTGCTCTACGACCTGACGAGCCTCCAGCGCGAAGCGAGCAACCGGTTTGGCTTCTCCGCCCGCCGCACGTTGCAGATCGCTCAGGCCTTGTATGAAAAGTTCAAGGTGCTGACCTATCCGCGAACCGACTCACGCCACCTGCCGGAGGATTACATCGGCACGGTGAAGGACACGCTCAAGACCTTCGCCAGCCATGACAGCCGCAAGCATGACGCGCTGCCGCATGACCTCGGCACGCACGCGGCCACGGTGCTCGACAACCAGTGGGTTCGCCCGAACAAACGCATCTTCGACAACTCTAAGGTGAGCGACCACTTTGCCATCATCCCCACCGGGCAGATTCCGCCGAAGGAGCTGCCGGAGGCCGAGCAGAAGGTGTTCGACATGGTGGCGCGCCGCTTTGTCGCGGTGTTTTTCCCCGCTGCGGAGTTTGAGGTGACCACCCGCATCACGCGTGTCGGCAAGGACGCCTTCAAAAGCGATGGCAAGGTGCTCAAGATGCCGGGCTGGCTGGCCGTCTATGGCAAGAAAGCCGCCGAGGAGACCGCCGAGAGCGGCGAGGACGCCGCGAAGCTGCTTGTCGATGCCAAAGATGGCGACACCGCCAGCACGCTGGATGTGGAGGTGAACGAGCTTCAGACGAAGCCGCCGCCCCGCTACACGGAAGCCACCCTGCTCTCGACGATGGAAGGCGCAGGAAAGCTCGTGGAGGACGAGGAACTCGCCGAGGCGATGAGCGAACGCGGTCTCGGCACGCCGGCGACGCGCGCGGCCATCATCGAAGGCCTCATCATGGACCGCTACATCGAGCGCGTGCAGCGTGACATGCATGTGACGCAGAAAGGCCTCGCTCTCATCGACCAGATCAGCGCCATCGGCATCGACGCGCTCAGCTCGCCGGAAATGACCGGCCAGTGGGAGTACAAGCTGCGCCAGATGGAGCACCGCGAGCTCGACCGCGAGAGCTTCATGAAGGACATCCGCCGGGTGACGAAGCAGGTCGTGGAGAAGACCAAGGCGTACTCGAAGGAAGCGAAGGAGAAGGTTTACCCCGAATTCCCCGCCGTCTGCGGCGTCTGCGGCAGCAAGGAAGGCTACAAGCAGACGGAGGAGTTCTACGGCTGCAAAAATCCGAAGTGCAAGGTGCGCGTCTACAAGACGGTCGCCAGCCGCCCGCTGAGCGACGACGAGATCCGCACGCTCATCGAGAAACGCTTCATCGGGCTGCTCGACGGCTTTCGCAGCAAGAAGGGCAAGGAGTTCAGCGCCGGACTGCAGATCAAGGACGACATGAAGCTGTCCTTTGTCTTTGAAGGCAACGATCCGGACGCGATCAACTGGGACGAGTGCCCCGTCATCACGAAATGCCCCGTCTGCGCCCTCAAGAAGCGCGAAAGCCAGATCTATGACACGCCGGACGGCTATGTCTGCAAAACCGCGCTAACCGAGGCCGGTAAATGCAACGCGCGCCTGCCGAAGGTGCTCTGCAAAAAGGAGATCACGCCCGAGAACGCCCGCGAGTTCTTCGAGGGGGGCAAAACCTCGCTCATCACCGGCATGATCTCGAAACGCGGCCGCCCGTTCAGCACCTTCCTCGTCTGCACACCGGGCGAGAAGCGCATCATGGGATGGGAATTCCCGCCGCGCGAGCCGAAGCCGAAAGCGCCGAAAAAACCGGCGGGCGTGCGGAACCGCGGCTGAGAGCGGCTCATTCCTTCGGCTTGATCAGGTGGGAGTATTTTTCCTTCCAATCCTCGGGAAGGCGCACGGGCTTGCCCTCAGGCATCTGAACGAGCGCGAGTGACTGGCGGCAGGTGATGAGCAGCATATCATCCTCCGCCCGGCGCATCTCGAACGCGCACCAGAAACGCACGCGCTCAACACTTTCGAGGCGGCCGCGGATGACGAGCTCGTCACCGAGCTTCGCAGGCCGCTTGTAGTCGATCTCCGTGCGCACAACGACCGGGAAAAGCTGCGTCTGTGACATCTCGCGCAGCTTCATGCCGAGCTTCGCAGCAAGACGGGTGCGGTTCGTCTCGATCATGCGCAGGTAGGCGATGTTATGCACGACGCCACCGCAGTCAGTGTCAAAAAACATGACTTCCTCGCGGGTTTCGATGGCCGGCGTGTGGTGCATGTCAGCTCAAGGCAGCGCGCACGGCGGATTCATCCACGCCGCGCAGCTTGAAGACACGGAGCACGGTGTCCTCGATGAGATTGTTCGGGCAGGAAGCCCCGGCGGTGATGCCGACGGTGACCGGACCGTCGCTGGCGAGCTTGGTGGAGTAGCTTTCCTTCTCCGCCTTCAGATGCAGGTCGAAATGCACGATCTGCTCCAGCGACTTGAGACAGTCGGCGGTGCGGATGAAGAAGGTGGGAAGCTGCTGCTCTCCGATTTCCACAAGGTGGGTGGTGTTGGAGCTGTTGTAGCCTCCGACGACGAGCAAAACGTCGAGCGGCTGCCGCAAAAGGCCGAAAAGCGAGTCCTGCCGCTCCTGTGTGGCTCCGCAGATGGTGTCGAAGACCTGGAAATTGGCCACGCCCGCCTCCGGACCGTGGCGGTCCAATACGGCCTGCCGCAGACGTCGCTGCACCTCCTCGGTTTCCGATTTGAGCATCGTGGTCTGATTCGCCACGCCGATGCGGGTGAGGTGAAGGTCGGGATCAAAGCCATCGGAATGCGCCCCCGGCGGGAAGCGCCTCAGAAACGCCTCCCTGTCCCCGCCGTGACGGATGTAGTCGCAAACGTAATCCACATCGGCCAAGGTGAGAACGACCAAGTAGTTGCCCATGCCGTCGTCCCCCATCGCACGCGAGGAGGTGGCGCGGGTTTCCTCATGCGAAGCCTTACCGTGGATGATCGAGGTGAAGCCAGTCTTTGCATACTGGCGCACACGCTTCCACACGCTCATCACATCGCCGCAGGTTGTGTCCACCACAAGGCAGCCGCGTTCGCTGATGAGCTTCATCAGCCGTGTTTCGGCACCGAACGCGGGCACGATGACCACATCCTCGTTCGTCAGCGTGGCCACCACGGTCTCATGCTCGTGATTGGGAATGCTGACCACACCCATCTCGGTGAGCTGGCGGTTCACCTCCTGGTTGTGAATGATCTCGCCAAGGAGAAACACACGACGATCCGAGAAAACCTTCCTTGCAGCATAAGCCAGATCGATGGCGCGCTCGACACCGTAGCAAAAACCGAAATCACGGGCGAGACGGACCGTGGTGGTGCCCACGGTCAGCACGCTGCCTCGGGCACGGATTTGTTCGACAATAACACTGCGATAATGCGTCTCGACCTCCGCCTGCACGCGCTCCATGACCTCCGGCGTGCGGACATTCACACGACGGGCGACTGGAGCGGATGCTGGGGCTGACATTGCGATGAAGAAGGTCGGAGGCGGCCGGATCAGTAGTACATCTTGCCCTTGGCGGCGTCCTCAAAGACCTTGTTGCTCATCATATAAGAGTCAGGCGGATCAGCGAGCTTGCTGTCATCCAGCACAGGAAGCGTTTTGCCGATCGTGGCGTCTTCCGGGTGCGAGGTGGCGATGATCAGCGGCGTGCCGGTCCTGACCATGCTGAAGATTTTCTGCGCGGATTTGATCGGCAGACGCACACAGCCGTGAGTGCAGGGATAGGGCTTCACCCAGCCCCAGTGCATGCCGTAGGCGGACTTGAACTCCATCCAGAACGTCATCGGATAGCCGGCTCCGGGAGAGCTGACACGGCGGCGGTTGGCTACCTTGCTGTAAATCGTGTAAGTGCCGAGCGGCGTGGGGCTGCTGGCGGTGCCCACGGAACACGGCGTGGCGAGCAGCACCTCATTCCCCTCCATCACATAAACACGCTGGGCGCCGGTGCTCAGTTTGACCTTCACGGCCGAGGGATTCTTCACCGGCTTGGCGGGCGGGTCGAAATGAACCGAGTAGTTGCCCTTCTTGACCGCGGCGCACTGACTCAGCGTGAGGGCGAGACCGATGAAAGCGAAGGCTTTCAAAGAACGGGAGAGGATGGGGAGGATTGTTTTCATGCAGGCCTGCGGTTTAGCACACGATTCCACCTGCTCCACCCATTTTTATTCTTCTCCGAAGCTCTTGTGCGGAAGAAGAAACTTTGCCCTCATGCCCGCGTTCTATCGCCGCACATGCCTTCCCCCACCTTGATCGATGTTCTCGTCCGCACCGCAGCCAGCGCCGGATGCTCGGAGCCCACCCGACTGCGCCACGCGCTCGAACTGGCCGCCGACAAGCACCAGCCGCTCATCGAGGCGCTGGTGGACGCGAACATGGTCGATGAGGACCGCTTCTTTGCCCAGCTCGCCACCGGACTCGGCATGCCGTATTCCGAAAACGGGATCGCAGACGCCGCCGAGGGGCTGCATTCACGTTTTCCGGCCAAACTGGCGCTGCGGCACCGCATCTGCCCGGCGCAGGTCGCAAATGGCGAGGTAACCATCCTCACCTACAACCCTTTCGATCTCAGCGCACGGCAGGCCGTCGGCCAGGAGTTGCGCAAACGCGTCCACTGGCAGATCGCAACGCGGCATCGCATCCTCGAAGCGCTGCATCAGGGCTATGGCGTCGGCGCGGAGAACTTCGAGGAGCTGCTCGAAGGCCGCGAGGCTGGCGATGACACCGATGACCTCAAGCAGGAGACCACCGTGCTCGACGAGGCCGACGAGGAGGCCACGGTGATGAATTTCGTGAACCAGGTCTTCCGCGAGGCGCTCAAAGAACGCGCCACGGACATCCATGTGGAGCCACTGGAGCGTGACCTGCGCATCCGCTACCGCGTGGATGGAAAGCTCCTTGAAGTGCCTGTGCCGCCGAACATGCGCCTGCTGCAGAACTCGCTCATCTCGCGCCTCAAGATCATGGCGCACCTCGACATCGCCGAGCGCCGACTGCCGCAGGACGGCCGCATCAACCTCGAGCTCGACGGCGAACCCATCGACGTGCGTGTGGCGACGATTCCTAGCGTGAACGGCGAATCCGTGGCGCTGCGCCTGCTCACACGCAAAAAATTCGACCTCATGGCCCTCGGACTCGACGACAAGACCGAAGGCATCATCCGCAAGCTGCTCGCCGCACCGAACGGCATCATCCTCGTCACCGGCCCCACCGGCTCCGGCAAGTCATCCACGCTTTACACCTTCCTCAAGGAGCTGAACACGAAGGAACGCCGCATCGTCACGATCGAGGATCCGGTCGAAAACAAGCTCGATGGCATCGTGCAGATCGCGGTGAAGCCGGAGATCGACCTGACATTTGCCGCCGGTCTGCGCAGCATCCTGCGCGGCGACCCGAACGTCATCATGGTGGGGGAAATGCGTGACCAGGAGACCGTCGAGATCGCCATCCGCGGCGCTTTGACCGGTCACTTGGTGTTTTCCACCCTTCACACGAACGATGCTGTCGGCGGCATCTCGCGTCTGCTCGACATGGGCATCGAGCCTTTCATGATCTCATCGTCCGTGCGCGCCTTCCAGGCCCAGCGCCTCGTGCGCACGCTGTGCGGCAACTGCAAGCAGCCCGCGCATCACGAAGAAAGCCACCTGCGCACCATCGGCTTCCCGCTGGAATGGAAACACAAGCTCTTCAAGCCCGTCGGCTGCCGCTCCTGCCGCAACACCGGCTTCACCGGCCGTCTCGCAATCATGGAAATCTGCCTCATGACCGAGGCGCTGCAGGACAAGATCAACAACCGGGCCAACTCGATGGAGTTGAAGGCCCAGGCGCTCAAAGACGGCATGGTGCCGATGCGCCAGTATGGCTTCCGCAAAGCTTCGGAAGGCGTCACCACGATCGAAGAAGTCATGACCGTGACAGCGGCAACGGAGTAGTCTTGAATTGATCTTTGTTCGCTTTTAGAGAGCCGACCACATGCCCGCATTTACCTACACCGCCCTCACCGCCACCGGACAGACGGTTTCAGGCTCGATCACTGTCGGCTCACGTGCCGAGGCGTTTCGGAAGATCGAGGCGCAAGCGCTGACGCCGGTAAAGGTCACACAGGAGGAAAAGTCGGAATCCGCGAAGGCCAAGGCGGCCGCGGATGAGGGGCCGGTGAAGCTAAAGCGGGCGCAGTTGATCCTCTTCACAGAAGAACTTGCCGATTTGCTCGATGGCGGCCTGCAGATCGATCAGGCGTTCCGCGTGATGCAGGAGCGTCAGGAGGCCGAGTCGCTGCGGCGTGTTGCCTCCACGATGCGCAATGAACTGCGTGAAGGCTCCACGGTGGCAAAGGCGCTGAAGAAAGCGTCGCCGAGTTTTGACGAGCTGTATTGCAACCTGGCCGCCGCAGGTGAGGTCAGCGGCTCGCTGCCCAGCATTCTGCGTCGTCTCGCCTCGAATCTGACCGTCATGGCCGAGCTTCAGTCGAAGGTGACCTCGGCGATGATTTATCCCGCCTTTCTCATCGGCGCCTGCGTGGTGCTCATGGTGGTGTTCATGACCTTCATGGTGCCGCAGATCACCGACCTGATGTCCAAAAACGGCCAGCAACTCCCGGCGGCGACGCAGTTGCTCATCAGCTTCAACAATTTCATGGCCGCGTGGTGGTGGGTGATCGCCATCATCATCACCGCCATCGTGCTGACCTTCCGCGGTTACATTTCCAGCCCGGCGGGCCGCATGTGGTGGGACGAGACGCGGCTGAAGCTGCCGCTCTTCGGCGCGATCATGAGCATGCGCTTCTACGCGCAGTTCGCGCACTCGCTGGGCAATTTGATCACCAACGGCGTGCCGCTGCTGAACAGCATCCGCCTCGTATCGAAGATTTCGGCCAATGTTTTCATCCAGGACCTGCTGGCGAAGGTCACCATGCTGGTCTCCGAGGGCGCGCCGCTGTCCAACGCGCTGCGGAAGGTCGGCAGCTTCCCGCTGCTGCTGGCGGACATGATCGCCGTGGGCGAGCAGACCGGCCAACTCGGCAGATCGATGGAAAAATGCGCCATCCGTTACGACAAGGAGCTCGACCAGCGCATCAAGCGTATGACAGCCATGATCACTCCGATCATCCTCGTCGTCATGGCGGTCATGGTCGGCACCGTGGCTTACTCCATCGTCGCCGCCATCGCACAGAGCGTCACTGGCATTCGTGGGCGCTGAAACCCGCGGCCAAAAATCTTGTTAATCCCTCCCAAACCCTGTTAAACCTGCCTCACCATGAAAATCCGCACACCGCACTCCAAATTCCGCCCTGGCTTCACCCTGATCGAAATTGTCATCACGCTGACCATCATCGCGATCCTGGCCTCCGGCTCGATTTACCTGCTCAAAGGCCAGATCGACTCCGCCAAGGACACCCGCGTGGACAGTGACCTGCAGGCCATCGGCCTCGCCCTCCAGTCCTATGAGTCACGGGCACTGCGCATGCCCACGACGGAACAGGGATTGAAAGCGCTGGTCGAAAAGCCCACCATCGAGCCCATTCCTGAAAATTATCGCGCATTCATGGAAGAGATGCCGAAGGATCCCTGGGGGCAGGAATACAAGTATCGCTTCCCTGCCCAGAAATCGAAGAAACCCTACGACGTGTGGTCCGTCGGAGCTGATGGCCAGGACGGCACCGAGGATGACATGGGGAACTGGAAGAAGACGGCGGCCAAGTAATGACGAAACCAGAATGAGGAATGGCGAATGAAGCCCCAATGCCGAAGCTCGAATGGTCTTCCAGCCGCCTCTGAAGCGGCCGCCATTCGTCATTCATCATTCGTCATTCATCATTCCGCGCAGCGGGCCTTCACCCTCGTCGAAATCATCATCGCGCTGACCATCGTGGCGGTGCTGGCCGCGGCGACGGTGCCGATGCTCAAAGGTTTCCGCGACGAGCGGCTGGCGCGTGAGCCGGTGGCGAAACTGGTGCAACTGGCACGCGAGGCGCGCATGCGGGCGATGACGGAGAAGCGTCCTTATCAGGTGGCGTTTCATGGCGGCGGGTTCACCGCGTCGCGTTACTTCAATCCCTACCTCCAGCTCGCGGAACTGGAGGAATTCGTCGCCACGGCGGAAAATCCGCCGCCGGAAACCGACACCGTGGACAAAACCGACCTCGACAATGGCGGAGGCCTGACCAAGACGACGGAACTGCCGCTGGCACCGCCCGCGCCGAAGTATGATGAGCATTGGAACGAGAAGTACGAAATGCCGCAGGACATGAAGTACTCCATCCAATACTGGTATGACACGGAGCCGACCTTTCTCGAAGGTGATCTGGTCAGGCTATGGGTCTTCCAGCCCAGCGGCATCTGCACGCCGCTGAAGATCCACATCGAACGCGAGAGCGCCACGTTTGATGTCGAGTTCGGCGCGCTGACCGCCGACATCGTGAAGGAGAGCGTCGAACTGCGATGAAAACCATCCGCCAGAAGCGCCGCGCAGGTTACATCTTGTTCGAGCTGGTGCTCGCGCTGACGATTTTCGCCATCGCGGTGCTCGGGTTGGCGAAATCCCTCGACCAAGCACTCTCCACAGCGAACCTGCTTCGTCGCGACCACATCATCCGCATCGGCATGCGCAACTTTTTGGAGGAGATCCGCAACAAGCCGCTCACCGAGATGAGCACCAGCAGCACGGACACAACGTATGGCATCACCTATGTGAGCAGCACCGAGCCGGTGGCGCTGAGAACGACCAACGGCGGCACTTTGAGCGACATTCACAACCTGACCATCAAGGCCACGTCGTCCTTCGATGGTGTGCCCCAGGAGGACACCCTGAGCGTCTATGTTTACAAACCCGCCCAGAAGTAAGCGGCGCGACGCCTTCACCCTGATCGAGGTCGTGATCGGCATCACGATCCTCGCGATGATCACAGTCACGCTGTTCGCCATCATCCGCGGCTCGGTGCGCGGCGCGGCAGAGATCGAGCACATCCAGCGGGAGAGTGATTCGGTGAATCGCTTCATTGAGCTGAGCCGAAAGGCCTTCACCACGCTGCCGAGCACGGCCACGCTCACCCTGAAGCTGGTGCAGAATACCGAACCGGTCATACAAGAGCTTACCATCGCTGGCTCGCCGGATTGTTTTCCCTTTGGCATGAATCCCATCACGCTGAAGGACACCACGCTGCGCATCCGCCCGCATCCTGACGGCCTGGTGGATGCGAATGACATGCCGCTGCATTACCTCAGCCTGTCGCGCGCGGACATCATCCCACAGACGGACGACCGCGAGACCGGCATCCGGGAGGCCACCACGGGCTTGTATGCGCCTGACGAGGAAGGCCGCTACTGGATGCCGCTGCTGCCGGATGTCGTTTCCCTGAAGTGGCGCTTTTACGTCGAGAAGGAGGAGACGTGGTATGAGGAATGGAGCAAGTCGCAGTGGCCGGACCTGATCGAGGCTCAGCTCGTCCTCAAGGACCGCACGCTGCCGATCCGCATGGTTTATACCGTGCCAGTGCTCACCATCACCGCAGGCCGGACACCGCCCACGACAAGCGGTTCATCCGGCTCCGGCCCCGCCCAGCCAGCGCCCGTGACAGGCACACCAACGGGTGGCGGAGGTGGTCCGGGGGGCGGATTTGGTGGAGGTGGAGGCGGACGAGGGGGGCCAGGAGGAGGTTTTGGCCCTCCTGGTGGCGGGCGTGGTGGTCCCGGCGGAGGACTCGGTCCTCCTGGCGGTGGCGGATTCCCAGGTCGTGGTGTTCCGCCCGGTGGCGGAGGCACACCTCCGGCAGGTGGTGGTGCTCCCGGAGGAGGTGGCGCGCCATGAACATCCCCACCTCCGCAGCAATCAGGCAGCCACGCTCACGCCGTGAGCATGGTTCGGCACTCATGCTCATGATTTGGGCCATTTTGCTCATGTCCGTGACGGTCATGGGCGTCGTCGAGTACATCACCTACAGCGCCGAGGAGTCGAAAATGGCCGCGTATCAGTTTCGTGCGCTGCATCTGGCGGAAAGCGGACTGGCCGTGGGCCTGCACCCGAACACACGCCGCGGAGATCTCGTTTTGAAGCAGAAGGTCGGCCCGGACAGCGGCTTTGACGTCGTCATCAATTACGAAGGCGCGCGCATCCCCATCAACTACGCCACCGACGAGCGCCTGCGGGAGGCGATCTACAATCTTTTCATCTACTGGCAGCTCAACGCCGACGAGGCCGGCATCGCCGCCGATTCGCTGGCCGACTGGGTGGACAACGACAACAACCAGCGCGCCAACGGGGCGGAGGCGGAGTATTACAAGCAGCTCGGCATCTATGACGCTCCGCGCAACCAGGGCTTCTCTCGCGTGGACGAAATGCTGCTCGTTCGCGGCATGGACGCGGTGGACCGCAAAAAACCTGAGTGGCGTGAATACTTCAGCGTTTACGGCGAAGGGCAGATCGACCTGCGTACCGTGTTTAAAGATGTCCTGCTGGCCGTCACCGGCGCTTCCGAGGGTGATGTGACACGATTCATCACCGAACGCGACGGAGCCGACGGCATCCCCGGCACCGAGGATGACCGCCGGATCCGAGATGAGGAGGCTTACCAGCTCCTCGGCCTCAGCGGCGACCGCCTCGCCTCCATCAGCGGCATCGTGAATGACGACGACACCACCCTGCGACGCATCACCAGCATCGGCTGGGTTGGGGACAAGCGTGCCAAGATCATCGTTGTCACAAGAAGGAATAGTGACACCGGTGCGGTGACCTACTTGGGGCGGATGGAAGAATGAGCCGCCGCGAAACGGCAAAAATCGTTTCGACCGCAGACTCGTGAGAGTTCATTCCACATTCGTCGTTTCCCCACGCAACTTCACACGCCGCCGCACGTTCCAAATCCCCCCCTAAATAACCTGAATGTCACTTTCCGCCGCCACCCTGCTCCTCCCCTCCCCTGACGCCACATGGCGAGTGTGGAAGCCGCGGGCAGGAACCAGCACCGAGGCCGTGGAGAGCCCCTCCGAGGCCGCGCATCTGGCCAAACCGCTCATAATCGGCCTGCCCGCCGCCGCATGCCGCACCATCGGCCTGATCCTGCCGCAGACTGAAAACGATCTGCTGGAGCAGATCATCGTCACCCAGCTCGAGAGGCGTGGTTTCAAGCTGGAACAGGACTCCGCCGGTAAAAACTATCGCTGGCACTCGCTCGGGCATGCGGGAGGCCAGACCATCGTCAGCGTTGACGTGCTGGCCGATCCGTTTCCGGAATCACTCGCCGCCGAGCAGGTGAGCGACTACACCGCCGCTCTGCGCCTCGTGCAGCTCCCTGTCGGCCACATTGTCATCATCGAGGAGCAGGGCGATCTGGTGCTTGCAGCCAGCCACCAAGGAAAACTCTACCACAGCCATATTTTCGCTCAGGCGTCCGCCTCAGAGGAGGCGCTGGCCCTTGAGATCACGCTCGCGCGTCTGGCTGTCGAGTCAGAGCTCGGCTCGGAGTGCGTCACCGGAGTCGCGCTTGTCGGGGCGAATTTTGACCGCTCTCTGCCGACGCGTCTCGGTGCCACGCTGGACCTGCCCGTGCGCATTGTCGCCGACCTGCCGCCAAACACCGCGCTGGACACGAGTCACTGGAGCAAGCTGCTGCCTGCGGACATCCGCACCGCGCAAACGGCGAAAATTCGCCGCAGCAAGCTCACCCGCGCCCTCGTGCTCGGCGGCATGCTGTACCTCTCACTCGCTTTCCTGGCCTTCGCCTACCTGCATTTTCAGGAAACCCGTGTGGCGCGGCTGGAGGAGCAAGTGGAGGCCACCAGCGAGCCCGCCGCCGCCGTGCGAAAGATCAGCGAGCAATGGAAGGCTCTCGCACCCGCCATCGAGAGCAAGCGCTACCCGCTCTTCCTGCTCGCGGAGATCAACCGCATCATGCCCGGCAGCGGCATCGTCATCCGCGAGTTCGAGGTGAAGGGCACCGAGATCGACATCAAGGGAGAGGCGCGTGACGCCCAGCTCGCCTTTCAGTTCATCGAGGACTTCAAGAAGAACCGCATCCTCAGCCGCTACGAGTGGACGAACCCGCGTCCCGAGGTCAAGGGCACCACCGCCACCTTCCGCGCCCAGGGCAAGCTACAGTGAGCTGCACGACCTCAGAAATGAGGAAACCAGAATGACGAATCATGAATAAAATCCCAAGCACGAAGCCCGCCCGCCCACGCGTCGTCTTCCAGCCATCTTACACAGCCATCTCCGTCATTCCTCCTTCATCATTCTGATTTCATCATTTTCCTTGCCCTATGGCCCTCGCCCTCACCCCACGTGAAAAAAAGCTCCTCGCCGCCTGCATCGGCGCGCTGGTGCTCATGGCCACGTTCATCATCCTGAAGCAGTTCCTCGACCGCCGCACGGTCGTGCTGGCGAAGATCACCGCCCTCGAAGGCGAGAAGCGTGAAAACGAGGGTTACCTCGCCGACCGCGAGTTTTGGGAAAAGCGCGCGGACTGGCTGCGGCAGAACATGCCAGTCACCGAGAGCCTCGGCACCGCGCAGGCCCAGTTGCTGGAGGAAATTCAGAACGTGGCCCTCGACTACCAGCTCCAGGTGCAGAAACAGCAGCTCCTGCCCGACTCCGCCGACGCCAAAGCCAACGCCGCGGTGTATCGCGAAGTCGCCGTCGAAGTCCGCCTGCGTGGAGACCAGACCACGCTGCTCGGCTGGCTCGCCACCCTGCAATCCCCGGAAAAATTCCAGGCCATCAAGCACCTCGAACTCGAAATCGACTCCAGGGCCAAGGAGAAGACACCTCAGGTGCTCTGCAACCTCATCCTCGCACGCTGGTTCAAGCCAGATAACGGCCTCTGACCATGAAAACCTCACTCACGCTCCTGCTGCTCATCCTGACGGTTTCCCTGCCGTGCGCGCAGGACGTGCCGCTCACAACCGCCGATCTGGTGCCTCTGCCCGGAGACGAATTGAGCATTCAGCCAACCGTCCCTGTGACACCTGCGCCCAACGCAGATCCTGACCTTCCGCAGCCCTTCGATCCGAACACCTTGGCCGCCGTGGTCGAAAACTCGCCCTTCACCCGCATCGTCAGCATCTCCGATTCCCTCGTGCTCACAGGCATGGCCTACGTCGATGGCAAACCAGTCGTCACCATCTTCGACAAGAACGCCAAACAGTCCATCGTCGTCTCAGACGAACCGAATCTGAAAGGCTGGAAGCTTGTGGGAGCCAAACCTTCGGAAAAAATCGACTTTGCGCAGGCACAGATCTCGATTGGCGGGGAGACCTTCAGCATCCGTCACACATCGCTGAGCAAAGATGACATGCGGCGCGAAAAAGGAGAGAAGCGTGACGGCCCTCCTGGCGGCCCGCCGCCGGGGGGCGGAGAGCGTTACAACCGCAGCAGCCGAGGCCCAAGCGAGGAGGACCGCAAAAAGTACGAATCTCTCTCCGACAAGGCCAAAGACAAGTTTCGCGATGCCATGCGTGAGAAGTTCACGGATGAAAAATTCCGCAACGCTCCAGAAGAAGACCGGCGCAACGCCATCCGCAGCATCTTCGAGAAAATCGAGAAAGAGGACAAAGGCGGACGTTAAGAGCGCCAGTTCTTTCTCAAGGCATCCAGTTCTCCCCCTCATTTTTCATGCATCGTCGTCTCCTCGCTTCAACACTCTCCTTACTGACACTTGCCAGTATCGTTCGCGGTCAGAATGCTCCCGCCCTGGTTCCGGCCGCCCCTGTTGCTCCCGCAAGCACCCCGGCTCCAGCCGCCCAGCCTTCAGCCCCCGCCGTGACGCCAGCGGCCAATGATGGCGCTGCTCCAGCCGCACCTGCAGCAGCAGTTCCGGGAGCACCGCCTGCGCCTGGTGCTTTCGGCCCCGGTGCTCCGGGTGCCGGTTTTGGCCCAGGAGGCGGCTTTCGCGGTGGATTTGGACGACGTGGCGGCGAGGGTGGCGCTCTTGGAGCCACTCCGGGCGAAGGGGAGACCTTCACGATTACGGGCGACCAGGTCATGATGCAGTTCGCCACCAACCCGGTGGCCGACATCCTCGCCATCTACGAAAAACTCACCGGTCTCACGCTCATCAAGGACACCAATATCTTCGAAGGCGCGCAGATCAGTCTTGTGACACCGAAACCCGTGCCAAAGGACGAGGCCATCAAGCTTATTGAGGCCTCCCTCCTCACGAATGGCTACGCCATCGTCACCGAACCCGGCGGAAAGAGCGCCAAAATCCTCCCGGCGCGCAATCAAAGCGCCAACGCCGTGCAGTTCTCCCATGGCGTGAAGTTCTACACGAGTCCGAAGGATATCCCGGACAATGAGAGCATCATCTCCTACTTCATGAAGCTGGACTTTCTCACGCCTGAGGATGCCGCCACCATGTTCTCCGGCCATGTCGGCCTCGGCGCCTACGGCCGCATTACCGCCGTCAGCTCACCGCCCGGCCTGCTCATCACAGAAAGCGCCACCGTGGTGAAACAGCTCGTCAGCATCCGCGAAACCATCGACATCGGCGACAGCGGCTCATCGCTCGTCACGAAATTCATTCCCGTGAAATACGCCGACGCCGCCACCATCGCGCAGATCATCCAGGCCACGCTTACCGCGCAGGCCCAGGAAAAAGAGACCAAGGGCGTCAATACCATCCGCGGCAGTGCGGCCAGCGACGGCCGGGACAATCGCGATAACAACAATAACAACAACCAGCAGCGCCCCCCGACCCAGCCCATCTTCATTAATGGTGTTCAGGTCAATCCCAACGCCCAGGCCCCCCAGCCCAGCGCGCAGGTCG
>Ga0315900_10006110_pt1 | contig 16298 bp, 12 predicted proteins | sample LakEriMetagenome_FD_203521 | JGI IMG/M metagenome (GOLD analysis project Ga0315900, IMG submission 203521) | Freshwater fungal communities from buoy surface, Lake Erie, Ohio, United States - Buoy 12 MA114 | ecosystem: Environmental > Aquatic > Freshwater > Lake > Lake biofilm | place: USA: Lake...
GGATTTCGACACTGGTGCGGTATTCGGGGCTCCACCAGAATTCATTCGGACCTTCGAGCCGCGGAAATTTGGCGAGCACCACCGATTGCGCCTTGAACGAACCTTCGAGCACGGTGACACCGCGGCCGATGCCACCGAGCGCCAGATAGTAGCCGCCGAGCTGGGCGTAAATCGGCGGTAGGGTGCGCGAGTAACGGCCCATGGCAGCGGGGTCCGTGGCTGTGCCCATGACGAGCAGGTAGCCCGGGCGCGTCGTGTTCGGTTCGCCCGTCTTTTGAGGTTCGCTCATTGACTGCGCAGCCGCCGTGGCTACAACGCCGAGGCTGCCGATCAAGCACAGGACTATACGGACGAACATCGGCACAGCTCCGCGTTGAGGTTCTAAGGCCCGCGCACGTTAGCACCAACCGCCATATGCATCACCCGTCGATACGATAGGCTGGAGGCCATTGGGCTTGGGGCAATGCAATAAGTATGAGTGACGACGATCATCCGGTCGCCCGTTGGCACCGCATCCTGCGCGACCGCGATATGGTCGCTTTGCAGGCCTTGCTCGACGAGCAGGCCGTGTTCCACTCGCCGGTGGTGCACACCCCGCAAATTGGCAAGGCGCGCGTTCTTGGCTACCTCTCGGCCGCAGCGATGGTGTTGGCCACGCCCTCGTTCCGCTACGTTCGCCAGATCGTCGGGCCCCGCGATGCGCTGCTCGAGTTCGTCACCGAGCTCGATGGTGTGCAGGTCAACGGGATCGATCTGATCCGCTGGAACGAGGCCGGGCTTATCACCGAGTTCAAGGTGATGGTGAGGCCGCTGAAAGCCATTCAGGCCGTGCAGCGCTGCATGGCCGAGGCGCTGCAGCAGAGGGCCGCCTCCGGAGACCCATCCGCCGGTGGCCCGTCGGGCGGTTGACCCGGGCGCCCCCCGGGCGGGAAACCCCTCCCCTTGCTAGACTGCCGGTTTTGGCAGGGAACGCCCGAAGGGTGGGCGCGTCCCGCAGTGGCTGGGGAACGCGCATGGCCAACGACGACATTCTCGACTCGGGTTCGCTGCCGACGTGGCAGAAGGCGGCTGCCAAGTCCGCCCCCGAGGGCGATCTGAGCAAGCTCACCTGGCGTACGCCGGAGGGTCTCGAGGTCAAGCCGCTCTACACGGCGGCCGATCTGCAAGGCCTGTCCTATACCGACACCCTGCCGGGGTTCGCCCCCTTCCTGCGCGGACCGCAACCCACCATGTACGCGGTTCGGCCCTGGACCATCCGCCAGTACGCGGGGTTCTCGACCGCCGAGGCCTCCAACGCCTTCTACCGCAAGTCTCTGGCCGCCGGCGGTCAGGGTGTCTCGGTGGCCTTCGATCTGGCGACCCACCGCGGCTACGACAGCGACCATCCGCGCGTGACCGGCGATGTGGGCAAGGCTGGCGTGGCGATCGATTCGGTCGAGGACATGAAGATCCTGTTCGATGCCATTCCGCTCGACAAGGTCAGCGTGTCGATGACGATGAACGGCGCGGTGCTGCCGGTGCTCGCGGCCTACGTGGTCGCCGCCGAGGAGCAGGGTGTCGCGCAGGATCAGCTCTCGGGCACGATCCAGAACGACATTCTCAAAGAATTCATGGTGCGCAACACCTACATCTATCCGCCGGAGCCGTCGATGCGCATCGTCGGCGACATCATCGAGTACACGGCGAAGCAGATGCCGAAGTTCAACTCGATCTCGATCTCCGGCTACCACATGCAGGAAGCGGGTGCGAACCAGGCGCTCGAGTTGGCCTTCACGTTGGCCGACGGCAAGGAGTACGTGAAGACGGCGATGGCGAAGGGGCTCGATGTCGACGAGTTCGCCGGGCGGCTGAGCTTCTTCTGGGCGATCGGCATGAACTTCTACCTTGAGATCGCCAAGATGCGCGCGGCGCGTCTGTTGTGGTGGAAGATCATGCAAGGTTTCGGTGCCAAGAAGCCCAAGAGCCTGATGCTGCGCACGCACTGCCAGACTTCGGGCTGGAGCCTCACCGAGCAGGACCCGTACAACAACGTGGTGCGCACCACCATCGAGGCGATGGCTGCAGTGTTCGGCGGCACGCAGAGTCTGCATACCAATTCCTTCGACGAGGCGATTGCACTGCCGACGGAGTTCAGTGCCCGCATCGCCCGTAACACCCAGTTGATCCTGCAGGAAGAAACGCACATCACGAGCGTGGTCGACCCTTGGGCCGGCAGCTACATGATGGAAAAGCTGACGCAGGACATGGCTGATGCCGCGTGGAAGATCATCGAGGAAGTCGACGCCATGGGCGGCATGACCCGCGCCGTCGAGAGCGGCTGGGCGAAGTTGCGCATCGAAGCCAGTGCCGCGGAAAAGCAGGCGCGCATCGACTCGGGTCGCGACGTCATCGTCGGTGTCAACAAATTCAAGCTCGCCAAGGAAGACCCGGTCGAGATCCTCGAGATCGACAACGTCGCCGTGCGTGACAACCAGATCGCACGATTGCAGGCCGTGCGCGCCTCGCGCGATACGGCCCGCGTGCAAGCGGCGCTGGTCGCGTTGACCGCAGCGGCGAAGAGCAACTCGGGCAATCTGCTCGCCCTGTCCATCGAGGCGATGCGTGCGCGTGCCACGGTCGGCGAAGTCAGCGACGCGCTCGAGCAGGTCTGGGGCCGGCACCGGGCGAATTCGCAGGAGGTGAGTGGCGTGTACGCAGGAGCCTACGAATCGCAGGAGAGTTGGACGGCATTGCAGTCTGACATCGCCGCGTTTGCCACCGAACACGGCCGTCGGCCGCGAGTGATGATCGCCAAGCTCGGCCAGGACGGCCACGATCGCGGTGCCAAAGTCGTCGCCAGCGCATTTGCCGATCTCGGTTTCGACGTCGACGTCGGACCGTTGTTTCAGACGCCCGAGGAATGTGCCCGACAGGCGATCGAAAACGACGTGCATGCGGTGGGCGTGAGCACGCTCGCCGCGGGACACAAGACGCTGGTGCCGGCGATCGTTCGCGCCCTGCGTGAGCAGGGTGCAAACGACATCATCGTCTTCGTCGGTGGCGTGATCCCTCAGCAGGACTATGCCTTCCTCTACGAGGCTGGCGTGAAGGGCATCTACGGTCCTGGGACGCCGATCCCCGACAGTGCACGTGACGTGCTCAACCAGATCAAGCGCGCCAGTGCCGCTGCCTGAAGACGACCAAGCTTTGATTGCGGGAGTGCGCGCCGGAGACCGGCGGGCGCTGGCCAAAGCCATCACGCTGCTCGAGTCGACACGCGCCGAACACCGCCGGCGCGCAGACGCCGTGCTCGATGCCTTGCTGCCTCACGCCGGCGGCGCACTGCGTCTCGGCATCTCGGGTGTGCCGGGTGTCGGCAAGTCGACATTCATCGAAGCGCTCGGCATGTTCCTGCTCGCTCGCGGTCAAAAGGTCGCCGTATTGGCAGTCGATCCGTCCTCGGGCGTGTCGGGCGGCTCGATCCTCGGTGACAAGACGCGCATGGAGCGGCTGTCGGTGCAGGAGCACGCCTACATCCGCCCGAGCCCCTCGTCGGGCACGCTGGGTGGTGTAGCGGAGAAAACGCGCGAGGCGATGCTCGTTTGCGAAGCAGCGGGTTACGACGTCGTCATCGTTGAAACCGTCGGCGTGGGTCAGTCGGAGACTACCGTCGCGGGCATGACCGACATGTTCGTGCTGCTGCAGCTGCCCAATGCGGGCGATGATCTGCAGGCGATGAAGAAGGGCATCATGGAATTGGCCGACCTCGTGGTCATCAACAAGGCCGACCTTGACGAAGATGCGGCGCTGCGTGCGGAGGCCCAGATCACCGGAGCACTGCGCGTGTTGCGCTTCACGGGCGCGCCGGGCACGCGTGACGAAGACCGATGGCAGACCCGCGTGATCCGCGGCAGTGCGCTGCGCGGCAGCGGTCTTGAGAATTTCTGGGACTGCGTCGGCGAGTTTCGTCGGCTGCGCGAGCGTTCGGGCGAGTGGGCGGAGCGCCGTCGCCAGCAGTCCCTGAAGTGGATGTGGGATGAGGTACACGCCCGGCTCGTCGCCGATTTCAACGCCAGTGAGGCGGTGCGCCGCGCGTTGCCGCAGGCGCTGCAGGACGTTGCGAGCTCGCGCATCGCGCCATCCTCCGCCGCACGCCGTCTGCTCGACTTGTTCGAGCACTCGACCCCTCAGCCCGGATAATCGATTAGCTCAGATAGAAGGAAGCAGGCCATGCACGACATCATTCACCAGCTCGAAAAGAAACGTGCGCAAGCCCGTCAGGGCGGCGGTGCCAAGCGCGTTGCGGCACAGCATGCCAAGGGCAAGCTGACGGCACGCGAGCGCGTCGAACTGTTGCTCGACGAAGGGTCGTTCGAAGAATGGGACATGTTCGTCGAGCACCGTTGCAGCGACTTCGGCATGCAGGAGCAGAAAATTCCGGGTGACGGTGTCGTCACCGGTTGCGGTTTCATCAACGGTCGGCTCGTGTTCGTCTTCAGTCAGGACTTCACGGTGTTCGGCGGCTCGCTCTCTGAAGCTCATGCGCAGAAGATCTGCAAAATCATGGACACGGCCATGAAGGTCGGTGCGCCGGTCATTGGCATCAACGACTCAGGTGGTGCGCGTATCCAGGAGGGCGTCGCCTCGCTCGGTGGCTACGCCGAGGTGTTCCAGCGCAACGTCACGGCTAGCGGCGTCGTGCCGCAGATCAGTCTGATCATGGGGCCTTGCGCCGGCGGCGCGGTGTACAGCCCGGCCCTCACCGACTTCATCTTCATGGTGAAGGACAGCTCGTACATGTTCGTCACCGGTCCCGATGTCGTGAAGACGGTGACCCACGAGGAAGTGACCGCCGAGGATCTGGGTGGTGCCATCACCCATACGAGCCGCAGCGGTGTGGCCGACCTCGCGTTCGAGAACGACGTCGAAGCCATCCTCATGGTGCGACGCTTCTTCAACTATCTGCCAGCCAACAACCGCGAGAAGCCGCCGATACGCGAAGCGGGGGATCCGCCGGATCGGGACGATTACTCGCTCGATACGCTGGTACCGGATAACCCGAACAAGCCGTATGACATGAAGGAGCTGATCTCGAAGATCGTCGATGACGGTGAGTTCTTCGAACTGCAGCCCGACTATGCGAAGAACATCTTGATCGGCTTCGCTCGCATGGACGGACAAGTGGTGGGCATCGTGGCCAATCAGCCGCTCGTGCTCGCTGGCTGCCTCGACATCAAGAGCAGCATCAAGGCGGCGCGTTTCGTGCGTTTCTGCGATGCGTTCGGCATCCCGGTGGTCACTTTCGTCGACGTGCCGGGCTTCATGCCGGGCACCTCGCAGGAGTACGGCGGCATCATCAAGCACGGTGCGAAGCTGCTCTACGCCTACGCCGAGTGCACAGTGCCGAAAATCACCGTGATCACGCGCAAGGCCTATGGTGGCGCGTACGACGTGATGGCCTCGAAGCACCTGCGTGGTGACGTGAACTTTGCATGGCCGAATGCCGAAATCGCGGTGATGGGCGCCAAGGGTGCCGTGGAAATCATCTTCCGAGAAGAGAAGAGCGATCCGGCCAAACTCGCGGCACGCGAAGCTGAGTATCGCGAGAAGTTCGCCAATCCGTTTATCGCCGGCGCCCGCGGCTACATCGACGATGTGATCATGCCGCACGGCACGCGTCGGCGCGTCTGTCGTGCGCTGACGGTGCTGCGCGACAAGAAGATCGAAGAGCCATGGCGCAAGCATGGCAACATCCCCCTGTGAGCGGCACTGCGGAGCACACCCACATGTTCAAGAAAATCCTCGTTGCCAATCGCGGTGAAATCGCCTGTCGTGTCATCAAGACGGCACGACGCCTCGGCATCAAGACTGTTGCGGTCTACTCGGAGGCGGATCGCGATGCGCGTCACGTCGAGCTGGCCGACGAGGCCGTGCTGCTCGGGCCTGCGCCGTCACGCGAGTCGTACCTGGTCGCTGACAAGATCATTGCCGCCTGCAAGCAGACCGGCGCCGAAGCGGTTCACCCGGGCTACGGCTTCCTTTCCGAGAACGCGGCGTTTGCCAAGCGAGTCGAAGAAGAGGGCATTATTTTCATAGGCCCGAAGCACTACTCGATCGCGGCGATGGGCGACAAGATCGCTTCGAAGGAGTTGGCGGCGAAGGCCAAGGTCAACACGATTCCGGGCTACAACAACGCGATCGAATCTGCCGAACAGGCCGTCGGTATCGCACGCGACATCGGATATCCGGTGATGATCAAGGCAAGCGCCGGCGGTGGCGGCAAGGGGCTGCGGGTCGCGTGGAACGACAAGGAGGCGCTCGAGGGCTTCACGTCCTGTCGCAACGAGGCGCGCAACAGCTTCGGTGACGACCGCGTGTTCATCGAGAAGTTCGTCGAGGAACCGCGCCACATCGAGATTCAGGTGCTCGGTGACTCGCACGGCAACTGCGTTTATCTTTGGGAGCGCGAGTGTTCGATTCAGCGCCGGCACCAGAAGGTGATCGAAGAAGCGCCGAGCCCGTTCCTTGATGAGAAGACCCGCAAGGCCATGGGCGAGCAGGCCGTGGCACTCGCGCGCGCCGTCAATTACCAAAGCGCCGGCACCGTCGAGTTCGTGGTCGGCAAGGACAAGGGTTTCTATTTCCTCGAGATGAACACCCGCCTTCAGGTGGAGCATCCGGTTACGGAGTGCATCACCGGGCTCGATCTGGTCGAACAGATGATCCGGGTGGCGGCCGGCGAAAAACTCAGTTTCAGGCAGCAGGACATCGCTCGCAATGGCTGGGCGATCGAGTGCCGCATCAACGCCGAGGATCCGTTCCGCAACTTCCTGCCTTCGACTGGGCGACTGGTGAAGTACCGGCCGCCGAACCAGAACATGGAGGCTTCCCAGCCGGTGCCGCCGGATGGGGGCGTCCGCGTCGATACCGGCGTGTATGAGGGTGGCGAAATCCCGATGTTCTACGACTCGATGATCGCCAAGCTCATCGTGCACGGCAAAGATCGCAGCGAGGCGATCGCTCGCATGCGCGAGGCACTTAACGGCTTCGTCATTCGCGGCATCTCGAGCAACATCCCGTTCCAGGCGGCGCTGCTCGCCCATCCGCGCTTTGTGGCGGGAGACTTCAACACGGGTTTCATTGCCGAGCAGTATCCGAAGGGATTCTCGAGTTCAGCCGTACCGCACGATGAGCCGCGCTTCCTGCTGTCGCTGGCGGCCGTCTCGCATCGGCGCTCGCGCGAGCGAGCTGCGACACTCACCGGACAACGTCGTCATCGCGAAGTGCGGATCCGCGAAGATTTCGTGATCGTGCTGACCGACGAGGCCGGGAAGCGGGATCAGATCCCGGTGGCGGTGCGACCGATCGGCTCGATGTTCCATGTCACACTGGCCGGCAAGACGCACGAAGTGGCCTTCGAGGACAACCTGCGTGACATCGCCGTGCATGGTCACTTCGATGGCGAGGCGTTCTGTGCGCAGATCGAGCGTATCGGGCTCGGTTATCGCATTTCGCACAACGGCTCATCGCTGGTGGCGCGGGTGTACAACCCGCGCGTCGCCGAGCTCGAAGCGCTGATGCCGTTCAAGGCGCCGCCCGATCTGTCGAAAGTGCTGATCTCGCCGATGCCGGGCTTGCTGGTCGATGTGTCGGTGCAACCGGGTCAGACCGTGCGCGCCGGCGAGCGACTCGCGGCGATCGAGGCCATGAAAATGGAGAACATCCTCTTCGCGACGCAGGATTGTGTGGTCGGAGAAGTGCTCGCCAAGAAGGGCGACAGTCTCGCCGTCGATCAGGTGATCATGCGCTTTCAGTGAGTGACGATGATGACTGCAGCACGACCGTTCAGAATTCTCGGTATCCAGCAGATCGCCATCGGTGGCGAGGACAAGCAGCGCTTGCGGCGTCTGTGGGTCGACATGCTCGGGCTCGAGGTCACGGGCAACTTCGTCAGTGAGCGTGAGAACGTCGACGAGGATATCTGCGCGATGGGACGCGGCGCGATGCGCGTCGAAGTCGATCTGATGCAGCCACTCGACCTTACGAAAAAGCCGGCCGTCCACGCCACGCCGCTCAACCATGTGGGGTTGTGGGTCGACGATCTGCCAACGGCGGTCGAGTGGCTCACGGCGCAAGGCGTGCGGTTCGCTCCGGGTGGCATCCGCAAAGGTGCGGCCGGATATGACATCTGCTTCCTGCACCCGAAAGGCAACGAGCAGTTTCCGATCGGCGGCGAGGGCGTGCTTGTCGAACTCGTTCAAGCACCGCCCGAAGTGATCGCTGCGCTCGGCGGCCCGACGCCCTAAACGGCAGAGATTTACGACTGCGTCTGAGTGCCGTGCTCACCCCGCGGCACCGGCTGCATCGCCACGAGGATCGTCTCCGGACCCCCGTGTACGCCGATGGCCGGGCCCATCTCCGTGAACAGGATCGACTCGATGCTGCCCGCCGGTAATCGGCGTTCGAGTTCTGCGGCAACGAAGTGACCATCGGCGGGGGTGAGTCCGCAGCCAATGAGAATACGCAACCGCTCGCGGCTCGCATCGAAGGGCATGTTCTTGATGACGAATTTGGTGAACCGCTCGCGCAATCGGTGTGGCCCGAACAGACCACCGCCTGCCGCGACGCGGCCGTCCGGGTAAGTACGCAGGATCACCGTCAGTCGCAACCAGCGGGCTATCTTGCCGACGATGGCCGGCACGCGTCCGCCCCGGACGCCGAAGCGCACGTCCTTGAGCAGTGCGAAGGTGCGCGTCTGTGCCACGGCCTCGCGAGCGACACGTTCGACGGTGGCCATGTCGGCTCCGCGTGCAGCCGCCTCCGCTGCGGCCAGTACTACGAGGCCCTCGCCGGTCGAGGCATTCAGGCTATCGATCACGGTGACTGGTTTGCCCTCGCCGGAGACGCGTTGCCCGGCAGTCACGGCAGCGTTGTAGGTGCCGCTGTGTCGCGAAGTCAGATTGATCGAGACGATGCCCTGGTAGTGCGAGGCGAGAAATTCGAAAGTGCGACGGAAATCCCCGGGCGGTGGCTGCGATGTTTTCGGATGCACCGGGTTGACCAGCAACTCGCGGTAGAACTCCGCGGGCGTCATGCTGACCTTGTCGAGATAGGAGCGGTTGCCGAAATGGATGCGCGCTGGCACGACGTGAATGCCGAGGCGCTCGATTGTTTCCTCGGGCAGGTCGGCACCCGAGTCGGTGGTCACGGCAATCTTCCGCGTTGCCTGGTGGTGCGCCGCACTTTGCTGCATGCGCATGTCGTCGGCCTTCTGTGCCGAGACCGCGCCGAAGTTGCTGGCGATACGGAACACCTCGTCCGGGTCATCGACATGCACGTGGATGCGAGCCTTGCGCGTGCTGCCGCTGACGACGAGACTCGCTCCGAGCGGCGCGAGGGTTTCGCGAAGTTGGCGTAGATCGATGCTCTGCTCGGTGGGCGCCGCAACGAGACACTCGGTGCAAAAGCGGAAGTCCTGATCAGCAGACGGCGCAGCGCTGCCGATCATCATTTCCTCGCCGGCATGCACGGGGGCGACAGTCGTCGCCATTTCGCCGGTGTCGAGAAAGCGTGCCATCCCCTCGAGGACTTCGACGAAGCCGAGCGCGCCCGCATCGACCACATTGGCGGCGCGTAACTCCTCGAGTTGGCCGCGGGTCTGTTCGAGAGCCGTGCGCACGCGGTCGAGCGAACCGATGAACAGTGCGCGGAAGTCTGCTGCCGTGGGCTGCTGGGCTTGTGCGGCGAGAGCGAACTCGCGCAGCACGGTGAGCAAGGTGCCTTCGCGCGGTTGAGACATCGCATCCCGCGCATAGTTGGCGCCATTGATGACGGCTGCGACGAATTCGCCGACGCCGACACGGGCCAGGTGGCCCGCACCGTCACCGAGTCCGAGCAGGAACTGCGCGAGGATCGCTCCGGAGTTACCGCGCGCACCATCGAGCGCGGCGTCGGCGGCACGCACCAGCAGACTGCCGGCGTGCGGTTCGGGTTGGCGGTCGAGAGCGCCCAACACGGCGGACAATGTCATCGACATGTTGGTGCCGGTGTCGCCGTCGGGTACCGGAAAGACATTGATCTTGTTGATGTGATCGGTCTTTTCGAACAAGCGATAGATGCCCGCCCGCAGTACATCGGCGAGGACTAGACCATCGAGTTCGGCAACGTGTGGTGTGGCGGCACTCATGAGTGGCTGCTCTACGCGTCAGTTGATGGACAACATGAACGAATTGCCGCCGGCACTGAGCAGCACGCCGTCGGGCAGGATCTGCTCGACACGCAGACCCTCGCGACTCACGTCGCCTTCCCGTAGTCGTTGGCCGTTGAGCAGCACGAAACGCAGTGCGGGCGTGGCGTCGTAGACATGCATGTTGAGATTGGCCTCGGGGATCGCCGCTCCGGCTGCCAGCAGATCATCGCGGCTCGGCAGTGTTGGTGAGTCTTCCGCCTGCGCGGCGGCCCGCGCGTTACGCGGTGTCACTGCGACGGTCGTCGCTTCTGCCGGCCGCGGAGTGATCGAGGCCGGCGTGGCCATCGGGCGAGGGGAAGCGGCCGAGGTCGGGGTAGGTCTTGTTGGTGCGGCGAGTGTTGGCGCAGCGGTCAGCGGCGCAGCAGCCGTTGTCGTGGCCGAGGTCATGGCGTCTGCGGTCGTCGCCGCGACAGGTGCCGGGTCAGCGGGTCGCCACAGTGCGTAAGCGAGAATCAGCAGATTGAGCCCGAGCAGCACCATCAAGGCGATGCCCCAGCGCGGCAGGCCCTGACGCCTCACGGTCGCCGCCTGCGCGTCGAAGATCGCCGGATGATCCTGGCGCAGTCGCGAGTTCTCCGACTTTTTCAGCGCATCGAGAATGAACGACATGGTCGAGCGGTGAGCCGCAGTGTCCCCCGGATGACCGAAGTATTGCACGGCCGGGGGCGTGCGCGGCATAGTCCGCCGCATCGTGTGGATTTCCCGGCAGCAGTGGCAGGCGTGTGCGCTCGCGCCACCCCAAGATTCCGATGCCGAGGGTCTGCCCCAAGGCCATGTCCTGCACCTATGGTGCGCCGATCTCGACGAGGCGGTCTGGAGCGATCTGGGCCATGGCAGCCTCGATGAGGCGGAGCGCAGCAGGGCTCAGGGCATGGCCGATGCGCTCGCGCGTGAGCGCTACGGTCGTTCTCGATCACTGATGCGTCAGGTGCTCGCCCGATACCTCGGCGGCAGACCTGATGCGCTGCAATTCGAACTCCTGGTGCACGGCAAGCCCCGCCTGCACTCGGCCGTCGGCAACGAGGCCCCCTTGCAGTTCAACCTGAGTCACAGCCGCTCTGCTTGGTTGCTTGCCGTCACCTGTGTCGATCCCCTCGGCGTCGATCTCGAGTTGCCACGTGACGTACCGAATGCCGCCCGGCTTGCCGAGCGGGTGTTTACGCCGGCCGAGCGTCTCTCGCTCGCCGAAGCAGAGGCGGTTTCGCCCGCCCGCCGCAACGAGGTTTTCCTCGAGTGTTGGACGCGCAAGGAAGCCGCGTTGAAGGCTCTTGGCGATGGATTCTCACTCGGTGCTGCGAGCCTGCACGTCGGGTTTCGCGGCGGGATCGGTGCTGAGGACTCCGTAGTCCTGAGTCATCCACGGCATCCGTCTCGACCGTTTCGCCTGAGTTCGCTCGAGTTGCCGTGGACGGCCCACGCGGCCTGCGCCCATGCACCCGAGATCACGCAGGTCGTGTGTCGTTGGCTCACTGCAGCAACAGCGGCGTGAGTGTGAGCGCCTTGGAGTGGCTACGCTGGTCTCGCGAGGACATCGCCGCCGGAGAGTACTGGCGGCTCCTCAGCGGACATTTGGTGCACTTCGATGGCAGTCACGCGCTGCTCAACGTGCTCGGTGCCGTGATCGTATGGACCGTGTTCCGCGAGCAGTTGTTCTCGCGCCTCGGTGTCTGGGCTGTGATCTTCGGACTGATTTCGGTCAATGCCGCGTTGTGGTTCGGCACGTCGCTGCAATGGTATGTGGGGGCTTCGGGTGTGCTGCATGCGCTGGCTGCCGCCGGCATCGTGCAGACAATCGCCCTGCGCGGTGGCGCAGTGCCATGGGCGCTGGGTTTGCTGGGCGCAGCGAAGCTGGTCTATGAGCAGTGGCAAGGACCGCTCGGCTGGACGCCGGGTTCGCTCCCCCCTGATTCGCTCCCCGTAGTCACGATAGCCCATTTTTCTGGTGCGGCGGGTGGCGTGCTGGCGGCCCTGATGTCGATGCTGTCGCGGCGACAGGTCAGCTCTGCCGGCGGCGGTTGAGCACGCTCGCCCTGGCGACGGAGCCCGCGCCGAAGCGATCGCGGATGGCATCGAGCGTCGCGTCGAGCTTGCGCTGCGGAACTGCCTCGGTGCTTGCGAAGAGATCGGGTTGCACCTCGCTGTCGAGTGCGCTCGCCGATACGCCGAGCAGTCGCAATCGCGCCTGCGGCTCGTGGGAGAGCCACTCGTCGAGGAGCTGTCGTGCCGCTCGGCCAATGGTGGCGCTGTCCTGCGTTGCGGGCGTCAGCGTCAGTTGTCGCGTGAGCGTCCGAAAGTCGTGGCGACGGACCTTGATGCCGATGCAGGCGGCACGAAGTGACTTGGCGCGCAGACGCGCCGCCACTTGATCGGCGAGGGCTGCGAGTTCCGCATGCATCGCCGAGTGTTCGGCGAGATCCGCGGCGAACGTTCGCTCGTTACTGACCGACTTTTCTTCCCGATCGGCGATGACCGGCCGCTCGTCGATGCCTGAGGCGCGTTCGCGCCAGCGGATCCAGTCGTTGCCGAACAGGGGCCGCAAGCGTTGCTCGTCGGCGCGTCGCAAATCGCCGATCGTCAGCAACCCTGCCGTCCGCACCTGATCGCCCTTTTTGCGCCCGAGACCGGGCAGGCGTTGCACCGGCAACGGATCCAGCACCGCATGCACCCGATCGGCTGAGACAACCGTCAGTCCGTCGGGCTTGTCGAGATCCGACGCGATCTTGGCGACGAGCTTATTGCCCGCAACACCGACCGAGGCGGTCAACGCCGTTTCGCTCGCGATGCGCTGTTTGATTTCGCGGGCGATGCTCACCGGGTCGCCCTTGAGATTGAGGCTCGCAGTCACATCGAGATAGGCCTCATCGAGCGACAGACCTTCGACCAGTGGCGTGTAGTCGTTGAAGATCGCGAATACTTGCGCGGAGACTTCGGCGTAGCGCCGCATCCGCGGGCGCACGCAGATGGCCTGCGGACAGAGCGCGAGGGCGCGTCCGATCGGCATGGCCGAGCGCACGCCGAACTTGCGCACCTCATAGCTCGCCGCCGCGACGACACCGCGACCGCTGGTGCCGCCCACGATCAAGGGTTTTCCCCGCAGCTCCGGATTGTCGCGTTGCTCGACGGACGCGTAGAACGCATCCATGTCTACGTGCAGGATGCTGCGCGAGGCGTTCATGCCGTCGATACGCTCATACCTCGAGCAGAGACACGAGACCCGTAGTGGTGAGAACGATGGCCGCGAGCCAGATGTACAGGAGGCCGAGAACGAGGAATTTCACGGCGGTCAGACCTCGGCCATTGCCGTAGAACACCCGCATGCCTCGCCAGCAGTACCAGACCATGTACAGAAACCCGATGAATGTCAGCGGTCCGTCAACGACCGCGGGCAAAACGAGCCCGCTCAACTGGGAGACGATGCTGACGAGAAAGATGGCTGTGTGATTGCCGAGCAGAAACACTAGGTGCTCCGCATACAGACGATAAGGCCGGATGTAGAACGGCAGCATCAACAGCGCGAACACGGGCAGCAGCACGAACATCGCCTTCGGCAAGTTGCGTATGAAGACGGCGCCAAGTGATGCGCCGCCATCGACGAGTGCTTTAGCGCAGCCGGACTCGATTTTCGGCTTGATGCGTTCGGCAAGCGGTCCGTTGTAGGTGATCTTGCTGCATAACTTGGCGACTGCTTCTCTATCTTTATTGGGCTCGGTCAGGCTGACGCCTTCGACGGTCACGTTGTCGACGACTTTGACTTCGGTTCCCGTGTCGAGATTGAGCACGATGAAGAACGCGACGCTGACCACCAGGTACAAGCGTATCGGCGGGATATAGCGGGCTCGGCGGCCATCGAAGAAATCGATGGCGAGCGTGCCCGGCTTGGTGAGCAGAGTCCAGAGCGTTGACCACAGCCGCGAGTCGGCATGACTCAAGGATTCGGCCGTCTCTGCGACGAAGTGCCCCACCGAGTGCCGATGCGGATCGTGCTTCTGGCCGCATAGGGCGCAATACGGCCCCTGCAAGGCCGCTCCGCAGTTGAGACAGTGCATCTGCCGGACGACTATAACTCGGCTTCGACGACGGTGTCGGCGGCGATCTGCACGTTCACCTGCAGCGAGGCGGTGCCGTTCGTCCCGAGCTCATGCGTGGCGAAATCGTCGACGTGGATGAGTTCCATCACCTTGCGGTCGTAGTCGCGCAGCCACGCTGATTCGTCCGCAGAGAGCAGGCCGATGCGTTCGGCTTCGTCGATCTGGCCCGGTACGTCGAGCGCCTGGATGCGTCCGGTTTTTACGCCCTCGACGCGAATGCGCTTGTCGAGATCCTCGGCCTTGCCGGCCATCTCGAGCGCCTCTTGCAGCAGACCGAGCGGGTTATTTGCTTCGACCCGACGGAACACCGGATAACACAGGCGATCGCGCACCTCGGTCGGCGCGCTGACGAGTTCGGCGAGCGTACGACTCAGCCGATCGTCGGGTGCGGAGTACTGCAGCCCGCGCGGGAAGATGAAAAAGCGCATTGCGCCGCCGAGCAGCCGATTCGGGAAATTGCGCAGGAAGGCGTGCAACTGCTCCTGCGCCTTGTACAGCAGGTTGCGACAGGCCCACTCGACAATCGGCAGGTCCTCGGCGCGACGACCCTGATTTTCGTAGTGCTTCAGCACCATCGAGGCCAGATACATGTACGAGAGCACATCGCCAAGCCGCGCCGAGAGGTTTTCCTTCTTTTTGAGGTAGCCACCGAGACTCAGCATCGCCACGTCCACGGCGAACGCAAAGCTCGCCGAGAAGCGCACGATGTGCTGGAAGTAGCGTGCCGCGGGGCCCTGTGCAGGTACGCTGGTAAAGCGCGCGTTGGTCAGCGCCATGATGAACGAGCGCACCGCGTTGCTGAGCGTGAAGCCGACGTGGCCGAGGAGTGCGCTGTCGAAGTCGGCAAGCCCCTGCTTTCGATCCGGGTTACGCGCAGCCTCCATTTCCTTGAGCACGAACGGATGACAGCGCACGGCGCCCTGGCCGAAGATGATGAGGCTGCGAGTGAGGATGTTCGCGCCTTCGACCGTGATGGCCACAGGCACCACTTGATAGCCACGCCCGAGGTAGTTGCGAGGACCGAGGCAGATACCTTTGCCGCCGTGCACGTCCATGGCATCGTTCGCCACCTGACGGCTCATCTCGGTGACGTGGTACTTGAGCATAGCCGAGGGGACTGAGGGTTTCTCGCCGCCGTCGATGGCGCCTGCTGTGACCGAGCGCGCGGCATCCATGATGTAGGTGTATCCGACCATTCGCGCGATCACGCTCTCGATGCCCTCGAACTTGCCGACAGGCATGTTGAACTGGCGACGGATGCGCGCGTAAGCACCGGTGGCGAACACCGCCGCCTTGCCGCCACCCGTGCCGCTCGAAGGCAAAGAAATGCAGCGACCGACAGAGAGCTGTTCGACCAGCATGCGCCAGCCCTGGCCCGCCATCTTGGGTCCGCCGATGATGAAATCGAGCGGCACGAACACGTCCTTTCCCTGGATAGGGCCGTTCTGGAACGGCACGTTCAGCGGAAAGTGTCGACGCCCGATGCTCACGCCCCGCGTGTTGCGCGGGATCAGCGCACAGGTGATGCCGACGTCGGCGGTATCGCTCAGCAGTTTTTCGGGATCGAACAACCGGAACGCGAGACCGATGACCGTGGCCACCGGCGCGAGCGTGATGTAGCGCTTGGAGAAGTTGAGCCGCAGGCCGACGATTTCGCGGCCTTCCCACATGCCGCGGCAGACCACACCGGTGTCGGGGAGGGAGGCGGCATCGGAGCCTGCGCGCGGCCCGGTCAGGGCGAAGCAGGGGATGTCATCGCCACGCGCGAGGCGTGGCAGGTAGTGGTTCTTTTGTTCTTCGGTGCCGTAGTGCTGCAGCAGCTCGCCGGGGCCGAGCGAGTTGGGCACGGCGACAGTCGAAGACACCGTGGCGCTGCGCGAGGACAGTTTGGCGAGCACGCAGGAGTGCGCGTAGGCGGAGAACTCGAGACCGCCGTACTTCTTCTGGATGATCATCGCGAAGAAGCCGTTGCGCTTGAGGAA
>Ga0315900_10006111_pt1 | contig 16296 bp, 11 predicted proteins | sample LakEriMetagenome_FD_203521 | JGI IMG/M metagenome (GOLD analysis project Ga0315900, IMG submission 203521) | Freshwater fungal communities from buoy surface, Lake Erie, Ohio, United States - Buoy 12 MA114 | ecosystem: Environmental > Aquatic > Freshwater > Lake > Lake biofilm | place: USA: Lake...
CCCGGTGCGCGGCGATCCGGAGTTCGTCCGCGGGTTCGAGGCGGCCGGTCCGCGCGACCGGAAGGGCCGTTCCCTGCGGCAGCTGGACCTGCAGAGGCACCTCTTCCGGCACCCCTGCAGTTTTCTCATCCACTCCGAGGCCTTCCGGCGGCTGCCCGCGCCGCTGAAGCAGAAGATCTACCGCCGCATGGCCGAGGTGCTCAGCGGGGCCGACCTCTCGGAACCCTTCCGGAGGTTGTCGTCCGCCGATCGGGAGGCCGTCCGCGAGATCCTCACCGAGACCCTCGAGGATCTTCCGCCCGACTGGAAGCGCCTGGTCGCGCCAAAGGTCGCGCCATCGCCCGCTGCGCCCGCAAACCCGACCGCCACGACCCGGCTCGACGGCTCGGAGTGAGACCGCACCGTGCCGGGGGTCCGACATGCCGGAGCGGGCTCAAGGGTGCCCGCCGAGCCATGACCAAACGGCATCCGGCTCGTGGTAGTCGGGGATCGCGTAATCGGCCCCGGCTTCCGTGAGGCGCAGCCGCTTGGACTCATCCCAGCGGCCCGAGTGCCAATGCGCCTCGTCGGCCGCCACGGCGACGGCCCGTCCGCCCGCCGCCTTGGTCTCGGCGATCTCCACCGCGCCGTCCCCGAAGGACACCAGGGCGCGGGCCGGATCCAGGCCGTGGGCGTCGATGATCTCCCGGATGGCGTGGCGCTTGTGGAAGGAGGTGTCGGTCAGGCCCGTGGGCCCGTGGATGCGTTCCCCGAAGAACCCGCGCACCCCCAGGCAATCGACTTCGGCCGAGACCGCCGGCCGCGGGGTGCCGCTGACGATGTGCAGGGTGGCGCCGGCCGCCTGGAACCGGCCCAGGAAGGCACGGGCGCCCCGGACCAGGTAATGGTCGGCCGGGCGGATTCCCTGGCCGATGGAGTCCATGCGCTCGCGGATCAACCGGCCGAGGCGTTCCTGGAAATCGTCCTGGTAGCGGTCCGGGTGCCACGGGGTGCCGCCGCGCTCGGCGACGAGCCCTCCCAGGCGCTCCATCTGGTGGATGCTGGGCCGGCCATTCAAGGCCCAGATTTCGCGGTGGGCCATGGCCTCCCGCGCCTCGGCCGATTCACCGGGGGCCGGAGGCAGGAATTCCAGCCACTGGCGAAGCATGACTTCGCCCCAGCCGGCCCGGATGAACGACAGGGTCCCGTCCCAGTCGAAGACGACATGCAAGGAGTTCATCTCAGAGGCTCACGGGCAACCCGGTGCGGATCGATTCGGCCTCGGCCTCGCAGACGGCGACGGCGGCGGCACCGTCGTCGGCGGTGACCACGCTCGGGGGAGTGCCCGCGCGGATGGATTCCACGAAGTGCCGCAGCTGGCCTGCGTACCCGTTGGGCCCGTCGAGTTTCAGGGTCTCGGCCGGTTGGCCCTCGACGTAGCGGCGCAGGGCCTCGGCCCCCCGCGAGGAGTCGTAGTCGAGGGTGGCCCGCTCGAGGACCACGGTGTAGGCCATGCAGAACCCGAAGCCCGGGGTCATGGCCCAGCTGCCCTCGGCGCTGACCACCGCACCGCTGGCCGTGTCGTACTGGGTGAGCACATGGTCGATGCCGCCGCTGACCTTGGTGTGGCCCCGAGAGAACACCCGCGACGGGTGCCCGAAGCAGTACCGGATGAAGTCGACGTCATGGATGTGCAGGTCGAGCAGCGCCCCGCCGGAATCGGCCGCGCTGAGGAAATGCCCGTGTCCCCAGCCCGGGGCCTGCGCCACCCGGCGGAACCGGGCGCTGAGCACACGGCCGTGTTGTCCGCCCACGATGGCCTCCCGGGCCGCCTGCCATTCCGGCCAGAAGCGCAGGCACATCGCCGGCATCAGGAACACGCCCCGGGTGGCGGCCTCGCGGGCCGCCTCGGCCAGCTGGCGGCCTTCCTCGGCGGTCCGGGTCATGGGTTTCTCCACGATCACGTGCTTGCCCGCCTTGAGGGCGGCGAGGGCCAGCCCGAGGTGGCTCTTGGTGGGCGTGGTGATGTCCACGACGTGGATCGCCGGGTCGGCGAGGAATTCGGACACGTCCCGGTAGGCGCGGGTCTTCGTCATGTCGAGGCGCACGCCGTTGGGGTCGCCCACGTTGCCGCCGACCCGGGTGAGGTCGCCGTCGAGGTTGCGTCCGCTCGGGTTGCAGATCGCGCCCACGCAGGTTCCGGGCACATGGGCCAGGGCCTGGATGTGGGTCGCGGCCATGAAGCCCAGCCCCAGGAATCCGAATTGCAGCGTCATGGGGTCAAGGCAACCACGGGCCGCCCCCGAACACAATTCGGCAGCGTCTTCGGAGAGGTCCTGCAATTTGCGCTTCCGGTCGATCGGCCGGCGGGGTGGAATGGAACGAAGATTCCCCGATGAGCCCTGCCCAGACCCTCCGGTGGTTGGCCGGTGCCGCCCTTGCCGCGTTGGCGGCAGCGGCAGCCGGCCCGGCCCCCGCGTCGCATTGGGCCTTCCAGCCGGTCCGAGACCCGGCTCCGCCGCCGGTGGTCGATGCCGGTTGGTGCCGCACGCCCCTGGACCGGTTCCTCCTGGCCGCCCTGGAGCGGCAAGGCCGCAAGCCTGCCCCGGAGGCCGACCGGCGCCCCTGGATCCGCCGCGTGACCTTCGACCTCACGGGCCTGCCCCCAACGGTGGAGGAGATCGAGGCCTTCGAGCGGGACGCCTCGCCCGGGGCCTTCGACCGGGTGGTCGACCGCCTGCTGGCCTCGCCCCGATATGGCGAACGCTGGGGTCGCCACTGGCTCGACGTGGTGCGCTACGCCGACACCGCCGGCGAGACCGCCGACTATCCCGTGCCGGTGGCCTGGCGCTACCGGAACTACGTCATCGATGCCTTCAATGCCGACAAGCCCTACTTCGACTTCGTCCAGGAGCAGGTCGCCGGCGACCTCCTGGCCCGGCAGGGCCCCGGGGACCGTTATGCCGAGCGGGTGGCGGCCACCGGGTTCCTGGCCATCTCCCGGCGCTTCGGCTTCGATTCCGAGAACTACCACCACCTCACGCTGCAGGACACCATCGACACCCTGGGCCAGAGCTTCCTCGGCCTGACGCTGGGGTGCGCCCGCTGCCACAACCACAAGTATGACCCGGTCTCCGCGACCGAGTACTACGCGCTCTACGGCATCTTCGAGAGCACCCGCTTCGCCTTCCCGGGCTCGGAGCAGAAGCAGCGGACGCGCTCGATGGTGCCCCTGATCCCGCCGGAGGAGTCCCTGCCGCGCTGGCGCGAGCACGAGGCCCGCGTCGCCTCTCTGACCCGGGTGGTCCAGCGCGCCGGGTTGCCCGTGCCCTCGGCCGTGTTGCGGTCCATCGACGACCTGGACGGCGATTTCGAGCTGCAGGCCCCGGCCGCCGGCGGCAGCAAGGGGGTGCTGGTGCCGCCCTGGGTCTATGACGGCCCCATCGCCGTCACCACCGACGCGCAGAGCCCCTTCCGCAACCGGTACCCGGGAGGGCGCGTGGGCGCCTCCATCCCGGCGGGCACCGCCTCATGGCACCTGGGCCAGTCCCTGAACCGGCTCGGACGTCCCATCCGCGAGGCGTCCCGGTGGTCGCTCCAGGTCGACTTCAAGACCCTCCCCGGACCCGCGGAGGACGCCCCCGCCGGCGGGGCCACGCACCGGTTGTGGGCGGGGCGCGACGGGGGGCGGCAGCCGGCCTTCGAGGTGCTGATCTCCGCCCGCGGGGTCTCGCTGCGCACCGAAGCGTCGGCCGCCGGATCGCCGGGATCGCCGGGATCGCGGACTGCGATCGTGCTGGGCGAATTCGCCCCGGGAACCTGGCAGAACCTCCAGCTTGAGGTCGACCGGAAGGCCAGGACGATCACGGCCCGTTGCGGCGTGCCCGGTTCGGTGCGGTCGACGGGGCCGCTCCCGCTCCCCCACGCCTGGGATGGCGTGCTCGACTTTGTCGGCCTCGACTCGGGCCGGGGGCCCGGCACACCCGGCGCCACGGCGGGCTCGCCGGTCCCGCGCCCCGGACTCTGCCTCGACAACTTGGCCGTCCAGCCCGAGCCGCTGGCACCCGTGTCCACCGAGCCGTTGGCCGTGGCAGCCGACCGTTCGATGGCCGAGCGCGACCGGCTCGAGGCCGAACTGGCGTCCCTGCGCGGCATCGACGGCGGCCTTGAGGGACAGAAGGCCGGTGCTCCGCCGGCGGCGCCGTGGCGACCCGGCCCGGACAGCCGGGTGCGGCTCCGGGCCGAGTCCCAGAGTCCCTTCGTGGGGCTGCTTCCCCGGGGGCGCCTGGGCCTCCACCTGCCCGGAGGACCGGCCTATGACGGCTTCGGGCAGGCTCTCTCCCCGGCTTGGAAGGCCGACCGGACCGGTCGCCTGCGGGCGGCCTTCGACTTCCGGTGCGGTGAGGTTCCCGGGGGCTTGCAGCCCGGTCCGGAGGGTACCTGGCGGTATTACCTCGGCCACGGCGCGGGCACCTCGGCGGCGATCGAGCTGTTCTGGTCGGGGTCGGAGTTCTTCCGCATCGACGGCGAGCGCCGGGAGGGGGTGGCCCCGTTGCGCCGGGGTCGCTGGTACCAGGTGGCCATCGAGCTCGACCTGAAGGCCCGCCGGTACGAGGCGACCCTGCGCGAGGAGGGGGGCGGCGCGTCGTCGGCCCCGGTGGCCTTCGCCGGCGCGCTCCACCCGCGCTGGGACGGGGCCATCGACGATGTCTTCATCGACAGCCACGGCCACCGGCCCGGTCCGAAGCCAGCCCTGGATGCCGACAACTTCGCCGTGCAGGAGGCCCCGCTGCCACCGGTCGGTGCGGTGGCCGTCGCCGAGGATCCCGCCTCGGCCGATCGACGCCGGGCCCGGACAGCCGCCCTCGAGGGCCGTCTCCAGGCGCTGCAGCAGGAGGCCCAGGCGGCGGCGATCGAGCTGGAGCGGTTGCTGGTGGAGGGTCCCTTCCCGCTGGCCTACGGCGTGTCCGAGGGCACCCCGCGCGACGCGGTCCTCCAGGTCCGGGGCGAGCCCGACCAACCGGGTCCGCAGATCCGCCGAGGCACCCTCTCGGCCGTGGGCCCGGCCCGCATGGACCCGCCAACGACCGGCAGCGGCCGGCTCGAGCTGGCCCGCTGGCTGGCCGACCCGGCCAATCCGCTGCCGGCCCGGGTGATGGTCAACCGGGTGTGGCAGCAGCATTTCGGCGTGGGCCTGGTGGCCACGGCCAACGACTTCGGCCTCCGGGGACAGGCCCCGAGCCATCCGGAATTGCTGGATCACCTGGCCTCGGGGTTCCGGCGGTCCGGCGGATCGATCAAGGCCCTCCACCGGCTCATCCTGGGCAGCGCCGCCTACCGCCAGCGCAGCGACCCCGAGGCGGACGCCCCGTCCGTCCCGGCGACCGCGACGGCCAACGCGACCGGTGGGTCCCTGTCCTGCCCGGTCGAGATCCCGGGTGCCGGCGGGATCGTCGGAGCGGGCGCAACGGGCGCCGCGTTGGCCGACGGACTGTTCTCCCCCTTCGCCCGCCGCCGCCTCGGGGCCGAGGAGACGCGGGACGCCCTCCTGGAGGCGTGCGGGGAGCTGGACCTGTCCGTCGGCCAGGGCCATCCGTTCCCGTCACCGACCCGCTGGGGCTACACCCAGCATGGGCCGTACGTGGCCTCCTACGACCACTCCCGCCGCAGCGTCTACCTGATGACCCAGCGGATCCAGCGGCACCCGTTCCTGGCGCTCTTCGACGGGGCCGACCCCAATGCCAGCACGGCCGGACGCCGCACCACGACGGTGCCCTCGCAGGCCTTGTTCTTCCTGAACGACCCGCTGGTGCACCGCCAGGCCGACCGGCTGGCCCGTGCGGCCCGCGCCACCCATCCCGCCGAGGCGGCGCAGGTGGACCATGTGTTCCGGCGCATCCTGCGGCGCCCGCCCTGTCCGGAGGAGGCCGCCGATGCCGCCGGGTTCCTGGCCCGATACCGACAGACGCCGGCTGCCGGGACCGGCGACGAGGCGGAGGCACGGGCGCTGGCGGCGTGGGTCCGCGTGCTGCTCGGGAGCAACGAATTCCTCACCATCGACTGAGCTGCGCCTCGAGGCCCTGGAACCGGACGAATCCCACCCTGACCCTGATCTCCCCGATGACCCGTCACGCCCTTTTCGATCCCCGCCGCCGCGGCTTCCTGCGGTCGCTCGTCGGCGGGTCCGCGCTGTTCCCGGGCATCGTGCGCGACCTGCTGGCGCGGGAGGGTGGCGGCCTGCCCGGGATCTCCGCCGATCCGCTCCTGCCCCGGGCGCCGCATTTCACGCCCAAGGCCAAGCGGGTGATCTTCCTCTACATGAGCGGCGGGGTCTCCCATGTCGACTCGTGGGACCCCAAGCCGCGGCTCTTCGCCAGCGCCGGCAAGACCGTGACCGTCGACGAGTTCCAGGGTCGCAAGGGTGACTTCACCATGTTTGCCAAGCGGCCCCAGTGGGAGTTCGCGCGGCACGGCCGCTGCGGCACCGAGGTCAGCGGCCTCTTCCCGCACATGGCCGGATGCGTCGACGACCTGTGCGTGATCCGGTCGATGACCTCGGACCACACCAACCACTACGAGGCCACCCTGGGCATCCACACCGGTTCGTTCACCTTCGCCCGGCCCAGCATCGGGTCCTGGGTCAGCTACGGCCTGGGCACCGAGAACAGCAACCTGCCGTCCTTTGTGGTCATCGCACCGAAGAGCCCGTATGCCGGGGGGCAGGTCTGGGCCAGCGACTTCCTGCCGGGGGCCCACCAGGGCACCTGGGTGGTGCCGGGGGCGGAACCGGTGGCCAATCTGCGTCGGCGGTCACCCTCCGAGGAATTGCAGGCGCTCGAGATGGCCGCCATGGACCGCCTGAACCTGCGCCACCGGTCGGCCCGACCGGGCGATCCGCTGCTGGCGGCCCGGATGAAGTCCTTCGAGACGGCCTTCGGCATGCAGATGGAATTGCCGGAGCTCTTCGACCTGTCCCGCGAGAGCGACGCCACCCATGCGCTGTACGGCCTGGAGCGGGGCAGCACCCGGGGCTTCGCCTGGCAGTGCCTGGTGGCCCGGCGACTGGCCGAGCGCGGCGTGCGGTTCATCGAGTTGATCGACTCGGGCTCGTCCGACAACTGGGATGCCCACGGCGACATGACCCAGCACGGCCCGTTGGCGGCCAACGTGGACCGGCCCATCGCCGGCCTGCTGAAGGACCTGCGCCAGCGCGGGATGCTGGAGGACACCCTGGTGGTCTGGACCACCGAGTTCGGCCGCACCCCCTTCAACGCCACGGCGGACCACCGGGGCCGGGAGCACCACCACTGGGTGTTCTCATCGTGGCTGGCCGGGGCGGGCGTCCGGGCCGGCACGGTGTACGGAGCCTCCGACGACCTGGGCATCCGCGTGGGCAGCGACCGGGTCCACGTGCACGACTTCCACGCCACGATCCTCCATCTGCTGGGATTCGACCACGAGCGCCTCACCCACCATCACAACGGCCGTGACTACCGGCTCACCGACGTGGCCGGGGAGGTCGTGCGCGGGATCCTGGCCTGAGGGCTTGGCCTGGTTCAGCGGACGGGTGGTGCAGGGCGGTGGAACTTGGGTCGGCGGGACGGCTCAGGACGGCTCAGGGGTCGGCGGCTTCGCGGTGAAGAGATCGCCGTCGTCCCCGGCGGGCGCCATGGGGGGCGCGTCGATGCCGTGGAAGCGCGGTTGGGCGAAGCCGAGGCGCCTGGCCATGACCCCGATGGCCTCCGGGTTGTTGTCGACCAGCACCGCCGACCGGCCAAGCCGCTCCGCTGACTCCCCGATGGTGCCGCTGCCCGCGAAGAAATCGAGCACCCGGTCCCCGGGGTTGGAATGCACCCGCATGATCCGGTTGATGATGGCCAGCGGCTTCTGCGTGGGGTAGCCCGTCTTCTCCCTGCCGTTCGGGCTGACGATGGTGTTCCACCAGGTGTCCGTGGGGGTCTTGCCCCGGGCGGCCTTCTCCGGGCCGACCAACCCCGGCGCCATGTAAGGGATGCGGTCGATGTCGTCGAAGCGGTAGGTGTAGTTCTCAGGGTCCTTGGCGTACCAGAGGATGTTGTCGTGCTTCGGCGACCAGCGCCGGGTGGCCCTGGCCCCGTAGTCATAGGCCCAGATGATCTCGTTGAGGAACGACTCCCGGCCGAAGATCCCATCCAGCATCACCTTGCAGTAATGGACCTCCCGGTAGTCGATGTGGAAGAAGAACGAGCCGTTGGGCTTGAGAAGCCGCCGGGCCTCCTCCAGGCGGGGCTCGAGGAACGCCGGATAATCCGAGAAGGTGTCCGCGTAACCCTTGGTCCCGACCTTCACCGTCCGGTAACGGCGGCCCTGGAAGCCGGTCCGGTCCCCGTGTTCGTCATCCCGGACGGTCTGGATCTGCGTCCGGGCCTGGACCTTGCCGGTGTTGAACGGGGGGTCGATGTAGATGAGGTCGAACGAGGCGTCGGGAAACCCCTTGAGGATTTCGAGGTTGTCGCCGAAGTGGATGTCGATCACGGGTTCGGGTGCCGGTCGCCCGGGCGGAGGGCTCGGGTTCCGGGGATGGCTGAGGTTTTGGGGTGTCTGAGGTTTTGGGATCTCTGCGATTTCCGGGGGGTGGTTCGGCTGTCCGGCCGATCTTGGGCCGGTGTCGGGCCTGACGCCACCGGCCCGGCGGCGTCAGGCCCGCCGGTCACGATCCGGGGCTCAGTCCAAGCTAATCAACGCTTCCCGTCGGTCCAGCGCATTCTGTCCGACGAGGCCGCCCGTTCGCCGCGAATCTTTCGGCAGGTCCGCGTTTGACATTGTGAACGCCCCTTCCTTAACTCACCGGCACTTGTTCCCGAGACCTGCGCTCCCCCTGGGCTGGGCCGACGGAAAATCCCGAGGACACCGTGGCTGCCAAAGACGATTTTCTTCTCGAAACCATGCTCGACATGGGTCTGACGACCCAGGAGGCCGTCGCCGAGGTGCGCCCGGAGGCCGAGGCCTCGGGGGAGGGGGTGGTGGACACCCTGGTCAAGACCGGCCGCCTGGAGGCATCGCTGGTCGTCATGGCCAAGTCGACCTACTTCGGCGTCGAGATGGTCAACCTCGCGGAGACCCGGCTCACCGACGAGGTCATCAACGCCGTCCCCCGGCACGTGGCCCGCAAGTACAACGCCGTCCCGGTCGCCGCCCATGACGGCACGGTGGTCGTCGCCCTGTCCGACCCGTCCGACATCGAGGCCATCGACGGCCTCCAGGTATCCCTCGGCAAGACCCTCGAGTACCGCGTCACCAGCGAAGACGACCTGAAGGCGGCCCTGGACAAGTACTACGGCAACTCGGGCGGCGGCGGCGGTCGCGGCGACTCCGAGATCGCCAAGATGATCCAGGACATCACCGAGGGTGAGGTCGAGGTCGGGGCGCTCAAGGGCGAGGTGGGGGCCGACAGCGAGGCGCTGGACGCCGACGCGCCGATCATCCGCCTGGTCAACCAGATCATCGTCGACGCCTTCAAGCTGCGGGCCTCGGACATCCACCTCGAGCCCATGGGCAAGCGATTCCGCCTGCGCTACCGCATCGACGGCATGATGACCGAGATGAAGGACATCCCGAAGCGGCTCCAGGCGCCGGTCATCGCCCGCCTCAAGATCTCCTCGGGGATGAGCATCGCCGAGAAGCGCATCCCGCAGGACGGCCGCATCCAGACCAACGTCGGAGGCAAGGTCATCGACCTGCGCGTCAACGTCATCCCCTGCTCGCATGGCGAGTCCATCGTCATGCGTATCCTCGACAAGTCCGGCCTCCGGCTGGGCCTGGCCGAGCTGGGGTTCATGGCCGACGACCAGGCCACCTTCGAGCGCATGATCAGCCTGCCCGACGGCATCCTGCTGGTCACCGGCCCGACCGGCTCGGGCAAGACGACGACGCTCTACAGCTGCCTCAACTACATCAACCGGCCCGACCGCAAGATCATCACCGTCGAGGACCCGGTCGAGTACATGCTGGCCGGCATCAACCAGGTGCAGGTGCACGAGCACATCGGCTTCACCTTCGCCGCGGCCCTGCGCTCGATGCTCCGCCAGTCGCCCAACGTCATCATGCTGGGTGAGATCCGCGACATGGAGACCGCGACCATCGCCATCAACGCGTCGCTGACCGGCCACCTCGTCTTCTCCACGCTGCACACCAACGACGCCCCGTCGGCCGTGGCCCGTCTGATCGACATCGGCGTGAAACCCTTCCTGGTCGCCTCGTCGGCCCGCTGCCTCATGGCCCAGCGCCTGGTCCGCAAGGTGTGCAAGAAGTGCGCCGCGCCCCACGTCCTGACCGAGCAGGAGATCGCCGGCCTGGGCTTCACCCCCGAGCAGGTGGCATCGGCCACCCCCCGGAAGGGCAAGGGCTGCCCCGAGTGCAACAAGACGGGCTGCAAGGGGCGTTTCGGCCTCTTCGAGATCTTCAACATCAACGACGAGGCCCGGAAGCTGATCTACGACAAGGTCCCGTCCAACGTGCTGCGCAACCGGGCCCGCGAGATGGGCATGCGCACCCTCCGGGAGGACGGCATGCGCAAGGTCCTGGCCGGCGTGACGACGGTGGACGAGGTCGTCCGGGCCACCGTTTCCGAGCATTGACCCCACCGATTGCGACCATGAATGGCCCCGGAGTTGCTTTGTACGAGGTGGCGGTGACGCCCCCGGCGGCTTGTGTCCGTGCGGGCTGAGTCCGTCCCAGAGCCCCCCAGCCCACCGATCCCGAACCCCCTTTCCAGAAACGCCCCATGTCCTACCAGATGTCCGACCTGCTGCAGTTGATGGTCTCCGAGGGCGGAGCCGACCTGCACATCCGGGTCAACATTCCCCCCGTCATCCGCATCCACGGCATCCTCCAGCGCGTCGACGGCCCGCCGCTGCGCCCCGAGGACACCGAGGAGCTGATGCGCTCCATCACCTCGGAAGACCACATCCAGCAGATCCGCGAGAAGGGCGGCGCGGACTTCGGCTTCGCCTTCGGCGAGCTGGCCCGCTTCCGCGTCAGCGCCTTCAAGGAGAAGGGAAACTTCGCCCTCGTGCTGCGGCAGATCCCCTCGAAGCTCCTCACGATGGAGCAGATCGGCATCCCCAGCAGCGTCCGGACGCTCATCAACAAGCCCCGCGGCCTGGTGCTGGTGGTGGGCCCGACCGGCTCGGGCAAGACCACGACGCTGGCCTCGCTCCTCAACATCCTCAACGAGGAGAAGGACGAGGCGCACATCATCACCATCGAGGACCCCATCGAGTACTACCACAAGCACAAGAAGGCGGTGGTGACGCAGCGGGAGGTCAACGTCGACGTGCCCACCTTCGCCGAGGCGCTGCGCCGCGCGTTGCGTCAGGACCCCGACATCATCCTGGTCGGCGAGCTCCGCGATCTCGAGACGATGGAGGCGGCGATCACCGCGGCCGAGACCGGCCACCTGGTCTTCGGCACCCTGCACACCACCGGCGCGGCCAAGACGATCGACCGTATCGTCAACGCCTTCCCGCAGAACCAGCAGGAGACCATCCGCATCCAGCTTTCCACGGTGCTCCAGGGCGTGATCTCCCAGCTGCTCGTGCCCCGGATCGACAAGCCGGGCCGCGTGGCCGTCTTCGAGATCATGATCAACACGCCGTCGGTGGCGGCGCTCATCCGCGACAACAAGACCTTCCGCATCCAGTCCGACATCCAGACGGGCTCGAAATACGGCATGGTCACCCTCGACGGCTTCCTGCTCGACAAGTGGCAGGCCGGCATGATCTCCGAGGAGGAGGTCGTGACCAAGGCGCTGGATCCCATGACCATCCACCAGAAACTGGAGGAGATCCGAGCCTCCCGCGCCGAGACCCAGGCCCGCAAGTAACCCCGACCGACCCACGCCATGCCCGAAGCCATCTCCCACCCACTGGTCGCGCTCATCCGCGAGCGCGGGCTGCTTGACGACCTCCAGATCGAGGAGATCGCCCAGGAGGTGCAGCGCAGCGGCAAGCCGGTCACCCAGATCCTCCAGGACTACGGGCTGCTCGACCTCGACTCCATCCTGCAGATCATGGCCGACCACCTGGGCACCATGGTGGTGACCCTCGAGCCGGAGACCATCCCGCCCGAGGCCATCGCCGCCGTGCCGACCGAGACGGCCCGCATGTATCAGGTGGTGCCCGTGGCCCTCTACGGCGACACCTTGCAGATCGCCCTGGCCGACCCGCTCAACCCCCAGACGATGGACGAGCTGGGTTTCTCGCTGAAGCACACGCTCCAGCTGGTGGTGGCCAACCCCGTCGAGATCGCCGCCTGCGTCGAGAAGTTCTACCCCGCCCAGGCCGACCTCGGGTACGCCCAGCTGCTCAAGGAGCTCGGGGGTGACGGCGAGGTGGTCAAGGAGGAAGGGCCCAAGGGCATGTCCATCTCGCTGGACGATGCCGTCAACGACGTCCCGGTGGTCAAGTTCGTGAACCTCGTCCTGATGCAGGCCGTGCAGGACCGGGCCTCGGACATCCACTTCGAGCCCTTCGAGGACGAGTTCAAGATCCGCTACCGCGTGGACGGCGCCCTCTACGAGATGGCCCCGCCGCCCCGGCACCTGTCGACGCCGGTGACCTCGCGCCTGAAGATCATGGCCAACCTGAACATCTCCGAGCGACGGCTCCCGCAGGACGGGCGCATCAGCACGGTGATCTCGGGCAAGCAGGTCGATCTCCGCATCTCGACCCTGCCCACGGCCTTCGGCGAGTCGGTGGTGCTCCGCGTGCTCGACCGCGGCGCCGTGCAGCTGCAGCTCGACACCCTGGGCCTGCCCAAGGACGGCTACGACTACATCATCGAGACCATCAACCAGCCCAACGGCATCTTCACGGTCACCGGGCCCACCGGCTGCGGCAAGACCACCACGCTCTACTCGTGCCTCCGGCAGATCAACCAGATCGACACCAAGCTGCTGACGGTCGAGGACCCGGTCGAGTTCGACATCGAGGGGATCATGCAGGTCCAGGTCAACGAGGGTGCGGGCATGACCTTCGCCAAGGCACTGCGCGCGTTCCTCCGCCAGGACCCCGACATCATCATGCTGGGTGAGATCCGCGACCTCGAGACGGCCCAGATCGCCGTGCAGGCCTCGCTGACCGGCCACCTGGTGCTCTCCACGCTGCACACCAACGACGCCGCCGGCGCCGTCACCCGCATGGTCGACATGGGCGTCGAGCCCTTCCTCATCTCGTCCACCCTCCTGGCCGTGCTGGCCCAGCGCCTGGTACGCCGGGTGTGCCCGACCTGCCGGACCCCGTTCGAGCCGAGCGAGTCGCAGCTGCAGAACCTCAACCTCTCGGCCCACGACATCGGCGACAAGACCTTCTACTACGGCCGCGGCTGCGGGACCTGCAACGACACGGGCTACCGGGGTCGCAAGGGCATCTACGAGCTGCTGGCCGTCTCGGATCCGATCCGAAACCTCATCAACGACCGCGCGCCGACCGTCGTCGTCCGGCAGAAGGCCATCGAGCAGGGAATGGTGACCTTGCGTGAGGACGGCCTCCGGGGTATCTACGCCGGCGAGACCACCGTCGAGGAAGTGCTGAAGTACACCTGATCCGTCCCCGCGACCCTACCCGGCGACCGGGCAATCCAACCCCTTTTTCCGACCCTTTTTCGACCCCATTCCCGAGGAGACCGATATGGCCAAATTCAACTACGTCGCCATGGACAGCAGCGGCAAGGAGACCAAGGGTGTCCTCGAGGTCGGCAGCCAGGCCGAGGCGCTCAACCGCCTCAAGGAGATGGGCTTCCTGCCGACCAAGGTGACCGAGGTGGCTCCGCCCAAGTCCGACGCCAAGGGTGGCAAGGGCGCCGGCGGCGCGGCCGCGGGCAAGGGCAAGAAGAAGGGGGCCGGCCAGATCAACATCAAGATCCCCGGCTTCGGCGGCAAGGTGAAGGCCAAGGTGCTCACCACCTTCACCCGTCAGCTGGCCACCCTGGTCGAGGCGGGTCTCCCGCTGCTGCGCGGACTGCGCGTGCTTGAGAAGCAGGAGCGCAACCCCACGCTCAAGAAGATCCTGAGCGACCTGTCGCTCTCCATCGAGGGCGGCTCGACCTTTTCCGAGGGCCTGGCCCAGCACCCCAAAGTCTTCAATCGGCTCTTCGTCAACATGGTGAAGGCGGGCGAGCTGGGCGGTGTGCTCGAGGTCGTCCTCAAGCGTCTGGCCGAGTTCATGGAGAAGGCCGAGAAGATCAAGGGCAAGGTCGTGGCCGCCATGTTCTATCCCATCGCGGTCATGGTCGTGGCGGTGGGCATCGTGGCCCTGCTGATGATCGTCGTCGTGCCGAAGTTCAAGATGATCTTCGCCGACCTGCTGGGCGGCGACGCCGGCATGCCGGAGTTCACCCTCTTCGTGCTGAAGATCTCCGAGACCCTGAAGGACAACACGGTGATCTTCCCGGACTGGTTCTTCGGCGGCATGCCGTTCCCGGGCCAGGTGGTCTGGGGCATCGTCATCTTCGTCATCGCCTTCAAGGTGTCCATCAAGACCAAGCTCGGCCTCTGGTACTTCGACAAGTTCAAGCTGCACATGCCGGCCCTCGGCCCGGTCATCAGCAAGGTGGCCATCGCGCGGTTCACCCGCACCCTGGGCACCCTGGTCCAGTCGGGCGTGCCCATCCTCCAGGCGCTGAACATCGTCCGCGAAACGGCCGGCAACGTGGTCGTCGCCAAGGCGGTGCTCGACATCCACGAGTCGGTCAAGGAGGGCGAGACCATCACGGCGCCCCTGGAGAAGTCGGGGGTCTTCCCGCCGATGGTCGTCTCGATGGTGGACGTCGGCGAGCAGACCGGCGCGCTGCCGGAGATGCTCCTCAAGATCTCGGACAACTACGACGAGGAGGTCGACAACGCCGTCTCGGCCATGACCTCGCTCCTCGAGCCGATCATGATCGTGTTCCTCGCGGTGGTGGTGGGTTCCATCGTCATCGCGATGTTCCTGCCGCTCATCAAGCTGATGGAGACCCTCGGTGGTGACACCGGTGGTGGCGGTGGCGACTAGGCGGACTGGGGCCTTCCCCGGGCCATCGGCCGGTGCCGATGGCCTTTTTTGATCGAACGGTGGGTGCCGCTTGACCGGGGTGCTGCGCAGGTGTAAATACAAAGTAGTTACATTGAATGCGCATCGGCCATACTCGAATGGACTGACGGGTGGGCTCAATGGAGTTCGACTGGAACAACCTGCCCTTCGAACTGGACGGATCGGTCTCCATCCCGGCGATCGAGGAATCGTTCGAGGATCCCTTCGCCATCCGGTTGCTGCCCGATTCGCCGCGATTCGGGGTGCAGGCCCGGTTCTTCAACCTGGGCCAATCGGCCGGGGGGCAGGGCCTCTTCAGCGTGTACCGGACCAACGGCAAGGTCATCCGGGTCATCCTGTCCCGGCCCTTCACCGACGCCGAGGCGTACTTCTACCAGCGCCGGCTGACCCAGGCCCTGGCGGGGTGAGCCCGGCCGACCTGCGCGCTCCCGCGTTCCATGAACCAGCAGACCATCCAGTCCTGGGACGACGTCCCGCTCTTCGACAGCGAGCAGGCCGAGGCCGACTTCTGGGCGGACAACCAGGTCGATCCGCGCCTGATGGACCTGTCGGCCACCGCGGGTTCGGAGCAGTCCGAATCCATCACCATCACCCTGCGGATGGATCCCCGGATGCTCAGCCGCATCAAGCGCCTGGCCCGCTCCCGGTTCCTCAATTACCAGAGCATGATCAAGCAGTGGCTGAGCGAGCGCATGGAAAAGGAATTGAAGGACCGTTGATCCTTCGGGAAAGTCGCCGCTCCCGCGTGAACCCATGAGATCCTGCCGCCCATCGTCCCCACGCACCCCGGTCACCACCCGGGGCCGGGCCGCGTTCACCCTGCTGGAGCTGCTGGTGGTCATGTCCATCATCGGCATCCTCGCGGGCATGGTGGTCGGATTGGCCCCGGCGGCCGCGACGAAGATGAAGGAGTCGCGGGTGCGGGCCGAGCTGCAGCAACTGGTGACGCTGATCGAGGCCTACAAGGCGCGGTTCGGGGTGTATCCGCCCGACGGCATCCGCCGGGTTGCCGTTCCGGGGCAGGGGTTCCAGACCCTTTCCACTCCGGCCCTGAGCCCCCTCTTCTACGAGTTGTCGGGCGTCTACCTCACCAACGCCACCCGGGCCGACGGCTTCTTCATCCCGCGCGCCGATGCCGACGACGGCGACGGCATCCGCTCGGTCGAGCTCCAGCAGTGGTTCGGCCGCGAGGGCATCCAGAACGCCAAGCCCCCCGAGCTGCGCAACCGGCTCTTCGCCATCGACTTCA